>JACCEA010685211.1_pt1 | contig 12222 bp, 9 predicted proteins | sample 7449851 | NCBI WGS metagenome assembly JACCEA01 (sample SAMN15323453, study PRJNA562643) | freshwater metagenome | isolation source: river surface water | place: USA:Blue River Watershed | collected 2017-08-18 | reverse complement strand
TTCTTCATCCATGCCGCCGGAAATGGATAGGCGTGTTTGTTCACCTTCACCTTCTGTGGGATGGTTGAAATCGCCTTCGATGGAAAGCCCCTCAACCGTTTCGCGGGTGATCACATTGATTACACCGCTCACGGCGTCTGAACCGTAGATGGAGGAAGCACCATCGCGCAGGATTTCAACACGTTCAATCATCGCCGTAGGTAGTACGTTCAAGTCAGCAGTGCCTACTGAGCCTTGTGTACCTGAGGGCGCGACACGGCGGCCGTTGATCAATACCAGGGTTCTGCTCTCACCTAAACCGCGCAAGGAAATGGTATTTGCTCCCGGCCCGCCGTTAGTGACGTAACCCCCGAAGGCGTTGTTAATTTGTGAAGCGCCGCCGGTAATCGCGTTGGATTGCAGCAAATCTGCCGTGGAATTAAGTCCCGCCGCCGCGGCGTCTTCGCGGGTGATCAACAGCGTAGGCGAGATAGTTTTCAAGTTGGTTTGGCGAATACGTGAACCTACCACCACCATTTCTTCAATTTCTTCTTTCGCTTTAGCCTTCTCCGTGGTTTGTGCGAGCGTTTGTGGGCTCGCCCAAAGCAAGCTGCAAACACCGGCGGCGGTTAGTAGTTTGGTTAACGGAGAAGAGGCAAGCGAGGTAACTGTTTGAACTGTGTGTGTGTGAATTGCGAGGTATAAAGTATTTTGCTTGATCATCATAACTCCTTCGCTCATTGATGTTGGTCTGCGAGTCGCTAGACCTTATTAGTTGATTTCCACAGCATTTTAACCAGCCCAATTGGTGCAAATGCTGTTTGACAGTTTAGAGACAAGCAAAAATTCTGCCGAGAAAAATACGTCACTTTTGAGATTTTATGCACGTTAACGAAGCAAAAAAGGTAAAAGTGATTTTTAGTGGAATATTTAGGTGCCAGGGATGCGAAAGCAACCCTGGTGGGGGTGGGTAAAAGGGCGGGTTACAGTGGTTGGCTAAAGCGATCGATAAGGTGCATGACTTTTTGTGCGTCGGCAATGCTGCAAGGGTTGTCCCGTTCTGCGCGAAAATAAGCATTCACCTGCTCAATCATTGGCTGCTGGATATGTTGCGGGTTGGGAATGACGATTTCTTCGTCGCCACTGCGGGTGCTGATGCGAATCACTTGTTGGCCGAAAAAATTAATGGTTAATTTTCCAGCAGTTCCGATAATTTCGCACTGGTCGCGGGTTTGCTCCGGGGCCACGGCAAAATGCCAGCGCCCCTGCAATAACACCCCGGATTCCAGTTTGGCCCAACCGTGCACTGCATCATCGGCGCGATTAAATTGCCGTTGATTGGTACCAAAGCCGCTGGCATTTATCACTTGCCCAAACCAATACAACATAAGGTCGAGCTGATGGGGCGATAGATCGTGAAATAATCCACCGCCCGATAATTCCGGATTCACTCGCCAGTTGTCTTCTGTAGTTGTAATAATTTTGGAAACGGCGGGTTGCAGCATCTCCAGTTGCACCATTAATGGATCACCGATAACGCCACTGCGAATCAAATCGTGCATTTTTATAAAGCAGGGTACATAGCGGCGATAGTGCGCTGCCACTACCTTGCGGCCAGTCGTTTTTTCTGCGGCAATAATTGCATCGCATTCAGCCGCATTTAAAGTGACGGGCTTTTCGATATACACATCTTTGCCTGCGTTCATTGCGGCAAGCGCGTAATCCTTGTGCTGTGCTGGTGGCGTAGCGATATAAACTGCATTGATAGTCGGGTTAGCCAACAACGCATCAGCATCGTCATACCAGTGAGGAACCTGATGACGCTGCGCATAATCGCGCGCTTTGTCACCGTTGCGGCGCATAACCGCGTGTAACTCTGAACCCGGCGCCTTGTAAAACCCCGGTCCGCTTTTTACTTCGCAAACATCGCCAACACCAATAATGCCCCAGCGGATTTGTTTCATTCGTTATTCACCTATTACAAGCAATGACAAAAAAATTAACCTCATAAACTCCATTACACCAAGGTAATCTTGTCTTTTTCAATCAGGATCTTACGTTGCTTGTACAGTAAACTCAGTGCATTTTTGTAATTGCCTTTGCTTACGTTAAAGGCTTTGTAAATAGCATCGGGTTCGCTTTTGTCGGTGAGGAAGGAAACTCCGCCGCGCTTTTGCAAATCCGCGAGAATTTTTTCGGCAAGATCTTCTTTACTGTCGCGTGCGTGTTGTTGCAAGCTCAAATCAATTTTGCGATCGGCGCGAATGGCTTTAATAAAGCCTTTTACTTTTTCGCCGTAGAGTAGTGTGCGAAACGCATCATCGCGGAAAATCAAACCCAGGTGCGAGTTGTTGACAACTGCTTTGTAACCCATATCGCTGCGGCCACAAATAATTAAATCGACTGCTTGTTGTGCGCGCAGGCCACTGGCGCGCTCTTCTAAATGGCGGTTTAAACGCGATGAGGCGGTAATGCGGCCGGTGTATTCATCCAGATAAATACAAACTACATAGGAGCGGCCCACTTCCATGGGTTTATGTTGTTCGCTGTAAGGAACTAATAAATCTTTGGGTAAGCCCCAATCCAGGAAAGCGCCGACCTGATTGACTTCTTTCACTTCCAGAAATGCGCATTCCCCGACAGTGGCGTGCGGGGTGAGCGTGGTGGCAATAATGCAATCGTCCGAATCCAGATAAATAAATACGTCCAGCTCATCGCCAATAGTCATGGCCTCGGTCACGTAACGTTTGGGCAATAAAATGTTGCCAAACTTGCCGCCATCCAGAAAAATGCCGAAGTCGGTGCGCTTGATAATTTTTAAACGATTGTGATCGCCTACCCGTAACATAGAAAACCTGCGGTGAAATTGTCGATTGTTGATAGCTATACAGACGCCTAGTCTATGCGCGCACTGCCACGATTGCCAGTTAAACCACGGGTTTTACCGGGTTGCGGCCTTTTTTTATCTGATAGTTGATCTGATGAGTTGATGCGTTATGCAGGTATTTTCGTTTGCTTACGCCGGGCGTGAGTTTGTAGTCGCGGCAACGCCAGCGACCGGGGAAGAGTGGGTGAATGTAGATGGTGAACGAGTGTCCCATTTGCGCAATTTTAATCCAATCAGTGAGCACCGTTTTGATCTGCCGGATTTGGGTGAAGTGCGGGTTGGATTTCAATTAAATCTGGCTACTGCCAGTGTGATTTATCAACTGTGGGTGGGCGGTACCCAGGTGTTGGGGGCGCAAGCGCGTTTGCAGCTAGTGCGCGAGGACGAGGGCGCTGTTGCTACTGAAACGGCGGATGAAACTGTCGCTGCTGCTGCGCCTGCACCAGCACCGGTAAAAAATACCTCCTGGGTTTCCCTGGCACTGGTCGGATTTAAATTATTAAAAACCGTACAGGTTATTAAAGTCGCATTGCTTGCTGCATCGGTCGCTGTGTACAGCGTGATGTTTACCCTGGAGTTTGCCATCGCGTTAATTGCAGTATTGGTGTTCCATGAATATGGCCATTTACGCGCGATGAAAAAATGTGGCCTGCCCACTAAAGGCATGTACTTGATTCCCTTTGTCGGTGGTTTGGCCGTGGGCGACATGCCCAAAAGCCGCTGGCAAGATGTGTATATCTCCATGATGGGCCCGGTGTTTGGGTTGGTAATGACACTGGTGTTTTACATTTTTTACCTGGTGACAGAAAGTCATTTTGCTGGACTGGTTGCCTCCACCAGCGCGCTGTTAAATTTATTCAATTTGATTCCGGTGTATCCGCTGGATGGCGGGCGCGTAGTGAAATCGCTGGTATTTTCCGGGCGCAATTATTTGGCTCTGGTTGCACTGCTCGGTATTTCGGCGCTGTGTTTTGTGCTCGCATGGAAAATGGGCTTTTATTTCATCACCTTTTTTATTGTTATTGGGGTGGTCGATATTTTAGCCGGTTGGCGGGTAGGGCTTGCCGAAGATATAACACCGCTCAATCGCTACGGCATCTGGTTTTCGGTGTTCTGGTATCTGGCTATCGTCGCGATGTTCCTGGGGATGATTGTGCTGATCGCACAGGATGCTTTGCCAGGATCAGAAATCGCCATGAAGGTTTTGGCATCTTAATTTGCAAAATATTTTTGCACCCTTAAAAAATCAGTGAAAAACAAAAAGCCCATCGCAGTATGGGCTTTTTTATGCACCTAAATCAGCAGTTTTGTGTTTCTGATCTACACTGTGTGAAGGCTTAGGCCAGTCGATTGAGTGGTTAAGAAAATCGACTTCTTCCAATAATTAAGAAAAGGAAATGCTTATGCACGCGCACCCTGTTAGTTCATCTCGCTCTAACTCTTCATCTCATTTTTTTTCTTCCCGATTGGCTCCCTCTCGCAAAAATATTCTGGCCACGTTGATTGGGTTTTGTTGTGCCACCGGTTTTGCTGATTCTGCCGTGGCGCAAATAGGCAGCGCCAGCTTGGGTGGTGTGATTGAAACACGCGATCAACCATTGGCAGGTACCTCGGTCACACTGGTAAATACCGCTAATGGCTACAGTGCAAAAACCACAACCAAAGCCGATGGTAGCTATGTAATTACTGGTTTGGCACCCGGAGAGTATCGCCTGGAAGTTGCGGGTAAAAGTTTGCAGGGGCAGCAGCCAATTAATCTGCGTGTGGGTCAAAAAGTAAATTTAAATATTGACCTTGAACAGCAAAATCCTGAGCAGCCAGTAGAGGAACTATTGGTGCTGGGAACTCAAGTGAATTACAACGTGGGCGGTGAGGTGGGGACCAATATTACCCTTGAGCAAATTGAAGCCCTACCGCAAACCACGCGCAATTTTTTGGCGTTTGCCGACCTCGCGCCCGGTGTACAATTTAATGAAGGGCAGGATGGCAGTACCAGTATTCAGGGCGGTGCGCAAAGCCCCAACGCCATCAATGTGTTTATCGATGGTGTAGGGCAAAAAAATTATGTGCTACGCGGTGGTATTAGCGGGCAAGATGCGAGCCGTGGCACGCCCTTTCCGCAGTCGGCTATTTCCGAATACAAGGTGATCACCCAAAACTATTCAGCAGAATATGATCAATTAAGCAGCGCGGCGATTGTCGCCGTGACTGCATCCGGTACCAATGAATTCAAGGGTGGATTTTTTTACGATTACTCTGATGAAGGCATGCGCGAGAAAAATCCCAATGAGCTTAATGCCCATAAAAAAGTACCCAGTCAGCAAATCCAATACGGCGCTAATGTTGGGGGTCCAATTATTCAGGATACGCTGCATTTTTTCCTCGCCTATGAAGGTAAAAGCAATAGTGACCCGCGCGAGGTTATTGTCGGCTCAGGTTACGATGCCAATAAATTGCCTGAGGGAATTCGTGGGCAATTGGGTGGAGTTGCTGCCGATTTTGAAGAGGATTTAATTTTCGGTAAGTTGAGTTATGTCGTTAACGATGAGCAAAAAATTGAACTCACGGCCAAGTATCGCGATGAAACTGAATTGACCGGTATTGGCGGTCAGAATGTATTGGATTTTGGCACCGATAAAAATAATGAAGAAAGTCGCTGGGTGCTCAGCCACAACTGGCGTACTGAAAATTGGGTCAATGATTTTCGTTTTACCTACGAGGATTACACCTTTAATCCGCGCCCACATACGTTGGGTAACGGAACTATTTTATTAAACGCGGCAGATCGCACGGTATTGAATACTGGAGCAGGGCGTGATTTTCAAAAGAAAAGTCAATCGGGCTGGGGTTTGCAGGAGGATTTCACCTATCTTTCGCTTGACGACCATCAAATTAAAACAGGCTTTAAATACAAAGCAATTGAATTATCGTCGGCGGAGCAGCAGCCCTATAACCCGCAGTATAAATACAATATCGATTATTCCTGGACACAACCCTATCGCGTTGAATGGGGTGCACCTCTGGCCAATATTGGCGATGGCACCGCGCAGAGCGACAATCAACAAATTGGTATTTACATTCAGGATGACTGGAGCGCGACTGAGCGTTTAACGATTAATGCCGGTGTGCGTTGGGATTATGAAAAATCGGATTCCTATCTGGATTATCAAACGCCGGATGCGGTAGTGACTGCACTGCGCAATTGGCCGAATCTGAAAAACTCCAATATCAATATCGACGATTACATTAGTACAGGTGGTAACCGCGATAGCTTTACTGGCGCATGGCAACCGCGTGTGGGTTTTAGCTATGACATAGGCAGTGACTACAACCTGGTTGCATTCGGTGGGGCGGGGCGCGCCTATGACCGCAACTTGTTTGATAATTTGCAATTGGAGAGAACCAAAGCCAGCTTCCCAACTTACAGCATAAATTTTGATTCGGAAGATCCACAACACAATTGTGATCCTGCCGTAGAGTCCAATTGCGTCGCCTGGAATCCAAAATATTTAACGCGTCAAGGATTGGAGGAATTGCTTTACTCCAATACGGGCGGTGGTCGCGAAGTCTTTATGGTGAACAATGATTTAAAAACGCCTTACTCGGATCAATTCAGCTTGGGGTTGCGTGGCACCTTGGGGGATTGGGATTCTGAAATCAGTTTATCGCACATAAAAAGCCACGACGGGTTTGTGTGGATGCTGCTAAATCGCCGCCCGGATGGTAGCTTTTTTGAGTCGGGTGCCAGTTGGGGGCAGCCCTGGGGGTTCGGTATTCCCGGCTACAGTAACGGCTTGATTGGAATGAATGGTTTGGAATCCGAAGCGGATTCACTCTATATCAAACTCGATAAGCCCAAAGCGGATGATTTTTGGGGAATGACCATTGCCTATACCTATACCGACGCGCAGGAGAATCGTAAAGCCGGCGAAGTATTCGCGTTGGATTACCCGAGTATGGATGATTACACATGGTTCGATTCTGTCTCGGTACCTGAGCATCGTTTGGTGATTGCAGCCTTATTTGATTTGCCTGGCGGCGTGGATTTTTCGGCGAAATTAAATCTGGAAAGTGTAAAAACATACATGGGAACCGATTGCCGTGCGGGTTGGAACGCGTGTAAATACAACACCTTCAAACCCGAGAGCGATGGCTTTATTGGTTATAAACAGTTAGATATCGCGTTTAGCAAACAAATCCCGACGAATTCAATTGCTGATGGCAGTACTTTGAATTTGCGTCTGGACGTGCTCAATTTGACCAATGCCGTAAACCACGGTGGCTATCAAGATTGGTTTGGTGGTGCGGGCGAAGACTTGCCAGCCAATTTCGCACAACCTAACGGCACGTTTGCTGGTCCACCTATGACGATCAAACTGGGTGTTAACTGGAATTGGTAAGGAACTTCAAAGCAAAAAAATCCCCGGATTTCCGGGGATTTTTTTATCTGTTGTTTTGTAGTTACAAAAACGGGTCATCTTCATCGGCGGGAAAGTAACGCTCAGCGGTAATAACTGCGGGTTTTATTTTATGCGCGAGTAGGTCATCAACATCCTGATTCACTTTGGTAACCAGCTGTAAGGCTTGATCCCGATCCAACGATTCCAGCAATGCATTTCCCCAGATGGATACGTGGCGCAAATAAATGGTACGGGTGTCCGATTTTTTGGCCCACTCTGCGGATACCTGACGGCCAATACGATCTACTTTATCTTTAATTTCTTTGGCTTCGCTTGGGCTTTCAATTTGACTAAGTAGCTCATTGGTCATCTTGGTCCAACCGCGTCCGTACAGCTCCCAGCCATTGTAAAAGCGCACAATCCAGGTCATGTATTCCTGTTGAGTCTGGATTTTTTTATTAACCTCATCGGCCTCAAAGGCTTTTACAAAGTAGGCGCGTGGGGGCATGGTTGCCGGCCAGTTTTCGTCACGTGCCATTTTTTGGGTGCTACAGGCAAATAAGCTGGAGGTTAACGCAAGTAATGCCAGCAAACGAAAGATCGGTGCGGTGTTCTGCATAGGTTAATACGAACTCTGGGTAGCTAGGTTTGAGATAAGTGTGGCGCAGGTTTGTTGCAATAGTATAAAAGCAGCGATGTTTAGAATACAGGGGCTTTTGTGCGCGGTTTCAGAATATTCTGTTGTAGCACCGGCAGGTTTTGCCCGCCGGTGTGTATAAGTTAACCAGTGATTTAGCGTTCGCGGCCGCCGCGAATTTCGCTGCGATCATTGGATTGGCGGCTCTCACGAGCGCCACCGTTATCGCGAAATCTTTCAACGCGCTCGGCACGCGGCTCAAAACGCGGTTGCTCACTGCGCTCAATTCTTGGTTGTTCAGTGCGTTCAATTCTGGGTTGTTCGCTACGTTCGAATCTGGGCTGTTCACTACGCTCAATACGTGGTTGTTCAGTTCTTTGTACGGATGCATTGGGACGCTCAATACGTTGTATCTGGCGTTCCTCGCGCTGGATTTGTGGGCGTTCCTGCTGGAATCTATCCGCACGTGGAGTTTGGGTGCGCTCAATTCTGTCTCTGTTCAAACGCTCCTGGAGACGGCTTTCTTGATTGTTTGATTGGCGCTCCTGCGCGCGATTTTCTGTGTTGTTCATTCGTTCATTGTTAGTGATTTGATTGCTGCGCTCAGTGCGATTGTTCATCCGTTCACGCAATTGATCCGCGCGCGGTTGTGCCCGCTCACCTGTGACGCGATTGCTGGGCGTAGTTATCTGACCAGCCTGGCGACGCTCCAGGCGCTGTTGGAATTCATCAGAGCGATTCTGGCGTTGGTCGCGCGCCTGGTTGGGAGCGATATTGGGATTGGTGCGGTTGGCCCGATCTTCACTGCGCCACTGGGTGCGGTCATTGCCGCGCGCATTTTCTCTATGGCCTGCATCGCCACGCACATTGTCTCCACGAACATTGTCGCCACGTAAGTTAGCGCGGTAGGATTGCGAATCACGGAAACTTTCGCGTGGGCTATTAAAGCGTTCGCGGGTGTGGTTGTCGTAGTAGGCAACACCGCGTCTGTGCACTGGATTGTGGTTCCAGCGAGTGGCATCTACGTGGCGAACTACGCTGCGACTATCGTAAAAACGATGACCGTGGTGATGGTGATGATCGACCACGTAGACACGGCGATCGCGCCAGTGACAGCCACTAAAATAGAAGCGCGGGCCGATATAAACGCGTGGCCCCCAGTAGAAGCCGGACACAAATACATAGCTGCTGGGGTAATGCCAGTAAACGGGCGGATAGTCTGGCCACCACCAGTTGCCGTAAACCACGCGGGTATCGTAGGCGGGTACGTAAACAACTCGCTCAACGCTGGGCTCGATCACAATGGTTTTTTCTTCGCGAATCACACGCACCTGCTCAACTTTATCCAGGTGGCCGGAGGCATAGGCGCGGTTGCGCAGCTTTTGCACGCTGTCCATCACGCCCTCTTCATCGGCGAGGAAGGCATCGCCCAACTGTTGGGTCCACTCCAGATCTTCGCTCATGCGACGCAATACCTCGGGGAAAGCAACCAGCGCCTTCACACTAGGGTCCCAATCGCGGTTTTCTACCGCGTTGACTGCTTCATCGCCTTTGTAGCGGGTATTGTTGCGCGCCCAACGGTCGGCTTCGACCACTTCCAGTGGATAAGTAGACGCAATTAGCACGTGGGATAGAACGGTATCCGGGTAGAGCGCGATGGGCGCAAGCAGCGAGTCCAGTTGCGCGTCACTGAAGCTGGCCTGAGCTGCCGCGGTGCTATAACTGGGTCGATCTACCGCCTGGGTCGTAGTGCAGCCAACCATCAGGGGTAATAACAGGCCGATGGTTAACGCAAGTTTGCCGGGGCGTTGCAGTAACTGGCTCATGATCTTCTCGCTCGCTGTGCGCGTGTTGGGTGTTAGTTTGATCTATATATAGGCGCCGGGCGCTTAATGCTGGCTGAACTGATTCTATCCTCAACCGATTTTGCCAATTCCATCTTGCTTGACTAATCGGGAGCCGCCCCGATAATGGCGCACTTCCTCCCAAATCGACCTATAACCCGGGAATTACGAATGATTGACGTCAATTTTCAGTTGAAAGGCAGCGCTATTACGGTAGTTGTGCTGGCCATTATCCGCTACGAACCCAAAAGTCTGGTGGATGAGCTGAAAGAAAAAATTGCCCAGGCGCCCCAGTTCTTTGTGAACTCCCCAGTGCTGATCAATCTGGATCGTCTGGAGAACCCCGAAGCCCTGAAAAAAGTAGGGGATTTGCTGACAATTTGCCGCGAACTGGATTTACAACCACTAGGTTTTAGCGGCGTACCTGAGGTATTGTTAGCGCCAGTCAACAAGACCGGTTTAGCGGTTCTACCCACCCCGAACGAACGTGCGCTCAAGCTGCCAAAACAAGAGGCAGCCCCCAGTGTTGAGAGGGTGGTTGAAACCGTTGTAGAAACCGTGATTGAAGAGCGGGTTGTTGTTGAAGAGCGAATTGTCCAGCGCCAGAGCAAGGTGATTACCCGCCCGGTACGTTCCGGTCAGCAAATCTACGCTGAAGGAGCGGATTTGATTGTGCTGGCACAAGTAAGCGAAGGTGCTGAAGTACTGGCCGATGGCCATATCCATGTCTACGGCACCCTGCGTGGCAGAGCGCTTGCTGGAGTGCGCGGCGATGAAACTGCGCGTATTTTTTGCCAGCAGCTGGAAGCGGAGTTGGTATCTGTTGCGGGCAACTTTGTACTGCAGGATTCTCTGCCCAAAGAATTATTGAAAAAACCAACACAAATTTCCCTGCAAGGTGAAAAAGTGGTGGTGGAAGCCTTAGTAAGTAATTAATCGATTGTCACATCGACGATCAAGCAGTACCGCAGAATAATGTTGTTGTATTGCAAACTCATGTCATTAAAAAATTTGCTATTTAAAGGAGCCCTCCCTTGGCCAAGATTATTGTTGTCACTTCCGGTAAAGGCGGTGTTGGTAAAACCACTTCAAGCGCAGCGATCAGCACCGGTTTGGCCATGCGCGGTCACAAAACAGTGGTTATCGATTTTGACGTGGGCCTGCGTAACCTGGATTTGATCATGGGCTGCGAGCGCCGTGTGGTTTACGATTTCGTAAACGTAATTAAAGGCGAAGCCACCCTGAACCAGGCGATGATCAAAGACAAACGCACTGAAGGTTTGTATGTATTGCCTGCATCACAAACTCGCGATAAAGATGCATTGACCCGCGATGGTGTAGAAAATGTTATCAATGAACTTTCTAAAGATTTTGATTACATAGTGTGTGATTCACCTGCGGGTATCGAGCAGGGCGCATTGATGGCTTTGTACTTTGCTGACATCGCCATTGTAGTGACCAACCCGGAAGTATCTTCGGTGCGCGACTCGGATCGTATCCTCGGTATTCTGCAAAGCAAGTCGCGTCGCGCTGAGCAAAACCTGGAGCCGATCAAAGAGCATTTGTTGTTGACTCGTTACAACCCGACGCGCGTAGAAGCGGGTGAAATGTTGAGCGTGAACGATGTGGAAGAAATTCTGGCAATTCCATTGCTAGGGGTAATTCCTGAATCAGAAGCGGTACTGAAAGCGTCTAACCAGGGTGCTCCGGTAATTCTGGATGAAGCAACCACTGCAGGCCAGGCGTATAACGATGCGGTAGATCGTCTGCTCGGCAAAGATATTCCTCACCGCTTCCTGGAAGCGGAAAAGAAAAGTTTCCTCAAACGTTTGTTGGGGGTGTAAAGCGTGAGCATTCTGGATTTTTTAATCAAAAAGCGCGCGCCTTCCTCGGCCTCGGTGGCCAAGGAGCGCTTGCAAATTATCGTTGCGCACGAGCGCAATAAACGCAATCTGAGTCAGCCGGATTTTCTGCCGCAAATGCAACAGGAAATTATCGCGGTGATTCGTAAATACATTCACATTGAATCGGATCAGGTTTCGGTTAATCTCGATAACTCTGATAATTGTTCGGTGTTGGAGTTGAATATTACTCTGCCGGATTAATCGGTGTGACTGCCGCTTGCCCGGGTAATAAAAAATTGCAGTAGCTAAAAAAGGGATGCACCGGGTGGTGCGTCCCTTTTTTATTCAGATGCACAAGTCGTAGCGGAAAATACAGGGTTTAATAAGTTGATGGATATTAATGTGCAGCATAAACCTGCCGATCACCTGGTGGTATTCGATTTTGAAACCACGGGGCTATCGCCAGATATGGGCGACAGGTCAATTGAAATCGGTGCGGTGCTGATTGAAAACGGCAGGATTACTGATCACTTCCAGCAGGTAATGAACCCGGGGGTGCGGATTCCCTTATTTATTGAAAATCTGACTGGTATCACCACTGCCATGGTAAAGGACGCGCGTAAGAATGCGG
>JACCEA010332574.1_pt1 | contig 12223 bp, 8 predicted proteins | sample 7449851 | NCBI WGS metagenome assembly JACCEA01 (sample SAMN15323453, study PRJNA562643) | freshwater metagenome | isolation source: river surface water | place: USA:Blue River Watershed | collected 2017-08-18 | reverse complement strand
CAGCCATCACCGCTTTCCAAACATCGCTGAAAACTCGGCCAAACCACCCTGAAGTTTTGCTAAACCTAGCTGAAGCCTTATTGAAAAAAGGTGATAAGGCTGCAGCTCGCGAACAACTTGCGTTGGTGAAAGCTGCTGAAGGCCCGCTAAAGAACCGTTTAGATAGCTTAACGGCAGCTAGCAAATAGCAAAACCTATAATTAGTCTGCACTCCAAGTGCAGACTAATTATTTCTCAATAGTGCTAGCAAGCTCAAATCCACAGTAAAAAATCATCATCGATCATACCGATTTCATTAAATTTACATCACCGCAACCGTTCTGGTATCAACCTTTCTGCTTCTGACAACATTCATAGTTGTGGAGTAGGTAAAGTGACAAGGGGGCCGTGTCGAAAATTTTTACACCGGCTAAACCGGTACAAACGTGAAATAAGCTAAGTTTATGATTCTAATGAATTTAAAACAAAATTAAATTTTGGCACACTTCATGCTTTATATATTTCGATGGAAACAATTTATTTGGAGAATTACATGAAATCGTTAAAGACTTTAGTTCTAGCCGCATCAGTTTTAGTAGCTGCTCAGGCAAATGCTAGTTACACAATCAATTACGGCGGTCAAGCCGCTACTGATGGCTCAGGCGTTACGAGTTCATTAGTTGCTCCGTCTAACGTAGTTGGTTTTGGTAGTGGTTACTTCATCGAAACGTTCGATGCTGCAACTGCAATGAATATCCCAAACGTTGGTGCAGGTAGTTCAGTGTACAATATCCCTGGCAGCAGCGGCGGTTGTGCTGTTAACTCTCTGGGCTCAAACTCTGGCGTTGGCATTACAATGTCTTCAGGTGCTGGTACTGGTGCTTTAGGCGTTCGTAACGACAGCGTAGCAGGCACAGCGGCGGCTCCTGCAGGTAACACAGGTAGTTGCTACGGTTATACACCAGGTCCAGACCGTGTAGTACCAGCTTGGATCCAAATTGATTATTCAGCACTGTTGGCTACGCTGCCAGGTAATCCTGCTGTAAACTACTTAGGCTTCTATTTAGGTTCAGTTGATACCTACAACAGCCTGCAGTTCTTCCGTGGTACTGAAACTACACCATTCTTATCACTGTCTGGTACACAAATTTTAAATGCTAACTTTGGTACTACTGGTAACCAAATTGCTAACGGTTCTAACGTGTACATCAACATCAATTTCATTGGTGAATCGTTCACTAAATTCCGTTTCACTACGACTAGTATCGCTGCTGAATTCGATAACTTAGTTGTAGGTTTAACTAACCGCCCAGTGTCTGCTCCAGCAACCTTAGCTCTGTTGGGTTTAGGTCTGTTAGGTATGTCACTGCGTCGCAGAAAAGCATAATTAAGCCTTCTGGAAAAAACCGACCTCTGGTCGGTTTTTTTTTGCCTTAAAGATGGTTGTCATTCGCGCTTCAAATGATTTTTAGTAATGCAAACGACGTAAGTAATAAAGTAAATGTGTACCAGAAAAGAGTCACAAGTTGAAACTCAAGTTTAGCTATCCGCTTGAGCATTTGACTGCAACTCCAATTGTCATATGAGGCAGGTGATAAAGAGTCGAAGAACCGTCAGTGAACTGCTCCTATGAAAAGGCTAATCCGACGGCCAGATCGCTGTTTTGCTGTTTAATAGCCGGCGTCTGCTAACAGTGGGCAACAAAGCACGCATACGTTGATAAACTGCAAATTGCTGACGAACCTCAGTAAAATTAAGCTTCACAAGTGCTAAGAATGTTAGCTTAACCCTTTCACGTAAATAATAACGAATTAAACTTTGGTCTTCGGCTTTTAAGATATTGCTCGAGTCGAGAATAAAATTTAGCAGTTCGTTATTTTGATTGAAAACTGTCGAAACTGCTTTGCCAGAACGTTCCTCGCGGTCATGATGAATAAAACAATGCGGAACAACGCCAATTCTAAATTGGTGATAATTTACCCGCTGCGCATAATGAGTATCTTCACCATAATGCACGAACAACTCAGTATCAAAGAGCCCTACTTTTAGCAAGCACGCTCTGCTGATTAGCCAAGCTGCTGCATTGACAAAATCAACCTGATAGATTGACTTCAGCGGCTCGTTTTTGATTAGTTGCGTATACAGCTGCCGCCCTTCATCACTGCAACTGGAGATATACTTGGTAAAATTCCAATCAAGACGCTCACCAGAACCATTCAAGTGGATGGGGCTCAATATGCCAAATTCAGGTGATTGCTGTTGTAACTTTACCAATTGTTCCAAACAGTCACCAACGAACCACGCATCATGGTTTAGTAGAAAAACATGCTCAGCGCCAGCGGCTAATGCTTTGTGGATACCTAAGTTATTTGCTTTGGCAAAACCAAGATTTTCAGAAGAGGTAATTATTGCAACTTCTGGGTAGTTTGCCCGGATATATTCGACAGAATCATCAATGGATGCATTGTCGATGACAATGCATTGAAGTGGCAATTTACTAAATCGGAGAGAGTCCAAACATTGATCCAGCCATACATGGCCGGAATTGTAAGTAACCACTACCACAAAAACACTCATAATCCGTTACCCAAAGCTCCTGATGAATTAGATCGCATTCTGCATCATTCAGATATGCGACCGGCCCCCTATTTAATCTATTTGTTAACTCAATATTAAAGCAATGACTTAATCCGTTGTACCTTTTTCACTAACACTGGATCTTTAACTTCGATGCGACTGAGAATTGCCATGGCTTTATCTTTTTGGTTGTTAGCAATCAGCGCTTCAGCATAATTTAGCGAAACATCTGGATGCTCCGGCCGAATTTTTAACGACTGCTCAAAATATGGCAAAGCTTCTTTGATCTGACCTTTAAGTAATAAAGCCCGACCTTTAGTATCAAGGGCGTCTGGATGATTAGGCTCTAACTTCAACGCCTTCTCGACATACTTCAGTGCGTCATCGGGCTTACCCTGTTCGGTAAATAAATAGGCTAAGTTATTTAATGCCATAAAGTTTTCCGGATCTTCATCAATCAAAGTGGTGAAAGTATTTGAAGCTTTACTCGGATCAACCGAAAGTAACAAGTTGGCATACATCGACTGCAACATAGGGTTTTTGGGTTCAGTACTAAAATGATTCTCAATAAAACGCACGGCTTCTTCTGGAGAAGCGTTTTTCGCAATCAAATCAGCCAAAAACATTGCAGTTTGTGCAGACTTCGTCTGTTGATAACTCGCCATTAAAGCAGTTTTACCTTCAGCATACTTGCCTTGTGCAATAAGTAATTTACCTTTAAGTAAAAGTACATCAGACTTAGTCTGAACCTCTTTCGGCAGAAGATTCAGGCTTGTCATTGCGCCTGCGTAATCTCTAGTTTCAGCTTGCAAGACCGTTTGCAAATTCTTTAGTTCTGGCACATTAGGGTGTAATTTGAGTTGCTGCTCAGTTAGTTTTAATGCATCAACAAACTGACGATTTTCCATCAACTGCGTAATATAAGAAAATTGGGCAGCAAGGTTTTGTGGCTGGCTTTGACTCCAAGCCTGTGCTGTTTCTAGAGCATTCTTACCTTGTTTCTTCTCGGCATAACTATTGATTAATAACTGCCAGAATAGATTTGGCTTTTTCTCTATTGCAGTTTTTACACTTGTTAGCATTGCAATCACATCGTCAAACTTTTTCTGCTCGAAAAGGACGCGTGCTTGCAACGAAAGCAAAGAAATATTCTCTGGATCTCGAGTTAATGCGGCGCTAATACGATCTCTTGCTTGACCTGCAAGGGGTTCAATTTTATTGAATTCATAATCCATTTCCAGCGCCGAATGGTAGCCAGGATCTATTGCTAGCACTTGTTGGATATATTTATTAACTGAATCGAGATCACCATTTGCTGCAGCTACCCGCGCATGCATAATCATCGCCAGTAAGTTTTTTGGATCTTTGGAAAGAATTAGCTCAGCGGCTTTGCTTACCCCTGCTCTATCTCCTTTGCTAAGCGCGACATAAGCGGTGATGGTATGTCCCAAAATCTCAGTTTTTGCTGCTTTTAACAATGAATCAGCAATAGCCTGTGCTTTATCCGCTTCATTATTGTTAAGGTAGGACATAGCAAGAGCCAATTGATTTTTATCAATACTTGGATCCAACTGAACCGCTTGCTCGAGCAGATTTGTCCCTTCCGCAACTTGACCTAGGCCCATCTTTAACATGCTTAAGGTCGCTAGATTTTCGACATTTTTATCGACGTTTTTTTCTAAATGCTGGACTACCTGAGCTGCTTGCTCTGAAGCACCTCGTTTCAATAGCTCAAAAGAAGCAGTCGTCAAAATTGCTAGATCTTCATTGCCTGCTGGTGACGCAGTCAACAGATTAGTGCCATCGGCAATATTGCCTTGTTGCAGCTCTAAAAATGCATAAGTTTTTTCTACTGAAGGATATTGTTTAAGCTGATCTTTGATCATACGTAAATGCGCTAATGCTTGCGCATTTAGATTCTGCTGCAGTGCGGCAAGTGCCGCTAAGATCCGAACATTTGGCACGGTGAACCCGTTATTTAACGCTTTTTCTGCACGCTCTTTTGCCTTTACAAAATCTTTATTCTCGTAGGCAATAACGGCAGTTAGGTAGTTTGCTAGCGGTTGGTCAGGGTAAAGTGTTAATAATCCAGAGAGAATAGGTTCGGCGTCCGCGGTCTGATTGTTACGGACATAAGTTTCAGCAAGCATCAGTTTGGCAAAATTCGCTGACGTCGCGATAGCCACATACCCTTTCAGTGTCGTAATTGCCTCTTGAAATAGACCATCTGTGAGCTGTGCTTTTGCCAGCAGCAACTGGCTATCCCAATAAATTGGGCTGTCGGCATTAATCTGTTGTAAATCCGAAATCGCCTTAGCATTTTGCTGATTGAGCAATGACAATACAGCGTTGGCGGCGTTCTTAGTTGCATCGTTTTTAGTTTCTTGCGAAAACGCAGCAAACTCAGTCGCCAAATTGTTCAACTCACCATTATCAAAGCGGGTCAAAAGCGAATAAAACTTAATGAATTCATTACTGTTACTTGCATCAGCAATGTCGACGTTTAATGAGACTGAAGGTGATACGCCAGACAAGTACGCCGCACGAGCCAAATCAACTGCGATCTCAGTAAGTTTGGCGCCGTTTTTCAATGCACGGGTAAGTTCTTTATCCGCGGCAACTCCTTCGCCAATCTTCAGATAAATTCGCCCCAACAGTACACGAGCTTCGGCATTGTCAGGTGCTTGCTGAATTGCCGACTTTAGTTCAATCACTGCAGCAGCATCGTCTTTAAGCTGGATATATTGTTGAGCACTTTCAATATGTTGTTCAGGGTTTTTACCACCACAGCCAATTAATGAACTAGAAATTGCGATCGCTAAAGCAGAAAACAGTAAAACTTTTTTCATATGTTCTTCCATGTTTATGACAAAGTGACACTCAAATCGTAAGTGCCTTTGTTAACGGCTCAATAGTGACAAAATTTAAGTTTTTACCTAGTACACAATTAAATCCGCCTTAATTCACAGCTAGGCAATTCCCCGAAACGAACCGCTTGAATTTGCAAGGATCAGGAATCGATTCATATTTGAAATCACTATAATTCAACGGCCTAGATATGCAAAGCGTCGAAGCAATAGTAATTGTTTAATGGCCAGTGTATCGGCCTTTTGCCAAAATTTGGTTCGGATCTGTCGAAATTTTTATCCGATTAACCCAGTCCCAGAAGACAGTGTTTTTATCTAACAATTGTTGTTGCTGGACAATATTCAACCGGTATGGAACTAGGCCCATTTGCAATCCTGTCGAAACCAATTCGTCTAGGCAAGCATTCGCATCGGCGACCGCTTTGGGGTCTGCAAGATTGAACACAATCGGAATTGTACTGTCGACTGTATCATGGCGCAAACTGGTAAAAGTCACCATCGGCTCGATACCATACTTGGGGCACGTTCCACGGACATGATTCACTAAGCGTCGAAGCTGTAACGGATTGAACTGCACCAATGGGGCATACCACAATAACCCGCAACCATCGACTGCAGGGTCCATTAATCTGGTTGCATCAGCACTAACTCTTGGATTACGCCAATAAGCCAGCGGCAATGCGACTTGATTTGGAATACCCTTCATAATAGCGACGCCGTTATCTAAGGATTGCAACATTTTACGAATTTCAGCAAACCAAGGACTAGGCAAACAACTAAAAGCAAATTTTGCAAACTTAATGAGCCAACTTTCAGAATAAATTCGACGCTTTATTTTACCTGCCGAAATTTGATTCACGACTGCGCGGCCCGCGTTTACCACTGCAGGCTCGCCATAGAGAGTGCCGACAACAGTCCAAGCTGGAACATCATGCTTTTTAGCGAGTATCTGTACCTGTTGATCACTCATAGCCTGATGACTCTCTGCGCCGTTGGGATTTTTAATCATCATCGACAGCACTCGACGTTTGTCCATGAGATTAACTGAGCCGACAATACCTTCCAAACGCAACAGTATTTGTTGCACACATTCGGCTGCGACTTCCAAATCGTTATCATTCGCAAACTGTAAGTAAAACGAATCAAAGGCTGCTGGATTACGTTTTAAACGAATAGTCATTTCCGTGGCAATTGCCAACCCCGACTGCGTAAAGAGTCCATCTAGGTATGGCCCGACTTTCCATTTAAAAGTCTTATCTACCGCATCTGTTCCTGAATTATCTAACTCTGAAATGCTTGATTGATAACGCTGACCTTGCGGCAAAAAACCCTTGATAGCATTTACCGCTGCGAAATGGTCGGTATATGGGGTGATGCCGTAGCCGCGTTCGAGCGCATTCGCCAAAATGCTACAAGTTGGGCCGGCTCCGGTCACTGGAACCATGAATGGCAATTTTTGCGCATCAATGGCATCTCGTAACATCTGTTGAGTCACGCCGGGTTCAACGGTAACTAAACCACTTGCAATATCGTCAAATCTGATGGCTTGCAGTAGCGATAGGTCGAGAATTACTGCTAACTCATCAGGAGCTAATGCGCTCCCGTATCCCCAGTTATGCCCTGTGCTTACGGCATAAACTGTAAACCGATCCGCAGTTTGTGCGAGTTGATTGGCTAATTTCAAAATTGCTGGAATATCATGCAAATATACTGGAGAGCCTGAAGCATCGGGTTCGCCACTTACTTCAACCACAATCACATTGTTACGAGCGTATCCCTCGCAACTCGCGGTGAATCTCGATGATGCATCAGCCACCTTTACTTTAGTGTTCACTGACAGCAACTCTGAGAGCCTTTGCAACAATTGCATCAGAACTAATCCTTTATCATTTCGGTTGTAATCGTTCTTTAAAACCAATATCCATCAAGCTTTCAACCATCTCAGACAACGATTTCACAGCAACTTCCTGCGTTGTTTTATCGGACGCAGCGAGGTCTTTTTCTATGGATTTTAATAATTTCTTGTAACCAGGAGATAAATTGTCGAACAACATTTCTTTGTTGATGTAATAAGCTGCTCGTTTCCCGTGATACTCCACTGGCTCGCCAAGTTGTTTAAAACAAATACCGACAAAGGTCATACTTCTTGCAAGTCGCGGTTCCATCATGACAAACGCATGTTTCTTGTGCGTGCGAAACGCAGTAGAGGCAGCAGCTAGATATAAACAGATGGCGATATAAGGAAAACAACGAAGTTCTTTTGTTGAATAATCATCGATGTTGATAGCACCTGTGGCCGCGCCATTGAACTTATCGATCTGGCGTCGACGGAAGTCTTCAAGCACTGCCAGACGCGAGATTTCACAGATGTCTTGTCGTGGAAATAAACTAGGCGCAAATTCGGTATCTTGAATAGCGTGACTGCAATATTTTTCGATTGGGAGTAATTCTTCGGCACAGCTAGATGTGATAAGCCTCACAGTTCCAGCCATTCGTTCGGACGCTAAATGACGCACAAAACAATGCACAGAGTGCGCGTCAAAATCATCCATCTCGATTTTATTGTCTTTTTCCGGTTCGAATTTTAGCTCGGCGCAATACACTTCGTGACGCAAGCGATAAACTTCCTGGCGTAACGCTTCGGTATTAGCGATCTGCGGCCGCAGGTACTGAGAGAAATGCTTGGATATCGTGCTTGCATCTGAACTCGCAAGGTGCGAAATTGCCCTATTCACCAAACCGCCAACCACCGGAATGTTTTGTAAGGTCTTTAGGTGTTTCATGCTCATGATATTCCATTCTGCAAATTTGATGTGTTCAGAATAAACTGACTACATCCACAAAAGACGGCCATTTTCTTAAATGACTCTCATACCCCAATAACTACTTGTATCTGGGGTTCTCTAAGAAGCGTGCCCCCCTAACCCTTGCTTAAATGCGGCTTCGGTGAGGATCAGTTTTAACTTCAATGGGATCACTTCTTTTGTTGTGTGATACCCAAGCTCCAATAGATTTAATTTTTTATCATAAGGCAAATTAAAATCGACAGACGATACATTACCAGTGTTGATAAGCACTGTATTATGCCAATACTGAGCATGTACGTACTCTCGAGACATCGCGTTCATAAATGTCTGAATTAACATCAGCACATATGAAACTAACGGAAACATTCGACGACGAAGCACTGGCTTATCATCACCGTCGCTCTTGAGGCGAAAGCACACGACAGGGACGCCTCGGGTTGACCAATCTTGATGCAACGCGTCTTCAGCTAAAATAACACCGTCAGCCATTACGTGATTATCAAAGGTTTTAAACGAAAACATCAGCGGGATAGACATCGAAAATCTCACTGCTTGTGATACTTTCATCTCAGGAGTTCGAATGCGATTAAAAATCACCGGCCCACCGCCATTGATATCGGTCGCAAGCACATGAAGATCGCAATGAAGGTCTTTAAAACATGCGCCCTGCAATTGCTCATCCATCCATTGCTCGAATTTATCACCCGAAGACAGGCCACCAGTTCGAATTAGATTGATTAACGAAAAGCCCCGAAATTGGCGAAAATCGGTTTCTAATGCTAATCGCTTTAATTCATCATGGTTTTTACCAACAGCGAGCATCGCAGCAACTATGCTGCCACCCGAAACACCAACTAAAGAATTAAACGACAGTTTTAATTCTGCAAGCGCCATCAGAATACCGACATAACAAGGTAGACGAGTGCCCCCACCAGAAAAAATGGGCACTATTTCCACTGTTCCCGTGTCAATATCACGCTGCATCGTCAATTCAAAATTCCTGTGGATCTAGTCAATTGAGTATGGCCGAATTTACCCAAGATGCGAATTCAATTTCACCAAAATCAATAACTAGTTTAAACTGAAAAATCATCGTATTAATTTTTCACTGAAGGAAAAATCGTGAAAAAAATCATGTTGTTATTCTTGTGTTGCTTTTCTTTAAGCACAAGTTGCCATGAGCTTAGTAAACGGATCTCTAGTGCAAAACCTTCGGTAGTCGCCATCGCGATTTTAAACCCTACCGCATCGCCAAGACTCAGTCTAATTGGCACCGGTTTTGCGGTCGGCGATGGCCATCAAATAGCAACTAATGCTCATGTCATTGCCAAACTTCTCGATGAAAGTAAAAACGAACAGTATGTGGTGTTGTCGGGCCAAGGTACTAATCCGAAAATCCACTTTGTACAAAAGCGAAAAGTCGACGCTAAATATGATTTAGCAGTGTTACAAATTAATGAGCGTATCGAGCCTTTAACTTTGGCCGCTGATGAATATCAAGCGGAGGGTAGCGAACTTTTATTTACAGGCTACCCAATAACTGATGTTCTCGGGTTATATGCCGCGAGCAATAAAGCAATGATTAGTGCAGTAACCCCAGTGGTAATTCCAGCTAATCATGCCTCCGAATTAAGCCCACAGGTATTACGACAGTTACAGCAACCTTTTTTAATCTATCAACTGGATGGCACAGCATATCCAGGAAACAGCGGCAGTCCGGTCTATTCGGTAGTCGATGGAACTGTAGTCGCAATTATCAATATGGTGTATGTAAAACAGACAAAAGAGTCGGTTTTAAGTAATCCAAGCGGGATTAGCTACGCCATTCCATCTCGTCATTTACGTGCTTTGTTAGCACGACCATACGAAGGGTAGTTTAGTGATTTTTGGAATAGATTTTGGAAGCATTGGCTTCTATTTATCAGCTTTCGGCTACTTAGCATTTTGGGGTTTACTACTTACGGTACGAACTAGCAGTGTGCAAAAGCATATGCTTAGCATACTCATCATATTCAATGTGTTATGGTCACTGGTGCATGCCGACCCGAGCAATATCCCAATTATCAGCGCAAGCTCATTTGCAGTTGAGACTATCCAAAAAATCATCATGTTACTGTTTTTGTTTGCGGCTTATGGCGATAGCACCTTAACAATCAGGCAGTTTTGTACTAATCCCAAAGTCGGTATTACCCTAAGTACGGTAGTGATCTGGCTCGCTGTTTCGTTATTTACAAACTTGGACGTGCAGGTTCGAGTGATCGGAACTTTGTTGTTAGTTATCGTTCTGCTGGCAATGATCGAGGGAATTTATCGAAAGTCAGCACAGCAGCGCTGGGCTTTTAAGCCCTTAATTGTTGCTTTCGGTGTTTGCTTACTTATTGATTTTTACTTGCTTGCAGAAGCAGCATTATTAGGTTCCATTCATCACCTGACCTGGCAAGCTCGTGGTTATGTGCATTTGGCGTTACTCCCATTCTTGGTTATTGCCACCAAACGAATCAAATCTTGGAGTATCAATGTATTTGTGTCTCGGGACATTGTGCTACAAAGTTCATTAGTAATGGCTGCTGGCTTCTATTTATGTACCCTTTCCCTTGCAGGCTATTACGTTTCATACATCGGAGGTAGTTGGACCTCTGTGATGCAAATAATGTTAGTCACGCTTGGTATAAGCATTTTTAGTGTGTTTTTCTTTTCGGAAGCAATCCGCCGAAAGAGCCGTGTTTTCATCGAGAAACATTTTTTTGCAAATACCTTTGATTACCGCAAAAAATGGGTCGAGCTAACCGCAGAGTTAAAAACCATTGAGATTGCCGACCAGAATGCGCCAGAAGTCTGTTTAAGGGCTTGGTGCAAAGCCATCGGCTATCAAGACGGCGCCTTAATTAAAACACAAGGCGACTTTTTTAAATTACTAGCTAACACTCAGTCATTTAGCTTCGACACTCAAATAAATGAAGTGCTGAAGTCCTATCAAACTCATTTCACCAACAAAACTTGGTTGATTGATTTTGCTAACAGTAATGATAAAGACGTTAGCTTGCTCTTATCAAAGGTTCCCCCAGAAAAACTGGGATTCCAATTACTTATTCCAATCCTAAGTAAAGGCCAGCATTGGGGTTTCTGTTTGCTGAAACCCCAAACGAACGAGCAGCTTACGTTAAATTGGGAACTCCGCGACTACCTAATCGCTGTGACAGAGCAAATTTCCAGCTACCTATTTATGAGCGAAGCCAGTAGAACACTTTCCGAAAACGCGCAGTTTATGGCGTTCAGCCGGATGTCCGCATTTGTTGTCCACGACCTAAAAAACGTGAAAGCTCAGATTGATATGTTGCTTAAAAATGCGCAGAAACATCGCCATAATCCAGAATTCGTTGATGATGCCTTTGCAACAATAGCAGCAATGCAAACTCGCCTTGGTAACATGCTGGGTCAACTGACCAATAAGCAGAGCAATCAAGAGCAGACCAAACGAATTAAAGTTGGCGAGTTGCTGTCGCAAATCATTCAAGAGCGCTGCCAGTCGCTTTTACCTGCACCAGATTTACAGATCCTGCAAGATGGTCAATTGCAAATCGACGTTGAACGCTTTGGCAATGTGGTCTTTCACTTAATTGATAATGCCCAACAAGCCACTGCGGATGATGGAACTGTGCAAGTTATCGTTAGTCAGATTGCGCAGTTTATGGTTATCAAAATCGTCGATTCCGGGTGTGGGATGTCAGCCGAATTCATTCGAGACCGTTTATTTAAACCCTTTGATACGACTAAAGGAAACGCCGGAATGGGCATCGGTGCTTTTGACGCCCAAACATTTGTGCAAACGATGCATGGTCACTTAACTGTTGACAGTACAGAGGGTGTAGGGACTACCTTTACCATTCAGCTTCCGATAAACTATAACCAGACTAATACACGGAATGTAGTATGAAAACACTGTTAGCAATTGACGACGACGTCGGGATCCAAAAACAGCTCAAATGGAGTTTG
>JACCEA010970489.1_pt1 | contig 12224 bp, 13 predicted proteins | sample 7449851 | NCBI WGS metagenome assembly JACCEA01 (sample SAMN15323453, study PRJNA562643) | freshwater metagenome | isolation source: river surface water | place: USA:Blue River Watershed | collected 2017-08-18 | reverse complement strand
CGGCCCAATCCGAAGGGCGGAATTTCTTACCGTCCTGCGTGCGGCCGACAATGACGAGACTATGAGACAGATCCGACTCTTTTTGTGCGTTATCTGTCGATGCGGGGGTGTCCATATCGTCATTCTATCGACTTTTGTGCACTTGCGGGAGTGGATGCCCCGCCACTTTTGCCATAAAATCACGGAAACGCTTTCAATACGCGATGCGGCGGGGATTCTGTAATCCAAAGGTTCAGAGTGCAGCCGCGTCGCTTTTGTTTTTCTGATTTTGCTTGCCATTCTTTATCGACCGAGAAGTCACCATGACCCACGTGATGAACACTTATGCCCGCCAACCGGTTGCCTTTTCACACGGAGAAGGCAGCTGGCTTGTAGATACTGAGGGCAAGCGCTACCTGGATGCGCTGTCGGGTATCGCAGTCAACACCTTGGGGCACAATCATCCGGATCTGGTGCACGCATTAAGTCATCAGGCGTCTCAGTTGCTGCACACGTCTAATTTGTACCGCGTTCCGCTGCAAGAAGCGCTGGCGGATAAGCTGGCGTCTTTGTCGGGTATGGATGAGGTCTTTTTCTGTAACTCCGGTTGCGAAGCCAATGAAGCCGCCATTAAGTTGGCCCGTTTTTATGGCCACCGTCAGGGTGTGGATAACCCCAGCATCATTGTGATGGAGCATGCCTTTCATGGCCGTACCATGGCCACGCTGTCGGCAACCGGTAATCGTAAAACCCAGGCAGGCTTCGAGCCGCTGGTCAGTGGTTTTGTCCGTGTGCCCTACAACGACATCGAAGCCATCCGCCAGGTGGCCGAACACAACAAAAATGTGGTGGCCGTGCTAATAGAAATGATCCAGGGTGAGGGCGGTATTCATCTGGCGGACGACCAGTTCCAGCGCGATCTGCGCACCTTCTGTGATGAAAAGGGCTGGCTGCTGATGACCGACGAAGTGCAGTGCGGCATTGGCCGTACCGGTAAATGGTTTGGCTTTCAGCATTCCGGCGTGCGTCCGGATGTGGTTTCGTTGGCCAAAGGCCTTGGTTCGGGCGTGCCGGTGGGTGCCTGCATGGTGGGTGGTCGTGCTGCAGGGCTCTTCGGGCCGGGCAATCACGGCTCCACCTTTGGGGGCAACCCGTTGGCCATGCGCGCCGCCAAAACAACGATCGACGTGCTTGAGCGCGATCAGCTTCTGGAAAATGCCGATAAAATGGGGCACGCCATCCGCAACGGGCTGCGTGCCCGTATTGGTCACTTCCCCGAAGTCGTGGATATCCGTGGCCGTGGCCTGATGATTGGTGTTGAACTGGATCGCCCCTGTGGTGAACTGGTTGGTCTGGCACGTGATGCGGGTCTGCTCATTAACGTAACGGCCGACTCGGTGGTGCGTCTGCTGCCATCACTCAATATCACCCAGGCCGATGTCGATACGCTCGTTGAGCGTTTGACCGCTGTGATTACCCATTATCTGGGAAAGTAAAATGAGTTTGAGACACTACCTGCAGTTCAGCGATTTAAACCGCGAAGAATACGAATACCTCTTTGCCCGTAGCCGCTGGATCAAAGAACGCTTCAAGTCGTATCAGCAGTACTGGCCGCTGGTAGACCGCACGCTGGTCATGATTTTTGAAAAGGCCAGCACGCGCACGCGCCTGTCTTTTGAAGCTGGCATGCAGCAGTTGGGTGGCGCTGCCATCTACCTCAACACGCGTGATTCTCAGTTGGGTCGCGGCGAGCCGGTCGAAGATGCCGCACAGGTTATCTCGCGCATGAGCGACATCGTCATGATTCGCACCTTCGAGCAGAGCATCGTTGAGCGTTTTTCGACCTATTCGCGCGTGCCCGTCATTAACGGACTCACCAACGAATATCATCCGTGCCAGATCCTGGCGGATATTTTTACCTATCACGAGCATCGCGGTGATCTGCGCGGTAAGACCGTCGCCTGGATTGGTGATGCCAATAACGTGTGCAATACCTGGCTGCAGGCGGCGCGTATTCTGGATTTCAAGGTCAACGTTTCAACGCCACCGGGCTACGAGCTTGATACCGCCTTGGTCGGCGGTAACGGTAACCACTTCGAGGTCTTTGCTGACCCTATGGATGCCGCCCGTGGTGCTGACCTGGTCACCACCGACGTCTGGACCTCGATGGGCTTCGAAGCCGAAAACGATGAACGGCTTAAAGACTTTGCCGATTGGCAGGTGGATGACGACATGATGGCAGTCGCCAACACCGGCGCGCTGTTCATGCACTGTCTGCCGGCGCACCGTGGCGAAGAAGTCACGGCCACGGTGATTGATGGACCGCAAAGCGTGGTCTGGGAAGAAGCCGAGAATCGCCTGCATGTACAAAAGGCACTGATGGAATTTTTATTGCTGGGTCAGGTTGACTGATCTGGCGTGGTTTTGTTTTTAACATTGAGCGGAAAGCAGCAATGAGCGATATCAAAAAAGTAGTGTTGGCCTATTCGGGCGGTCTGGATACCTCCGTCATTCTGAAGTGGCTGCAAGACACCTATGGCTGTGAAGTGGTGACCTTCACGGCCGATCTGGGCCAGGGCGAAGAGCTGGAACCGGCACGTGCCAAAGCACTCAAGCTCGGCATCAAGGCGAAGAACATCTTTATCGATGATCTGCGCGAAGAGTTCGTGCGCGATTTCGTGTTCCCGATGTTCCGCGCCAACACCGTCTACGAAGGCGAGTACCTGCTCGGCACGTCGATTGCCCGTCCGCTGATCGCCAAGCGCCTGATCGAAATCGTTAACAAAACCGGTGCCGATGCCATTTGTCACGGTGCGACCGGCAAGGGTAATGACCAGGTGCGTTTCGAGCTGGGCGCCTATGCCCTGAAGCCGGGTGTTAAAGTCATCGCCCCTTGGCGTGAGTGGGATCTGCTGTCGCGCGAAAAGCTCATGAACTACGCCGAGTCGCATGGCATTCCGATTGATATGAAGCACAAGAAGGGTGGCTCGCCGTACTCCATGGACGCCAACCTGCTGCACATTTCTTTTGAAGGCCGTCACCTGGAAGACCCGGCGGCCGAAGCCGAAGAGTCGATGTGGCGTTGGACGGTATCGCCTGAAAAAGCGCCGAACAAGGCCGAGTACATTGACATTCAGTACGCCAAGGGTGACCCGGTTGCCATCAACGGCAAGAAGATGAAGCCGCACGAAATTCTGGCACTGCTCAACGAGTTGGGTGGCAAGCACGGTATCGGCCGTCTGGATCTGGTTGAAAACCGTTATGTGGGTATGAAGTCGCGTGGCTGTTACGAAACCCCGGGCGGCACGATTCTGCTCAAGGGTCACCGCGCCATTGAATCGATTACGCTGGACCGTGAAGTCGCCCACCTCAAGGATGACCTCATGCCGCGTTACGCCAGCCTGATTTACAACGGCTACTGGTGGAGCCCGGAGCGTCAGGCGCTGCAAACGCTGATCGACCATACGCAAGAACACGTGAACGGCAGCGTTCGCCTCAAACTCTACAAGGGTAACGTGATTGTTGTCGGCCGCGATTCGAAGCAGGATTCGTTGTTTGATCCAACGATTGCCACCTTTGAAGATGACGCCGGTGCGTATGATCAAAAGGATGCGGGCGGCTTCATCAAGCTGAACGCCCTGCGGATGCGTATTGGTGCCAACCGCGATGCTCGTAAGGCACCAAAGGTGGCAGCAAAAAAACCAGCGGCCAAAAAAGCGGTTGCTAAAAAGGCGCCGGCCAAAGCATCGGTGAGTGCACCGGCCAAAGCACCGTCGCGCAAGAAAGCGTAATCATGGAAGGTACCCTGTTCGGCTTCAACGAGGAGCAAATTGCTGACTTCATGTCGACTTACGGCGTGGCAGCATTCATTCTCTTCATGCTGTTCATCATTGGAGAAATCGCCTTCAAATCGAAGGCGGGTAAAACGGGTACCGCTATTCTATTTTTTGTCCTGGCTTTTGGTATGGTGGGTTTCATCGCCAAAAGCGTTATCCAGAAAATGTGGGGAATCTAAATGGCTCAATACGATAACGTTTCGGTGGTTAAGGCCGCCAATGTGTACTTCGATGGTAAGTGCGTCAGCCACACCGTGCAGTTTGCCGATGGCACTAAAAAAACCGTTGGCGTCATTCTGCCGTCATCGCTGACCTTTAATACCGGTGCCCCGGAAATCATGGAAGGGGTGGGTGGTTCGTGCCGCGTTCGCCTCAGAGGCGAGAGCGATTGGAAGACCTATGGTGCCGGCCAATCGTTTGATGTGCCGGGCAACTCGTCGTTTGAAATCGCCTGCGACGAGCCTTATCACTACGTTTGTCACTTTGGTTGATTGCTATGCCCAGTTTTGATATCACCTCCGAAGTGGACATGCCGTCGCTCAAAAACGCCGTCGATGTCGCCAATCGCAAAATCACCAACCGTTACGACTTCAAAGGTTCGGATGCCAATGCCGAACTGAATGAAAAAGACAAAACCATTATCCTGCATGCGGACAACGATTTTCAGTTGGATCAGATGCAGGGCATTCTGCTGCCTGAGATGACCAGCAAATCAATCGATGTGCGTTGCCTCGATCATGGTTCGGTACAAAAGGTGGGCGGCAATAAGGTCAAGCAGGAGCTCAAGGTTAAGGTGGGCATTGAGCAAAACACCTCTAAAAAGATTGTGGCGATGCTCAAAGATTCCAAAATGAAAGTGCAGGCGTCTATTCAGGGCGAGGCCGTCCGGGTAACCGGCGCCAAGCGCGATATCCTGCAAGAGGCGATTGCCCTGGTCAAAGAAGGCATCAAAGATGTGCCCTTGCAGTTTGGCAACTTCCGCGATTAATACTTAGGGCGCCCTGGCGCCCTTTTTAACGCCATGGCCATTACACCTGAAGCCTTAAGAGCGGCCTTTGCCGGATTAACCCCCGGCGTTGAGCCCGGCTTACCCGGCATTACCGAGATCGTCGATGAGCCCGTGCCGCCAGAAATCCGCGAGCGTCTGCTTACCGGTCGCCGTCCGGCAGCGGTGCTCATTCCGATTTTGCAGCCTGCGACTAACGCGCCATTGCGTTTGCTGTTGACGCAGCGTACCGCGCATCTGCGCGATCATGCTGGGCAGATCAGCTTTCCCGGTGGCGGGCTTAATCCGGGCGAGGGCGCTATGGCTGGGGCGCTCCGCGAAGCACACGAAGAGATCGGCCTTGATCCGAGCAAAGTAGATCTATTTGGCCAGATGCCCCAGTACCATACGGGTACCGGCTTTTCAGTATCGCCTATGATCGGCTTTGTAAAAACGCCTTGCGATCTGGTGCCCGATCCGGGTGAAGTTGCCGATATCTTTGATGTTCCGCTGGACTTTATCCTCGACCCGCGCAATATGCGGCAGGAAACGCGCTTTTACCGAGGTGCCTGGCGCTCCTTTCTGGCGGTGCCCTGGTCAGGGCGTTATATTTGGGGGGCCACGGCGGGCATGTTGGCACAGTTATCGCGTATCGTTAACGCTGCGAACTAGCATCAAAAGATTGATGAATCTGCACCTGAATATGTTATCTTGAACACAATATAGCGATGGCCTGATCCATTGTGGTTCTGGCATCCGAATGGACAGACAGGCTTTTAGATCTATGAAACTCGTTGTACTGATTCTTGCACTGCTTATTGAACAGGTTCGCCCGTTGCCTTATGCCCGTTTTGTGGGCGCCCCGCTGACTCGTCTGTCCAACTGGGTCGAGAGCGTGTTTGACTCGGGCAACCGCCAGCATGGCTTTATGGCTTGGTTGCTGATTGTGGGCGGTGGTGTCGTCCTGGCCACCGTGCTTGATGTGGTTTTATCCAGTATCAACCTATTATTGGGCATGGCCTTCGGTGTGGTCGTGCTTTATTTAACGCTGGGTTTTCGTCAGTTCAGCCATGCGTTTACCGCCGTCAATGAAGCCCTACAGGCAGATGATGTGCCAGCCGCCCGTAAAGCCATGAAAGCCTGGAACAGCGAATGCCCGGATCAAGCCAGCTCGGACGAAATTGCCCGTCTGGCCATTGAGACCGGCGTTCTGGCCTCACACCGTCATGTGTTCGGCGTTCTGGCATGGTTTGTGGTGTTTGGGCCGGTGGGCGCGGTGTTTTATCGTCTGACCGCATTTCTGGCCACGCATTGGAACGGTAGCGACCGTAAAGATGAAGAGCTGGTCGGCGAGCATGCGGCAGAAGAAGTACAGGTTAAGCGCCGTCAGTTCGGCGCTTTTGCCCGCCAGGCCTTTGCCCTGGTCGATTGGTTGCCAGCCCGCATGACCGCGGTAGCGTTTGCCATAGTCGGTAATTTTGAAGACGCCCTGTATTGCTGGCGCGAACAAGCCAATAGCTGGCGCGACCATACCGCGGGCGTTATCGTCGCCGCCGGTGCGGGTGCGCTCGGCGTCAAACTCGGCGGGCCGTTAAGTCCTTCGCCGGTGATTGATGATGAAACAGTATCTGACCGCCCTGAAATCGGGGTCGGGGAAGAGGCGACCCCAGCAGCCTTGCCATCGGCAATTGGTCTGGTCTGGCGCGCTTTGGTTTTGTGGGTGATACTACTCGCAGTTGTAGGGCTTGCCGCTTGGGTAGGCATTTGATTGATAAGAAACCAAATTTAGGTTGGGAGACAGAAGCATGAGCAAAGACGTTGTTGTACTGAGTGCAGTTCGTTCCGCCATCGGCGCTTTTGGTGGCGCCCTTTCTGACATGGAGCCGAGTGAGTTGGCCGGTACCGTGATGAAAGAAGCTGTCGGTCGTTCAGGTGTTGACCCACAAGCCATTAATTACGTGACAGTGGGCACAACGATGCCGACTGATTCGCGTTACGCGTATGTCTCCCGCGTGGCTTCCATTCAGGCTGGCCTGTCGATGGATTCCGTCGCCATGCAAGTCAGCCGCCTGTGTGCCTCGGGCCTGCAGGGTATTGTGACCTCGGCACAGAACATTCTGCTGGGTGATTCAGACTACGCCATCGGTGGTGGTGTTGAAGTCATGTCCAAAGCAACCTACTTCATGCCAGCGCTGCGTACCGGTGCCCGCATGGGTGACACCAAGGCAGTGGATAGCATGGTGGCCGTGCTGACCGACCCGTTTGGTGTGGGTCACATGGGTATCACCGCTGAAAACCTGGCTGCCAAATATGGCTTCACCCGTGAAGACCAGGATGCATTTGCGGTTGAATCACAGCGTCGTGCAGCTGCCGCTATTGACGCGGGTCATTTCAAGTCGCAGATCTTGCCGATCGTAAAACAAACCCGTAAGGGTGAGGTCGTTTTCGATACCGACGAGCACGTCAAGCGTGGCACGACCATGGAATCGCTGGCCAAAATGAAACCAGCCTTCAAGAAAGACGGTACCGTGACTGCCGGTAATGCCTCGGGCATTAACGACGGCGCAGCCTTCTTTGTGTTGGCCGATGCCGCCGTCGCTGCCAGCGCCGGTCACAAGCCAATGGCCCGTCTGGTGTCGTATGCCGTTGCAGGTGTGCCAAACGACATCATGGGCGAAGGCCCAATCCCAGCTACCCGTCTGGCCCTCAAAAAGGCGGGTCTGACCCTGGATCAGATGGACGTCATCGAATCGAACGAAGCCTTTGCAGCACAGGCGCTGTCGGTTTCTAAGGTGCTGGGTCTGGATCCGGCCAAGACCAACCCGAATGGTGGTGCCATTGCACTGGGTCACCCGGTCGGTTGCTCGGGTGCCTTCATTGCCACCAAGGCCATCTACGAACTGCAACGTGTTGGTGGCAAGTACTGCCTCGTCACCATGTGTATCGGTGGCGGTCAGGGTATTGCTGTCATCTTCGAACGCTGCTAATTCAGCCGCACTTCGATCAAACCGCCCCTCGGGGCGGTTTTTTTATGGGCTTTTGCTGGGTAATTCAAAAGTCAGCGTTGAATAACGCATAGGGTGCTCAACCACCTCGTTAAAACGCGCATGGTGAACCTGGGCAAATTTTCTAACCAACGCAAGTCCAAGACCGGCCGATCCCCCGCTTTGCTGTTGCAGGCGCAATGCGCGCACTAAACCGGTTTCTCCGGCCTCATTGGAAACAGCATTGGATACAGACAGTACCGTCTGCCGGGACTGCTCATAAGTGCGGATCGCTATCGCGTCGTCTGCACCATGCCGATGCGCATTTTCAATCAGGTTGTACAAAAGCCTGCGCATTGCCAGTGGTTTCATATCAATGTTGGCCAGGGCAGGGTGCAGATCCAGCGCGATATTAAATCCGGCGCGTTGGTATTTGGCGGCAACCTGTTCGACTAACGCATTCAAACTGCCCTGAATCGTCGGTTCATCCAGCTCAGTATTCAAACGAGACAACTCCACAAACTGATCGACAATCGCTGACATTTCAACAATGTCATCCTGTAGTTCCGCATTCAGCGCTTCGTTGTTGCTCTGCTCAAGCACTAAAGCCATGCGCATCCGGCTTAAGGGCGTTCGTAAATCGTGGGCAATGCCCGCCAGAAAATTTTCGCGATCGGTAATCGAGGCATCGAGCATGGTGCGCATCTCATTGAGCGTTTTGGCTAATTGCGCAATCTCTGGTGAGCTTGAAGTGGGCAATTGAATCTGTGAAAAATCTTTGTCTTTGCCTAAACGCATCGCTTCATCAGAAAGCGCTTTTAGTGGTCGGGTTAAACGGGTCGATATCCAATAGGCCGCAACACTGCTGATCACAATCACCAGAAATAGGGCAAGCGTCAGAAATTCAACAACAAAGAAGCGGTTCTTGAATGAATAGCCAATACTCAACCGCGGGCTGGAAAGATGCTCTACCCAAACAATCGGTTCCGTTAGGTTCGTATAGGACATACGAATATCGCCTGGAACCTTTTCTTCAAGTGCGTTTTTTAAAAAATGTAATCCCGGTAGGGTTGAAGGTAAAACCCTGGTCGGTTCGGGGGGCGCCGTGCGGATAAATATATCTTTGAAGGGGGCATAGGTATGCGCCAAGAGCTCAAAGTCTTTGGCTTGTGACACTTGCTGTAGTGCGACCGCCGAGTTGATGGCACTGCCGACAACTTGCGCCATCAGATTGGCCATGGGTCTGGACATCAAAAAAAGCACGGCCAGAAAAAGAATGATCTGATTGACCAGAAAGGCCACCACAAACCATAGCCAAAAGCTGCTGAAGCGCGAGCGGATTTTCTTCATGCGAAGTGCGCTTCTTGCCCACCAGGCTCGATAAACACATAACCTACGCCGCGTACGGTTTGAATGTAGGTAACACTTGGGTCGTCTTCCTGTAGCTGTTTGCGTAGACGGGAGACGAGCATATCAATATCACGCTGATCGGGTGTGTAATCCCGTGAGTGCAGCCGCCCTGTTAGCTGGGCGCGCGACAGAACCTGACCTTTGCATTGAATAAGAATCTTGAGTAACGCAAATTCATTTGTAGTGAGGGAGATGTTTTTTCCCCGTTGCGATAACTGGCGGGCGCGCCCATCAAACTCAAATGATCCAAAAATAAACGTCAGATTGGCTGCATCATGCAGCACATGATGCGATTTGCTCCCGCGTCTTAGAATCGAGCGTATACGCGCCAGAAGTTCGCGCGGGTTAAAAGGCTTGGGCAGGTAATCATCAGCGCCCAGCTCCAGGCCAATAATGCGGTCGATATCTTCACCGCGCGCTGTCACCATAATGATCGGGGTGACATCCCCCGATAATCGAATTCGTTGGCAGATCCTTAAGCCATCTTCCCCCGGAAGATTGATATCCAATACGTAGAGATCGAACGTATCCCGCTGAATGGCCTTGCACATTTCATTGGCATTGGCTACCGAAGTAGATTTAAAGCCGTTTTCGTCCAGATAACGCATGACCATCTGACGTAGTCGCATGTCGTCATCGACGATGAGAATTTTCTGAGCCATGCCGTTGGACGCTAATTAAAAATTTTGATTCTAAGCCTAACCAGCGAGCGTGTGGGTATATCCGAAGGGATACGTTAACAAGCGCTCATTTTCCTGATCAGACCGTTTGAGTGAGCAGTCAACGAATGTCTTGTAGTAATCGTCGCAGCAATTGCAGTCTTACATCGGTGGCGCTGCCATTTTCGACTGCGGCTCTTAAGGCGCAGCCCGGGTCTTGATCGTGCCGACAGTCGCGGAAGCGGCAATCACCTAGATGTGGGCGAAATTCTGGAAAGGCGAGCAGGATTTGTTCATCAGTTAAATGGGATAGACCAAAGACCTGCAAACCGGGCACATCGATGATGGTGGTTTCCGGCCCCTGTTGATACGCCTGAACCGTGGTGGTGGTGTGTCGCCCGGTGTCGAGGTAGTGCGAGATTTCACCAATGGTGGCTTTGGCATCGGGTACCAATTCATTGATCAGTGATGATTTGCCCATGCCCGATTGACCGGTGAGCACAGTCGATTGGCCGATGATCTGGTGACGCAGTTGATCGATGCCTTGCCCGTTGAGGGTGGAGGTATGGATGACTGGGATGCCAATGGCCTGGAAGGGCGCTACCAGCTCTTCGGCACGCGCTAGCAAAGCGGCAAGATCTGCCTTGTTGAGCAGGATCGTGAACTGAATCGCTTCTGCGGCACAGGCGACCTGGCAACGCGAGAGGAGTTCCGGGTCAAACGAAGGTTCGGTCGCCACGACAAACCAGACTTGCGTGACATTAGCGGCAATGGCTTTGTCTTTGAATTGATCGGATCGACGAAACAGGTTCTGCCGAGGCTCGATTTTTTCGATAACCGCCTGCGGTTGGGTCACATCGCCCGAGTTGCCGAGGTCGGTGAGAATAACGCAGTCGTTAACGGCCACTTCATGCTTTTTGCCACGGGCAATGCAATGCCAGAGTGCGCCACTATTATCACGGGCTACGTAGTGTCTGCCGTGGCTGGCAATGATGCGGGCAGTGAAGGTGCTCATGCGTGTGCACCTGGCTGCGCCGCAAGGTGGGCAATGCGTAGCGTGGCCGGGGGGTGGCTATCATGGAATAGCGAATAGAGGCTATCGGGCGTGAGCGTGGCAGCATTTTCTCGGTACATGGTAATCAGCGCGTCGATCAGTTCCTGTGCGCTGCTGTGCTGTGCGGCATAGGCATCGGCTTCATATTCATGTTTGCGCGAGAGTGCGTTGCTCAGTGGTGTGAGCGGCAACAGGCAGAGCGGCATGGCCATACTGAAGAGTGCCAGTGCCGTCGCCGGGGTGGCGCTGTCAACGCCGAGGCCGCTGTAAAACCACGGGGCATGCAGTAGTTGAAACAGCGCCCAGAGTAAGGCGAGTGACATGGCGGCCATGAGCACTAAACGTTTTTGAAGGTGCTTGCGCTGGTAGTGGCCAATCTCATGAGCGAGCACGGCTTCCAGTTGGGTGGGCGATAGCTGGTTGATGAGCGTGTCGAACAGCACAATGCGCCGGTGTTTGCCGAATCCGGTGAAGTAGGCGTTGGCATGGGCTGAGCGTCGCGAGCCATCCATGACAAATAACCCGGCGGCACTGAAGCCACAGCGTTGCAGCAGGGCATCCAGCTTTTGTTTATGGGCACTGTCTGGCATGGGGGTAAATTTGTTAAAGAGCGGGGCGATGACGACGGGGTAGATAAATAACAGTAGCGCGTTAAACACCATCCAGCCCAGCCAGGCCCACAGCCAGCTCATGGGTGTTGCCAGATCCAGTAACCAGAGTATCAGCGCGAGTAAGGGCAAGGCGATGATCAGACTGACCAGGGCGTTGCGCAGCAGGTCAGTGATGAAAAGGGCCGGCGTCATGCGGTTAAACCCAAAGCGGGCTTCCAGGCCGAACTGGCGGTAAATGCTGACGGGAAGATCAACGATGCCCGACAGAACACCGAGGCTGATTAGAAATACCAAACCGGTGAGCAACGGTGATGCGCTGCCGACAAAGGCGCTGGCCGTGCTGTAGATCAGATTGATGCCGCCACCCAGGGTGAGTAGCAGTAGCCACGCGGTGTCTATGACCAGACTGATCTGACTCAGGCGGATTTTAGCGCGGGTGTAAGCGGCGGCTTTTTGATGCGCTTCGAGTGTAATCACTGCTGCAAAGCGGGCGGGTACTTGCGCTGCGTGCTGCTTAACCTGTGCGGCCTGACGGCGGTTGAGCCAGAATTTGATCGTGAGATTGGCCGCAACGAGAATAAGGAACGCAATAGAGATATCAGACATGAGACCGTAAATGAGGTGGGATGACTATGACACAATGTGGCATCTTAAGGCATTACATCAAAAGGGTGCGTAGCAATGGCGATTGATCAAAGACGGCTGG
>JACCEA012442523.1_pt1 | contig 12225 bp, 15 predicted proteins | sample 7449851 | NCBI WGS metagenome assembly JACCEA01 (sample SAMN15323453, study PRJNA562643) | freshwater metagenome | isolation source: river surface water | place: USA:Blue River Watershed | collected 2017-08-18 | reverse complement strand
TGATAGATTAATAGACCGCGATAAGGAGTATAAGTATTCAAATAATCGGCAACGACTTTTTGGTGGGTGAGGAGATCAAAAGACTTTGATGTACGGTTTTCGCAACTGACGTCGGCATCGACAACTTGGGCAAGTTCGTCAGCATGGGATTTAAATAATGAACCGAGTTTCTGGACAAAAATGCGGCGATTACTCATATAGTATGGACTAATCTTGCGAATATAACTCTTTTTCTTGGGTACAAGATCGGCTATGTTTTTTTCAGTGATAACGAATTGGGTACTGGGGATATCAGAGGCAACAATATTTTTGGGTTGTTTTTTAGTAATGCGTTTCTTATTTCCCTTGGTATCGGGTAAAACAACCGGTTCCTCGACAATTTCATCAATAATTATTTCTTCGTTATCGACAACGGGTTTGTTTTCTTTTTCGAAAATAATTGGTTCCGCAGGTGCTAATACTTTGGGTTTCTCTTTGAATTCCTCTATGGGTTCCACGGGCGCTAATACTTTGGGTTTCTCTTTGAATTCCTCTATGGGTTCCGCAGACGCTAATACTTTGGGTTCCTCTATTTCTTTTGCTAAAACTTCACCATTCATTATTTTCTGGATTCGATTCAACATCAGCTCTCTGTCAAAGAATAGCATTCGCTTGTCAACAAAATATTTATCGGGTATTATGGGTTTGCCGGAGTCCAAAGGTTTGCCTGAGTCCAAAGGTTTTGGGCTAACTTCGCCTTCTTCAAAAATTGGATGTGGACCTTCGACTTCTTGTGCATCTTTTTTACCAATACGAATTACCCGTTTTGGTTTTTTGTGCGCATCATTGACAATTTCAAGTTGTTTCAAAACATCTTTTTTGTCCATTAAATCTTATATTATAGTTAGAAATTGTGTTTATAGGTGTATACGTATAAACATAATTTAGCTAAATTGTTTGTACAACTTTATGACTACTCTTAGTAATACTCTTAGTGCGATGCTTAGTGCGATGCTTAGTGCTACGCTTCCTCTTTCGCGTAGTTTCTATTTCCGGACATATTATTCGCCCAATTGTGTCATCATATGTTTGCCTTGTTTTATCCATAGTTTCGCGATTCTTCAAATCAACGACTAAATCAATTATATTCCCAAACTCTTCATTGTTCTTCATTAACTCCGCTTCCTCTTCCTCTGTTAATTCTCTATCTGCCTCTATGTTTCCATTCTCATCAAAGTATGTACGTACATTTTCAAGTGTTATATTATCTGGTTCAATATCGTTTTCCTTCATATAGGCATTCAAATCATCATTTTGCGCATTTTTCTCGTAATAATTTGTTCAAGTTATCGAGCAAACGAATCATATATAATATATTGCGTTATGTTATATGCCTAGAATTGAAAAAACGATGACAAGGGTAAGATTGCCTCAGGCAGAAGGGGCGCCTCATAGTCGAAGCTTATCCATCAATATCGAAACTCCACAAACTCCCCGACCTAAATTGTCATTAATAAATCCTAGTAATATAAACCAAGATGAAATAGATCCGCGTGCACAATATGGTGTAACTCGACAAGATGTAATGCGCGATAGACCCGAATATGATTATACTGCAAATGAATCTAGAAAAGCCGACCGCAAAAAAATTTTACGTGAAATGGCAATGTCTAGTGATCCATTTGAGAGAAGTCTTGGTCAAGCTACTTTAATAAGAAGTACGTTAGAAGATGAAGAACAGAATTTGTCGTCAAAACCGGATTTTGACGAAGATGATGAGTATGAGCTTAATAAACTCGCGAAAAAAATCAACTATGCTAAAAATAGAGAAAAAGTGTTAAATGAAGATTATCAAAGACATATTGAGGAAGAGTCAAATGAAGCAAAATATAACCAAAGACACAATGGAAATTTGATTATTGAATATATACAAAATATATTAGAACATTTTGGTTATGCTGATAATAAGTTAACACCAAAGACACAGAAATTGTATTCAAAATTTATGAAACTCTACAAAACCTATTTTAAAAGTAAGTTTGGGCAAAATTTTTTAGAAAACAAAAGATTGACTGATGATGAGATGCTAGAAGCAACCACACATATATTATCACGACTAGATGAAGCCAAGATAAAAGGTGGGTCATATACAAAAAAACAAAAAAATAAAAAACGAGGAACCAAGCGTAATCGCAAATCAAGACACCAACATAAATTAGTGTAGTAATTGTATGTAAACTTATAGTGCAACTGGATCGAATGTCTTTTTATCATATCAAAAAAATACAATATAATAATTATTTTGTATTTATTTTTAATAATGTCAAATAATCTAGGTTATCCAGACGGTATTTATCAATATATTTTTACTACCGCATTGTTTGTTCAACCAACTCATATTTACACTGGATTTTATTACAAAATGAAAAAATGTGGCTTAATGGGAATAGCATTATATGTAACATCTCTCAATTATTGGCGTTATCCATTACTAAATTCTTATCGTCGAACTATTGATATGATTGTTGCTCAAAGTAGTATTGTTTATCATTTATATTTGTCTCTCTATACATCTAACAAGCTTATTACTACACTACCTATGTCTCTTGGTAGTGGTCTATATTTTGTCAGCCTGTCATTAGAAAAGAAAAAATATATAAAAACCGCAGCATTATGTCATTGTCTTCTTCATATACTAGTTTCGGTAGGTGCTTCATTGACTTATCGAGATTACTACTTACAAAATATATAAACAATCATATTCATACGCTTTCGCCAATATTTTTCAACGCCATCTGGCACGCAATTTGCTCCGCCTTCTTCTTTATCTTATGATACCCTTCCCCCAAAAATATGAAACTCCGCGAATTATGCGACATATATTCGTGTATATCAGCAAATCGTTTTCCATATTGAAATTGCGTAATCGGCATCGAGTCTCTATGTTGAAGCCCGAACACCGGCTGACCCAAACATAAATACACACCCATATGATATCCTCGTTCCGGATGTTGCTCACTAATCTCTATATATTCCGGCGTAATTTTGAATTCTTTTTGTATCCTAACTTGTAGGATGTTCTTATAATTATCATCATTCATAATGAGCTCCATCCAATTTACGTGCTTATTGAACACATTTTCCATAAATATTTGCGCCATTTGGAACCCGGGACCCGACAAAAATGTGCTGGAATAGAGCCCCGCCTCATCTTTCACTTCCATTTGATTATAATCTAGCGCAATTGCACCCAAAAATGCTTCGAACACACATCCCAGCTTTTTCATATTTGTCCGTATATCTTTCGACTCTGCATGTTTAGAAAGAACTACCCATTTATGTAGGCCCATTTCATATGCAATTCTGCCGATTGCCTCATTCTTGACAAGGGCAATTTTTTTCTCGGTCATAAAACCTTCATTGGCTTTAGGAAAACGATTATACAAGATAAACTTAGTACAACATTCCAAGTATCCATCGCCGATGAACTCTAAACGTTCGTTTGATTTTGTATGGAGAGGGAGACAATCAGCAGGTTTAGGCACAATAACCACATTATTTTGTGCGTTTTCCAGCTCGGGTCGACGCAAATATGATTTGTTAATAAATGCGCGTCGATAAAGTGTGATATTACGTATGGGTAAATTGATACCATAAGTTTCCAAAATTTGGCGCACATCATCGGCACCGATCTCCTTATTTAGAGGATTGTATGGATCAAATACATAAACATCTTCGCCGTTTTTGTTTTTTTCAATGCGAATATCATCATCCGAATTGAAAAGGTGTTTTAGGGACATTTTTTTGGTATATATTTAGTAGTATATTGTTTTTATGTAATTTTTAAATGTCTTTTGTGCGACTGGTAGACAACTAGCAACAAGAATAATATCTTTGGTCCATATATATATAAAATGACATTGATGAACGCATCGTCTAGAGCAAGAAATGCCGCCTCATTAGTAAATAGAAGTTCGGGGGGAGGATCAAAGAAGGCCGGTCTTTGGTCCAGCACAGGAGTTGATTCTTGGACCAATATTGCCCACGGAAGTAAGCCTGGCAAGTGCATGTCCCTTGCTTGTATGCGAGTTAATCCTGGCAGAGTCGCTTGTGCTGCTCGACCAGTTGGTTCTAGTAATACTGGTTCCACTTACTGGAAGTGTTAAATAGATAAAATACTATGAAAATAAGTATAGTATTTTATGTGGAATAGTTACCTCTCTTTAATGGTGGCGACGACGACTCTTGGCAGCTGTTCGACTCTTGGATAACTTATGACTTCTGTTACGGCTTTTATCATGGCTTTTATTACGTCTTTTGGTCGCATTATAGCTTCCTCCCTTCATCGGTTCTTTTGCCCATTGCACCAAATTCTCTGCCATTCGAGGCCCATTATAATACTCAACAACCCCATTCGATGCCTTGAATATTGTAGGATAACCGCCCTGTATTTGGACTTTCTTGGCATTATCATCAATTTTCAAATACTTATTTAAACGTTCTAAATGAGGTTCTTCCTTGGATTGCTCCACCGACACAAACTTGTATCCGCCTCTCTGTTTTGATAATTCTTTTTTCATTTTCGACCATTCGGGAACAAGTGCTTTACAATGACCGCACCAAAGTGCGTGGATTCTGCCAACCATAATATTTTTGGAGTTGGTTGCCATAGTGCTTATATATTGAGGAAACAAAATATCATAGTCGAAATGTATGACCCCATAATATATTAGCACATACACTATGAAAATTGACCGCAAAGCAACACTTTTAGGATTTTCGGCGGTAACATTTTTAGCGGGTTTCTATTTTTATATGACATATGAAGAGAGGACGGAGGGATTTGAATCTACTAGCAAGTCTACTGGATGCCACGATTTACTCGTTCGCAAGGGTTCCTCTCTTCTTCTTTACAATACAAAGGCCCCCAATGAAGACCCCATCCCATTCTACAATTTGGATGAATACATTAACTATTTAGAGATTCAGCGCAAACGTGGAATCAATTGCCCGATTCTCTTTATACAATATGAGACTACAGCCCAGGGAACTGAGGTCTACCGAATGCGTCCTAGCCCTTTTGATTTACAAGCAGGTGTACCTGATACAGCTGTTGCCTCTATTACTCAAATTGGCGGAAACCCTGTGAAAATCCTCGATGCGACCCGTGACAGTTCCACCTATAATACGGGTCAGTTTGCCGGATTTGATCCATATGGTCTCCATATAGGCGAATATACGGAAATCGACGCTATCCATGATAGCACCGAAGTGAACAAACCAATTAGTGAGAACCCGATGGACAAGAATTGGGGTGGTGTTCAAATTACGGAAAACGCGGTTCGTACTGGCAACTATATTGATAGATATGTGAGCAAGCCTATGTATTTTAGCCCGAAGACATCATATTTACCGGATATTTATGGGGCGGGTCCATTGCCACCAAATGAGGCACCAGATGCACTTAAACCACAATATGAATAGAGGAGTCATACATATAAAGACATTTGCCAATGATTTACAAAATGAAAATCATTGTCGACGAACGCGAAGCATCGCTATTTGAGCTTTTGACAAAAGAACCCATCAATGATAAAAAACCCAAAATTGAAAAACGCGTTATTCCTCTCGGCGACATTCTTTTCACAAGTGATGATGAATCGGTTACTTACCAGATTATTGAACGAAAATCTGTGGCTGATTTGCTTGCCAGTGTGAAAGATGGGCGATATGCGGAACAATCGTACAGGCTTTCCAATTGTTTTCCAAATAAGCATAATATTCTCTATTTGATAGAGGGACAAGTGCGCGACTACGATAAAAAGTTGGTATTTGCATGTATGGCCTCTCTTAATTACTTCAAAGGGTTCTCGATAACACGCACTGTGTCGTTAGTGGAGACGGCGCAATATATTGAAATCACTGCGGATAAGATAGCGCGGGAAATAGCGAAAGGGGCATCCATAGTGCCAAATACTATACCGGTAGTGAATCCAGAGTCGGGCCAAGAGTTATCAGGTACTGCGTTATCAGGTACTCCGTTATCAGGTACTGCGTTAGAGGCAACCGATTATTGTTCAGTAGTGAAAGTAGCAAAAAAAGCCAATATTACTCGCGACAATATTGGCCAGCTCATGTTGATGCAAATCCCAGGAATCAGTTCGACAATCTCGTGCGAAATAATGAAACCATTTACTAGTTTTTCAGCATTTATTGATCATTTACGGAATGAGCCAACGTACTTAGATAATATAATGCTGGAAACGAATGGAAAAAAACGGAAACTAGGCTCAAATGTTATAGCGGCGATTAGAGGTTATTTATTGTAACCGATATTCAGTTATTTATTGTAAACAATTCGCCCACACACTATTGAACCCGCAAATAATTATGTACATAATTTCTGTAATTGTCATCATCCTCTATTGCGTCAAATTTTTCAGCATACAATTTTTCCACATATCTTTCGCGAGCCATTCGCAAAATAGTAATGAAAAGAATCATACAAATAATTACCACAAAATAGTCATTCATTTTTAGTTTATTTTATCATTTATATCACCACGAAAATCAATTTTTCAAGATACTTTGTTGTGATTCCTGCTTCGCTCGCCATTCAATAAAAGCATTCGATTTCGCAACCGAAAACAGCGACCCCAATGTAGTTATTGCCACATTCAGCGCAATTCGATCTATTTCATCAATAGACTCAATATATTTTGCCACTTCATCTTCAATGTTATTCATTTTTCATAAGTCTGGTTTCTTTTTGTTATTTAACCCATAAATATAATCAATTTTTCGAAATATATAAAGCATCGAGTCCTCTATTATATTATGGCGGAATCCCAAAATTTTATAACAACTTTCCTAATGGGTGGATTAGGAAACCAGATGTTCCAAATATTTGCGCTTATTGCTTGTGCCAAAAAAACGGGTCGTCCATATGTTCTCAAATATTCCGATGTTCTCACTACGGGAATACATCGCCCAACTTATTGGAAAACATTATTTAGCAAAATCAAGACCGACCATATTGTTGGTGCCAACAATGTTATACCCATAAATAACCAAGCAGTTGTCCATATAACTATCCAGGAAGCCGGATTCAACTACGATATATCGTTGGAACCAAAACTCGCTAATTTTAGCAATGAGAATGTATGTTTGTATGGATATTTTCAGTCTTATATGTATTTTGAGCAATACTTCGACAAAATTATAGCAGAACTTGGCATAAGAGAAAAACAGGCACTATACTCAGTACCGGTCAATACAATACCAAATATATCGCTCCATTTTCGCATCGGTGATTATGCGGAGAAACAGGGCTACCATCCAGTATTACCTCTCACATATTACATCAATGCAATCAATCATGTCATTTCCACTATTTATACCAATGTTTTTCGGGTATTGTATTTCTTCGAAGAACAAGATGAAGATAAAATCAGTATTTCTATTCGCGTATTGTCAAAGAAATATCCATCAATTACGTTTTTGCCATGTTCGACAAAGATGAAAGATTGGGAACAAATGCTTATTATGAGCAACTGCCAGCACAACATTATTGCAAACAGCTCATTTAGCTGGTGGGGAGCATATTTGAATCCTAATAACTCAAAAATAGTGTGTTATCCAGAGGTATGGTTTGGGCCAAAGATGGGGCCTATATATATGGAGGACTTGTTTCCACCATCTTGGTCTAAGATTCCTCTCTAAGATTCATCACTAATGTTTGTTGTGTTTTACACGTTTGTCCCCCCAAAACAACATCAATATATTATTTATGTTGTTCGCTTTCTACACGTGTTTTTTTGGTGAAGACAATAACGAACGTAATTTTATTCCACCATCCCCATCTTCCACAATCGATTGTTATTATTACACAAATAATTCAAAAACTTATGAAATGTTGGCAAACACTAGATGGAAACGCATCTTCTATGAAAGCCAATTATCGAGTATTATGCTGGCCAAACAAATAAAGTCATGCCCTCATATGTTCAAAGAATTGCGTGTCTATGATGCCACGTGTTATTTTGACAGTGCCCTCTATTTAGATGGACCCGCAACAGTACAATTGATGACATCTCTCGTAAAATATAGCTCATACAGTATTTGTATGGCGCGTCATCCATTTATTAGCAAGACGTGGTTACCATCGGCACATAGCGAATTGCGAGAGGCAATTTTACAACCTAGATATGCAGTTCAGCGAGAACAATATGAGGCATACATATGCGAACAAGTAGAAAGTGGATTGAAAGATGTCGATGATATTCATTTTGCCACGGGATTTATTGTAAGACGCAACAATATGATTAGTCGGGCATTGGGAGAGGTGTGGTGGGCGCATATTTGTAAGACGGGAATTTTGTGCCAATTGTCGTTCTTTTTTGTACAACAAATGTTTAGAGAACATATTTTTGATATCAAGTTTGGAGAATACTTTTCGAGGTGGGGGTACTAATAAGGGGGCTTCTATCGGCGCCTACGGCGCCTTATCCCCTTAGACCCCCTAAGGGGGTCCTTGTCCCCCTTTAACCCCCTATAAATAGGGTTTCTAATAAGGGGATAACTATGAGGATTATTCTGTTTGTTCCGTTCACGCTCTGGGTTCTGCTCACGCTCTGGGTTCCGCTCACGTTCTGGGTTACGATCTGGATTCCATTAAAAAACAGATTAACACCCCTTAGTAGTCATATTTACTCTTCTATAATTGGCGAATAAACAATTCGAACTTCTTCATTTATCCAACTAATATCATCAAAATCTAGACAGCCAAAGATTTTCAACTCGTTTAGAACAAGAATCATCATAGATGTTGGCCATTTTTCTATAATATTTTTAATTTCTTGATTATACCCCATACTAATTACTGTATGTCCATTGTAATCCATATCATTCATATTTGCCCCCCTAGATAATAATAATTTAACAATATCAACTTGTCCAACTTGTACAGCTCTCAACAAAGGAGTTGTTCCCGACTCAGTTCTGTGATAAATATTTGCTCCATGATCCAATAATAGTTCTACGATCTCAATGTATCCATCCAAACATGCATACATGATTGGAGTATTTCCAATATTATTCATATCATTTGGATTTGCACTACATGATAACAAATACTCAACCATCTTCTTTTGTCCATAAGAAGATGCCAATATAATTGGTGTATCACCAGTATAAGAACGTTGATTTATATTTCCACCATATTCCAATAATAATTCAACAATTTTAATGTCTCCATTTCGTGAAGCAAATAATATGGGGTTCCAACCATTATATATATAATGACATTTACTAGTTATATAGTTGGGATTTGCACCATTTGACAAGAGTATTTTAACAGCATCATAATGTCCGTTGGTTGTTGCGATTGATATTCCGCACATTCCGCAGTTATCAACATCATTTATATCGACATTGTGAGATATCAATAATTCGATAATATCAGTGTTTCCAGTACGACATAATTCGATTATTGGACTACTACCATAACAGTTTTTATAATATGGATTTGCTCCCCTGGATAATAGTAATTTGACAATATCAATGTGTCCCTCTCTTGAAGCAATTAGTAAAGGTGTGTCACCAATATCATTTGTATCGTTGGGGTTGTAACCCTCATCCAATAGTTGTTTGACCATTTCTGTGTTGCCATTGTAAATTTGTTTAATTATATTCATTTTGTGCTATTGTTGTAAATTTCTCTAATTATATTTATTTTTGTATTGCTGTTGATGAAATAAAAAAGTTTTCAATTTTATGTAGTATAGAACCTGATAAATTAAGTATTATAATAAAGTCTAATAGGGGTCTAATAGGAGGGTCTAAGGGATAAGCCGATAGAACCCCCTTAAATTAAGTAGTTTTAAAAACATAATAAAAACATACACCAATTATTTGTATCCAATGCAGTCTTACGATATATATGCCGATTTAAAACAAACCAACAACATTTTAATGGAATTGCCATTATTTCGTCAATTAAATGATGAAAATGATTTATTAAATGAGCGCATCCATGCGTTAAAGGCGACCATCGAATATCTAGAATCAAAAAACCGCCGTCTTTCAAGTAAAGTGTCAAAATACAAAAGTTTATACAAGAAGTCTCGGGGAAAGTGTTATATTAAGACTGAAAAGAATGAAGTTATCGATTTAGTCAGTGATGATGATGACGAAGTGCCACGAAATATGTGCCTAGGAACTATTGATATACTTGATATACCTGTTGACGAATTATCAAAGGAAATTTATGTTGTAGAGAAAAAAGTTGTTGAGGAGAAACAAGAAGATAAAGTAGTTGAGGAAGCTGTCGAGGAAGAACAAGAAGAGGAAGTAGTTGAAGAGGAAGTAGTTGAAGAGGAAGTAGTTGAAGAAGAAGTTGTTGAGGAGGAAGTTGTTGAAGAAGAAGTTGTTGAGGAGGAAGTTGTTGAGGAGGAAGTTGTTGAAATTGAGATTGAGGAAATAGAAGTTGAAGAAGAGGAGCAAGAAGAGGAACAAGAAGAGGAACAAGAAGAGGAACAAGAAGAGGAACAAGAAGAGGAACAAGAAGAGGAACAAGAAGAGGAACAAGAAGAGGAGGAACAAGAGGAGGAACAAGAAGAGGAGCAAGAGGAGGAACAAGAAGTATATGATATCGAAATCAACGGTAAAACTTATTACATCCAGAACGAAAAGAATGGTCCTATTTATGAGGCCGATGAGAACGGCGAAATATCAATGGAAGTAGGCGTTTACAAGAATGGAAAGCCCACTTTCTTTTAAGTATTGATACCAAGATGGCGCCGGAGGCACCACTTATACAAAAACAAGCAATCATATTTGTTTTTGTATTCAAAAATAGGGGTCAAATGGATAAGACGCCGTAGGCTTACCCCCTTAAAATAATTTATTTACAGGGGGTTAAAGAGTGACAAGGCCCCCTTAGGGGGTTAAAGGGGATAAGGCGCCATAGGCGCCGATAGAAGCCCCCCCTTAAATAAACTTCATCAACATTCTCGGGTTACCTCCTTTGCGTTTAAAACTAACAATCGGTCGGTTCCCATTTTTTAAATTATATATAAATTGCTCTTTCTTTATTTCATCATATCCGGTTCGAAACAACAACACATTCACAAAATCCACATCCACATTATTTTTTATTCCGCGGTTTTCCTCTATATCATAATTCAATTCTTTAATCGTATATAGATTCTCCACTGTATTTGTAGAAAACTTCTCAAAATCGTCTTTATTCATAATACGCAATGGGCCGTGGTTTAATTGTATGATATTATTTGTGTCATTAATGGGATAAAAAACAGTTCGGTCAATAATAATTTTTGCCTTTTCGACGCGTTTTTGGAGTTCATTATCTTCGTATCCCCAGCCCCAATAATTGGGGAATCCGCCAATACGCTCATAATCTCCACCATTAACCGAGACAATACCACCCAATGTATAAGTGAATCCAAAAAAATGCTTGACTACACCGGGCTTGGTATTATAATCCCACATATTTTTGCGCATTGGCATACTATCAACATCATTGAATACAAATGTCATTTTGCGATAATCATTTGGCCATAATCGGCTTGCATAAATGAAACCGATGTTTTTCATGGCACCGCGGTTAAATGTTTTTGTGTCGCATTGGTGTACTACTAAAAAACGATAATCATGGGGATCAATGTCTTCTAATATCATATTCATATGAAGCCGAAATTGCTCTAAATGTTCTTTTCGATCACGGTATGGAATAATAAACACAAGCTTAGGAACATTCGTGCACCCGACAGGATTGTGTTCAACATTCGTGGTTTCAAGTTCCTCAATACTTATTCCAATTGTTTCTTCATCCTCCATATCACAAATATATAATAATGTCAAACATTATATATTTATTTTTTTTCACATTCTTTCAGTAAGCATGCCGGAACCAATTCTGCTTTTCTGTCTTCCAATTTCTTACAACATTTACTGATTGTTACTTCGCTCACTCCACACACATTTTTAATATCAGACTTCGACTGACTGAGTCCATAAAACTGGCAAACGAAATAAATAATACCCGCCGCAATTGAATGTGGCGTATTATCCGGAATCAAATTCATCTTCTCTACACGCGCCGATATGAATTTTCCTAGCATCATATGCTCTTTCACAATATTCAACTTTGAACAATAACGCTCGATAAATGCGCTGGGTAATGTGACGCCCAAATTTGTCTGTTCCACACCCGAATTGCGTTCC
>JACCEA010732533.1_pt1 | contig 12227 bp, 9 predicted proteins | sample 7449851 | NCBI WGS metagenome assembly JACCEA01 (sample SAMN15323453, study PRJNA562643) | freshwater metagenome | isolation source: river surface water | place: USA:Blue River Watershed | collected 2017-08-18 | reverse complement strand
GGTGGCACTCCAGCCGTTTAGTCAGCTTTCGACCGACACCCCAAACCTCCTCAACGGGAATACGCTGCAACAGCAGGGATTTCTGCCCCTCGCTCAGGGCGTTGTAGTTGAAGACACCTTTGGACCTGGGGTGCTTCTTGGCCACGTGGTTGGCCAGCTTGGCCAGGGTCTTGGTCGGCCCGATGCCAACACACACAGGAATCCCTGTCCACATCCCGACCCGCTCACGCATGGCGTAACTGACCTCGCGCAACTTGGGCATACCGGTCAGATCGACAAAGCACTCATCGATGGAGTACACCTCATGCCGGGGCACAAAGTCGCTCAGAATGCTCATGACCCGGTTTGAGAGATCGGCGTAAAGCGCATAGTTGCTGCTGAATGCCAGGATGCCATGTTCCTCAGCCAGCTCTTTGCATTCAAACCAGGGTTGCCCCATCTTGATCCCGAGAGCCTTGGCCTCGTTGGAGCGGGACACGACACAACCATCGTTATTCGATAGAACTACCAACGGGACACGCGCCAGGTCAGGTCGAAAGACTCGCTCGCAGCTCACATAGAAATTATTGCAATCGACCAGGGCCAATTGCGGTACCGCGCCGCCCATGAATAGCCCTCAGTAGAGCTTGTGCAGGTTGTAGGTCACAACACCCCAAATGGAGAACTCCTCTTCCTCCTTGACCACAATGGTCGGATAGCGGGGGTTTTCAGGCACCAGCTTGATGACGCCACCACGGCGATGCAAGCGTTTGACTGTGAAGTCGTTGTTCAAAACCGCCAACACGATATTGCCGTGCCGAGGTTCGATGGACCGATCAATCAGCAAGGCATCGCCCTCGTAGATGCCAATGTCGATCATGGAGTCGCCTTTGACCTTAAAGATGTGGGTGGCGGCTCCATTGCGTATCAAGTGCTCATTGAGGTCAATTCGCTTGCGGGTGTGATCTGCCGCAGGGGACGCAAACCCAGCAGGAACTTTCCAGCCGCACACGTCTAGCCAGACCTTCTTTTCCGGGATGAAAACAGGTTGAGGATGGGAAAAGGCTGCGGATTTCATGCAGCCAAATATACTGGATATTTATCCAGTATTTCAAGTACACTAAGGACCTAAGCTCTCGGTGCGGACATCGCTCGAAGCTCGGGCATGTGCGACCAGGCCATCAGCTCGGTGGCTTTGGCAGGATCGGCACTCAGCCACTTGTCATGAAGCTCCGGAGCAATGATCACTGGGGTTCGTTTCTCATCACCTGGCTTGTGAAATTGGCGCATCACAGGGTGCTCGTCGGCATTGACCGTGAGCATGGAGAAGCTGACCACCAGCTCACCCGATGCCGGATCAGTCCAGCGATCCCATAGGCAAGCGATACCGAACGGATCCCCTGAAGCCAGTTCAATCTTCCAACGCACGGCCCTGCCCGACTCGTAGCTGGGTTCGTAGAAGTCATCGACGAGCACCAATCCATACTGACGATGCCGCCAAGCGGCACGGTAGCTGGGCTTTTCCGCCGCCGTCTCACTCCTGGCGTTGTAGGTGTGACGGCCAATCTTGTCGTCCTTGGCCCACGATGGGATCAGTCCGAATTTGGCCAAACCACAAGCCACCCGGCCTGTCTGGTGACTCTTGACGACAACTGGTGCAGAAAATCCCGGGTAGGACTCTTCCGGGTAGCCCGCTGGCAATTCAACGCCGAATTGCTCCTTGACCCAATCGGCCCGCTTGGTTGACGTGAAATTCGTGCACACGAGGGTATTTTTAGTTGTGGTCCATGGGTAGGGCACCATAGCTGCCGCAAGGGCAAAAAGTGACAAGTTAGTTCCCATCCATTTGTCACGGGGCACACTGTTTTTAATCTTATAAGATGATAGTCAACTCAAAAGCGCTGACCGGGATCAGGGCTACAAAAGAACAAAAGGACAGGCATGAGCGACAGCGTCTCACCACTCACCACTGCTCTTGAACAGCTACGCTTGAAATTGCTTGATTTGACAGGGCGAAACCGCCTAATCAACTTCAAGCACACAGCTGGAAAGTCCCTACAGTTTGTAGAAGGACATCCTGCAGCGATCTATCAAAAGTTGGTTGAAGCAAACACCAAAGCCAACATCAACATCCTCGGATTGCCTGAACCTGCTCGAAGAGACTGGGTTGATCGTAACGGGCGATTGCAGCGGCCTGAGCCCCGAGAGTGGGCCAAATCCGTGGGCGTCTCCACGGGATATGACATTTCAGGGGCGGGGGAAGACTCAGACGAGTCAAATGTTCGGGCACTGATGTACCCGGACGACCTGGCCAAGCACTGCCGCAAGATCGAGCGCGAGGCCACACTCGCGATTGAGGAGACCGGCGCAAACATGTTGTTCCTGGTGCTCGGATTCTTAGAATTCCCAGATCAGCGAGACAGCGACAAGACTTTCACAGCCCCCTTGATCAGCGTCCCCGTTTCGCTGCAAAAGAAAGAGATAGCAGGCATCCAGCAATTCTCCCTCCAGTACACGGGCGACGACATCTCCGAAAACCTCTCACTACGAGAGAAGTTACGCAACGACTTCGGACTGGTCTTGCCTGAACTTGGTGAAGAACAGATCGACGTCAACGGCTACTTTGCCGAGATACAGGAGATCATCAAAAAACAACCCGGATTCGGGCTCAAGCACCGAGTCTCTTTGTGCTTGCTCAGTTTCAGCAACATGCTGCTGGTTCGAGATTTAGATCCAAGCAAATGGCCTTCAAACGGAGATGAGAATTCCCTCATTGATCACCCAATCGTTCGTGAGGTGTTCGAAGGCAGAGCCGATGACGGCGGAGCAGGCCTCAGTCTCGCCGAAGAGCATCTGGTGGAAGAAGGTCCAGGGTCGAACATCCCTCTTGTTTACGACGCCGACAGCTCTCAACACAGCGCCCTAATCGATGTCTTGTCGCTCAAGAAAAATCTGGTGATCGAAGGCCCACCAGGCACGGGCAAGTCCCAAACCATTACGAACTTGATCGCAGCTTGCCTTGCTGAAGGCAAGAAAGTGCTGTTTGTTGCTGAGAAGCTTGCAGCTCTGGAGGTCGTGAAGAACCGCCTCTCACTTGCTGGGCTAGACCCATTCGTTCTTGAATTGCACAGCAACAAGACGAACAAGAAACGGGTCTTGGAGGAAATCGCCAAGCGGACCACCTTCAGACCCAACCACCCCAATGACCTTCCTCGTCTGCAGCAACAGCTAGAAGCTCACCGCAAAGATCTCAAAGCGTACACAGACCTGATTAACTCCATTGCTCATAACGCCTTTGGACTCACTCTCCACAAAATCATGTGGCGTGCTGAGAAGCACCGCCAGGGGCTCAGCAACGAAGAGAACATGCTGAGTCAGATCGACATCAGCGACGCGACTCAAATTTCTGAATTTGAGTTTGGTCGGCGCATGGACTGTCTCGGCTACCTAGGCTCTCAATACGATTCCGTCGGTGGCTTCGATGCAAGCAGTACGTTCTGGGGGTTCTATCCAGAACGGCTAATTCCCGGGGATGAAGTCAAACTCACACAATTGTTTGAGGATGCCGACAGCTGGGGACAGCCTTTGGTGGAGGCATCGAAGCACTTTGCCCAAGTGCTCGGAGGCCGCATCCACAACCTCTCACTGGCGTTCAGCGGTGAGCAACTAGCCATACTGAAAAACCTGCTTGAAACAGCAAATCAGCAATTGCCTCTGCACCTCATCCCAGGATTCTTTGAGGATGATGAGACTGGCGTCAAAGCCGCTCAGGCACTTGACGCATTCTCTAAACAAGTCGAACGGTTCCACAGCCTCGAAGGGACCGTCAAAACAGCCTTGAAGCTGGAATCTAACGTCACGAAGTCCGAGACAGATGACCTCAAAGGCTTGCAACGAATCGCTGGTAGTTTGGGCGTAGAGCTCGGCACGCTTAACGAGCTTCGCATCCTGCATCAGCAACTGGTTGAGACAGCAGGCAAGCTTTCGACGGCCAACGCCAACTTGGTGATGTTCTTAAGCGAGAAGAAGATCCCGTACAACGGATCGACACAGAAGCTGGAGCAGTTACTCAGTTTTACCGATCTCGTGCTGGATGCCCCAGAGGAGCACTTCCAACTCCAGACCCCTGGATTGACTCGCGATAGCGCGGTCCAGGCCCTTGAGCAGTTGCTTTCCCTCCAATGCGAGTGGACAGGTCTTGAAAAGGAACTCGGGGACTCGCTCTATGTGGACACCTTGCCACATGAAGGAGATATCAAGCAGGCCATCCTTACCTTGCGCGAAGGAGATGCGTGGTACCGCATTTTCCAAGGTCGGTGGCGTAAAGCGGTAGGACTGCACAAGGCACTCCAACGCAACAAGCTGAAAATGCCTGGCCAAAAGCGGCTGGAGCAACTAGAACAAATCGTCAAACTGCTTGGCCTCAAAGAACAGTGGAAGACTTCGCCAACCTGGACGCAGTTCCTTGGTTTCCCTGCGCCAGCAACCCCCTCCCCATTGGAGGGATACCTTGCGCTGGCGAAGTGGAATCGGGGCATCAAAGTTGCCTCAGAGGATATTCAAGCAGTCCTGATTGATCCAATCAGCTTCACCGCCGATCAGGCCCGAGCCCTGCGTCGCGAATTCTCTACGGTCAAACTGGAGATCACGAGCGCAATCGCGGCAGTCAAAGACATCAACGCTAAGCTCAAACGCCTCTCTGAGTTCAGCGGCAGCAATCTCCTCGACAAGGTGTTGGAGAAGACCGGCGAATTCACAGTAGCCCTTGAACACCGATTTGCATGGCTTGAGTTGGAGGCTCACAGTCAGGCGACGTTCAGCCAAGTGATCACTGGATGCGATGCAGCCTTGGAGCGCTCACAGCTCAGGTCAGAGATTCAAACCAATGTCCGTATCAAATCGCTACTTGGCGATCTCTACCTGGGCGTGGACACTGACTGCTCGAGCGCCATCGAAGCGCTGTCCTTCGGTCAAAGCATCGACAGTCTCAATTTGTCTCCGCAGGTCAAGTACAAGCTGCGCACCGGACATCCGCTTGAAGCCTGCCACACCCTAGCTACCGCTCTGGAACCAGTCCACAAGGGGCTCCAGCAGATTGAGGGCTTGAGCAATGCTTTGTCTCAGTTCGGAAAGTTTGAACTGGACACCTGGACGGGCGCGCCTGCAGACGAAGACTTGGAGGTGTTTGTAAGCGCACTACATGGCGCAGTTCAGAAGGCAGTCCAGGACCAAGACCTTCTGATTCCTTGGTCGTTGTATCTGACCCGGCGCAAAGAGGCCAACGAGTTGACCTTGTCTGAGTTCGTCGAGCTTCTTGAGAAAAGGCGCGTCAAACCTGAGGAGCTTTCAGACGCCTACGCCTACTGCATCTACAGCACGATCACTCGTGAAGCCTTCCGCAACATCCCCCAGCTTGGACGATTTACTGGCCTCAAACACAACCAGATTCGAGACGAGTTCAAACGACTGGACAAGGAGATCATCGCTCTGCGTGGCAAGGCAATTGCCTACGAATGCACTCGCAAGGCCTCTCCACCTCCCGGCAGGAACGGAGCTCGCGTCGATGATCGCACTGAGATGGTTCTTCTGAACTACCTCATGCCTCAGCAACGCCCACGCATGCCTGTTCGAAAGATCCTCACGCGCGCTGGTGGGTCGATTCAGGCGCTCAAACCATGCTTCATGATGGGACCCCAAGCCGTAGCCCAATACCTGGCTCCAGGGGTCATCAAGTTCGACCTCGTCATCATGGACGAAGCATCCCAGTTAAAGCCTGAGGAAGCTATCGGCTCAGTCGCTCGCGGTGGTCAATTGGTGGTGGTTGGCGATCCTAAGCAGCTGCCCCCGACATCGTTCTTCTCCCGTATGTCCCAGGACGGTGACGTTGGTGACGATCAATTCACCACCACGGATGCTGAGAGCATTTTGGATGTCTGCTCTTCGCATTTCAGGCCAACTCGCTCGCTGCGCTGGCACTACCGTTCGCAGCACCATTCATTGATCGCCTTTTCAAACCACAGCTTTTACCGTGGAAATTTGGTGATCTTCCCCTCACCATATGGCCAAGGCGGGAAGCTCGGTGTGCGTGCCGTCTACCTAGCTGACGCCATCTACGAAAACCAAACCAATCTGCGCGAAGCCAAGCGCGTAGTCGATGCAGTAGTCGAGCACATTGCAACTCGCCCCAACGAGTCTCTTGGCATCGTCACGCTGAACATCAAGCAGAGAGACCTGATCGCTGAACTGTTGGAAGAAAGGCTGAAGTCGGTTCGGGGCGCTGATTCCTACCGAGAACATTGGGCAACAGAGGGACAACCCTTGTTCATCAAGAACCTTGAGAACGTCCAGGGTGATGAGCGCGACGCCATCATCATCTCCACGACCTTCGGCAAACCACCAGGATCCAGCGCCGTCCGTCAGAACTTTGGCCCCATCAGTCGACAGGGCGGCTGGCGACGCCTGAATGTGCTTTTCACGCGCGCCAAGAAGTCGATCGCCCTGTACACATCCCTGCGCCCTGAAGACATCGTGATGGATGGGACTACTCCGGACGGCACCAAGGCCCTGCGTAACTACCTTGAATACGCCCGCACAGGTTCTTTGCCAACCATCGAGGAGACAGACCGCGATCCAGACAGCGATTTCGAGATCTCCGTCATGGACATGCTCAAGATGCGTGGCTATCAAGTCACACCCCAACTCGGCGTAGCTGGATACCGCATTGACATTGCCGTCAAGCACCCAGACGCACCAGGTTCGTATCTGGCAGCGATCGAATGCGATGGTGCAACATACCACTCAGCATTGTCAGTTCGAGATCGTGACCGCATCCGACAAGAGATCCTCGAGTCGCTGGGCTGGCGTGGTCGAATTTGGCGAATCTGGTCGACTGACTGGTTCCGCACGCCAAGGCAAGAAACCGAGAAGCTGATCAGCTTCCTAGAGGATCTGCGAAGGAATTGGAAACCAGAACACGCATCTGGCGAGGCTTGGATCGAAGAAGGACAAGGTGCCAGCCACCCTAATTCAATGGCTCCCGAGGTAACCGAAGCGGTTGAAAACGCCCATCAAGCTGAAGTCGAACGGGAAGCTGTTAACTCAGTGTTGATCGACACCGAGGATGACCTAGAAATCGAAGTCGGTGATGTGGTGCGTTATGTTGATTTGGCCAATTTAAACGACATATTGACCGTTCAAATTACCCAGGGTAAGGATGATTTTTCTAATGGCATTGTCAATGAAAGCAGACCACTTGCTCAAGCCTTGATCGGAGCTGTAGTCGGTGATGAGGTGTCGCTTCATCTAGCAGGAAGTTCATCCAAATCATTTCAAATCATAGAAATCAAACGGAAGACTACCAACTAGAACACCAAAAAGCCCGACCTGTCCTAAGACAAGCCGGGCTTCTTTTTCAGGTATCAATCACTTATTGATCTTCACGGCAAGAGCCACAGAACGCCCTGTTTCCATAACTTTTAGGACCAAGCTCTTTAAATGCAATGACTGCTTTGCATTTGTTCCAACCCATGCCTTGGCTACACAATTTATAAATTCTGTGTTGTCCATGTACCGTTTTACGTTCTTGTAGGTTATTCTCTGGCCGCCTCGTGGCCCCTTGGTCTGAACTTTGTCATCTGCCAAGATCTTCCAGTACTCTAGGGGCAAGTACATCCCAGGCACTGCAGAAACTTCATCGGGATTAAAAATCAGCCTAGGACAAAGCTTTAGGAAGAATGGGTTGTCATTCAATCTGTATCCATCGACCGAGGTATCGACAGCACAAGTCGCCATCAGTTGGACGACTTGATCCATACGTTGAATTTCTATGTCCAGTTGTTTATCCGGCAAGGCAAAATAGGCATCAGATTTTGAATCTTTATCCATCGCCTTGTACTGCACCATCACAAATGATTGAAAGGTCTCATTGAAGTAGATTAGATCGGTACCTGTCTGCCTTTCCAAGGGTAGCTTGTTAGCCAGAATCACCGTCAAGCGAGCTTCTTCCGACTCGAAAATTGCGGCAGCCGCACTATGAGCGCGGACAAAATTGAAGCCAGGCACCTTTTGCAGATCACTCACGATCATTTGATCTTCCAAAGCACGAAACGATCCCAGCCCGTCTAAGAAAGAAATTGGAACACCTTGGTCAGGAGGATTCCAATCTTGAAGGGAATGTCGATCCATGTCCGCCAATTGCAGCGCTGAAATCAACGCAACTTTCTGATGCTCTAGTGATTTTTTCACTTCACTCGAAAGCTTTCTTACTCGCTCTCGACGTATTGTGGAATAGCGATCAAGCAAAGTGGAACTGCTTGATGACATCTCTCGCACGGCATCTACAACATGCTCAAAGGACCTTGGGGTCAAAAGCCCCCCGTCAAGAAGTCGCTTGCTCACAGCTTTGTGAAATCTTTTCGGGATTTTTGTGAGCAATCTCTTGCCAGTAATAGTCATGCCAAGCTGCGTGACCTCAGACAAGTTCACGCGCCGCAACCCCGTACCAGCAGCCTGTCCCTTCCTTGCTTTGGCTATGTGGGTAAGCTTTCCTCCGGAAAATACAAAGCAAATGAGGGCAGCATTCCGGCTATGGTCAAAGTCTTCGACAGGCTCAGAGAACCTACCATCTTCCTGGAGGCTTTCCAGAAAAACCCGAACCCGGGCAGATTTCAGCTTTAAAAAAAGACCGTTTGCTGCACTAGCCATCTCTGCCTCGATTGATCTTGGATTGAGAACAGATATCATCATAAGGCGCTACTACAGCGTGACCGCACGGGAGCCTGCCTGATGTATCAGCCTGACCACAAAATTGGCTCTATCACGACCTTTCTTCAGCAACTGGAAAAAATTCAGAAGTCTTCTACACAGCTTCGATTCTTTCGTGGTCACTCAAAAGCAAGCTACAAACTCGAGCCATCCATCTATAGAAACACAGGTTGGATTGAAAACGAGTCCACCATGTTCAAAGAACTCGTTCTACGGTGCCCGAACGATTTCAGTAGCAACATGACTACATTCCAGTGCTTAGTGAAAATGCAGCACTATGGACTTCCGACAAGACTGTTGGATGTGACTAGCAATCCACTTGTCGCCCTATTTTTTGCATGCGAATCTCATACTGTCGCGTCAGATGCAGAAATCATTGTCTTTGACTTTAATCCTGATGAGGTCAAGTATTTCGACAGTGATACAGTAAGCATTCTTTCCAATCTTGCCAAGCGACCGAAGGATTTCTCAGTCCCTGATGATGTCGATATAAATGCATTTAATGCCCATGCATCGATCAAGCTTTTGACACACGACATCCGTCAAGACCTTCCTCACTTTTTGCCAAATATTGAACCACTGGATCTTCAGAAGGTAATTTGTGTAAAACCCAAATTGGACAATTCACGAATTATTCGCCAAGAGGGAGGATTTTTACTTTTTGGTTGCGAAAAGTCAAAATTTTCCCCAGCAAATCTGTCATCGAAAAGCATATCGGCACGGTTGGTCATAAACAAAGACTTGAAGAAAGAACTTCGAGAACACCTTGAAAATCTTGGGATCAACAAAGCTACTCTGTTTCCTGAGATTGACCAAGTCGCGGGCCACATCAAAGAATATTTTGAAACAACAACAATCACAGATTCAGACCTCACCCCCAATCAGAAAAGGATTACCGAGTTGATTGCGGAAGGACGGAGTCTTTCTATTAGAGATATAGCTCAACACCTAGGGATGACACCAGCAGCAGTTAGCAGATCAATTGCAGAACTACGTGATAAAAAAATCATCCAAACGGAGGGAAGCGGGCGTGATAAGAAGTTTAAAAGTTCAGATCGCCTGAGGTGAAGAGAAGCACCCTCGCCACCTGGTATGCAGTCAAATTGGAGTAGACAATGGCCTTAGTTCGACTCGAACGCATCCTCATTCTTGCCAAAACATACCCATCTCCCAGCGCTCAATACGTTGAGACTTCATGCGTAGCTGGTATTAATCAAGACGGGATGATGCGCAGGCTATATCCCGTTCCCTTTCGGATGATCGAAGAAGGAAGTCAATTCAAAAAATGGCAATGGATTGATGTCCGTATCGAAAAGGCCAACAAAGATCATCGGCCTGAAAGTCACAAGCTTTTTGTCGACACAATTTCGTGCAAAGACCAGATTGACACAAAAAATGGATGGGCCTCACGGTGGGAGTGGTTGGACAAAATTCCTTCTTTCGACAACTTTCAAGACATCGAAACTAGACGTAATGAAGATGGGTTGTCTCTTGCACTATTGCGACCGAAGAGGGTAATCGGCCTCGAAATCAACAAGGCTCGACATCAGGACTGGACAGATGAGGAAAAAGAGAAACTGATGCGCGAGCAGATGCAAGGCGAATTGTTCTCTGAAGCAGAAGCGAAGCGACAGGTGAAAGAGCTACGCAAGGTACCGTTCGATTTCTATTACCGTTACGTGTGTGACTCGCCAGATGGTGAGGAAGAACGTAAACACAAGATTGTCGACTGGGAGGCTGGCGCACTGTACTGGAACTGCCGCCGTAGCCATGGCGACAATTGGGAGCGGCCTTTCCGAGCCAAGCTGGAAGATCAAATCGTAAACAAAAACCTAATGCTTCTAATGGGGAATCAGCACCGATTCCAAGATCAGTGGCTAATCATCAGCTTGGTCTACCCACCTATGCGAATGCCAAGCGACGTCCAGCAGGGCTCACTGTTTTAGTCGTTATCGCATTAATGTGCTCAATGTCGGCCTCACAGAGGTCACTTACCGCATTTGCCACCATTGAGCGATGGCAATAATTGAAGTCAGCCTCGTAGCACAGCAAAGCACAGTTTGATGAGCTTGCCAACAGAGCCAGTTCAGCAATGGCAGTCTCTTGGGTCTTGAGATGCTTCAAGAACCCCTCTGTATAACTCTTCCAGTTACCGTCGTCGCGGTAACGGTCCCGTACTTGCTTCGGGCAGCCCAGATCTGCCATATGAACATATTCCAGACCAGACCGATTCAAAACGGCACCAAGCGCCTTCTTTGAAAATCCTGGCTTACGAGACAAAGGCAGCTCACGGATATCAACAACGGTTTCAATGTCGTGCCCAGAGAGCAGAGACATGAACGCATCGATGTTTAATCCTTCGTAGCCTATTGTAAAAACAGTCATTTGAGCCCTCTACCAGGTAATTTTACTTGGGTGTAGTGATCCCTGACGCGATCAGGTTTAATTTATGGCTTCATGGATAAGTGCTCCCCTGAATTTCAGCCTGTCGCTGGTACCACCGTTGTACCTCCAACAGCATCAAGGTGGTAAGCGAAGCATCCTTGATCAGCTGCTCGCAGCTCACTGCCCCCGAATCTCCTGAGGAAGCAGGTAAAGGGTCGGAGCGGACTGGAGCAGCTCCTGCGGGAGCATCGGAAACGCTGGGCAAATCCCTACTACCGGCAGCGGGGATGTTGCACACCCCGACAGCGCGACAGTCAGGCTGACGATAAGCCAGAAGCTTTGAACTTTTTGCGTATTCATTCGAGATTTCCTGGGTGATTTGAGATTGGGACTGCCGCACATCGGCTACGTACTGCTCTTGCTTGGCCTGGGCCAGCGCGAACTTTTGCTTTTCAGCGTCCCAGGCCTTCTGGACACGGGATTCACCGATCTGAATTCCACACAGCATTGCCATGGTCAACAGAAGTACGTAAAAGATGTGCGACCAGTTGGCCAGCAAGAATCGATTGAACCAGTTCATACAGCACCTCCGTCCAAAGCCATCAGGTTGTGCTGCGTCATCAAGCCAATGACCTTGCCTGAATACGCTGGATCGGTGGCGTAGCCCGCTTGAGCCAGTGCCCTGGCGAATGCCGGAGCACTGGTGCATGCAAAGCATGCTTTGTACCGGGGGTTGCGCTTGAGGAACGCAGCGTGATCGTCGATGCTGGCCTGCCAGCTCGGGTACTTGCGCCATAGGGCTGGTACCACCACCCACTGCCCTTTGATGAACTCCTTTGTGTTCATGGTCAGGGTCTGCCCGCGCCAAAGGCTGTCCGCCTTGATACCGAAGAGGTTATTCCCAGCTTTTGCCAGGGCTGATTCACCCCAGGCGGATTCAAGCGCCGCCTGAGCTATCGTGATGCTGGCAGGAATCCCAGACTTTCGCTGGGACTCCATCGCTGGCTTTGACAGCCGCATGATGAACTCTGCAGGTATCACAGCAGCTCCTTCACGTCTTTGGCAACCTGGTCGATCGATGCATCGCGTCGCTCGTCGAT
>JACCEA010370236.1_pt1 | contig 12229 bp, 8 predicted proteins | sample 7449851 | NCBI WGS metagenome assembly JACCEA01 (sample SAMN15323453, study PRJNA562643) | freshwater metagenome | isolation source: river surface water | place: USA:Blue River Watershed | collected 2017-08-18 | reverse complement strand
TGTATTCGATTTTCAAAATCGAAAAATCGAAATTCTAGAAATTGTCTAATACAAAAATAGCCCCTTTTACAAGGGGCTATTAAAACATAAAACATGAAATCCGTAAATAAAAGCGCTACTACTCCTCAATCTTAGCCTCTAATAAGTCTGCTGATAAAACAGCCTTAATCTTCATCTCTAGCTCTTCCATTAATTCGGGATTATCTTCAATGAGTTGCTTAACAGCATCTCTTCCTTGTCCTAGTTTAGTATCACCATAACTAAACCAAGAACCTGATTTCTTTATAATTTCGTATTCAACACCTAAGTCTACAATCTCTCCTGATTTTGAAATACCTTTTCCATACATGATATCAAATTCTGCTAATCTGAATGGAGGTGCAACCTTGTTCTTCACAATCTTTACCTTCACTCTGTTACCAGAAACTTCATCAGCATCTTTTATTTGTCCGGTTCTACGAATATCTAATCTCACCGATGCATAAAACTTTAATGCATTACCACCTGTAGTTGTCTCTGGATTACCGAACATTACTCCAATTTTCTCACGTAACTGGTTAATGAAAATACAACATGCACCTGTTTTACTAATGGTACCTGTTAACTTTCTTAATGCTTGTGACATTAATCTAGCTTGCAATCCCATTTTTGAATCACCCATCTCTCCTTCAATCTCACCTTTTGGAACTAATGCTGCAACTGAGTCAATTACTATAATATCTATTGCACCCGAACGTATTAAGTTATCAGCAATTTCTAATGCTTGCTCTCCATTATCTGGTTGAGAAATCAAAAGATTCTCAACATCTACTCCTAATTTCTTAGCGTAAAATTTATCGAATGCATGCTCTGCATCTATGAATGCTGCAATTCCACCTTTTTTCTGTGCTTCAGCGATTGCATGAATTGCTAGTGTTGTTTTACCAGATGACTCCGGACCGTAAATCTCTACTACTCTACCTTTAGGTAAACCTCCAATGCCTAATGCAATATCAAGGCCTAATGAACCTGTAGAAATAGCTTCTATTTGCTCTATTGGGTTATCACCTAATTTCATAACAGTACCCTTACCGTAAGTCTTTTCTAGTTTATCTAAAGTAAGCTGTAATGCTTTTAACTTTTCTTTTGCGTCTGCCATAACTTTGTTTTTTAAATTTCTATGTCTTAATTTTTGCTAAAAATAATAGCATTTTTTTAGTATTCAAAAATAAATTATCAACAATTTATATAATATTGATAATCAAGTATTTATAATAAAATTATTTTATTATTTATTAGCTTGGAGAACAAATTTGCTAATAATATAAGCTATATGCAACTGCATTTATGCAGGTTTATTTATGCAGGATGAAGGATACATCTGACAATGTATTAAGTATTAAGTATTAAGACTTAATACTTAATACCTCCATTAGCTTAACAATGCGTTCAGATTTATCTTCTTCTGTTTTAGAATCGTAAATATTTTGAATGATTGCTCTTTGCTCAAACTTTGGTAATAAATTAAATCTTTCAAGTAGAACAGGCTCTTCGTTTGCAAAGCATTCTAATAATTCTTCTGTTAGCTCTGAAGGAGTTTCATCTATATAAACTTTTACTCTTACAGTATCTCCTTGTTCTTTCTTTATCGATTTTCTTATTTCTGCTTTTAATGGTAAGAATAATTTACCATTACCCATTGGCATTAATTTATATTGCTTTAATTCAAATGAATCTACAAAGCCACTTATTCTAACCCAACCAAACGGTGAGTTTTTACTTGCTGCTATTTGCGGAATTGAAACGAACGTCCAGCCCCCCTTACCCGGAAACTTCTCTACTAAAAAATCTTCATCAACGAGATATTTCATTTTGAAAAAATTAAAACAGATAACTAAACCCGAATACAAAATCTACTCCCGAACCATCCGAATTTATTAACCTAGAATCTATAGGGAAGTATGCTCCATCTGTAGATTTATATTTATAACTAACACTATAATAATTTATACCCATGTTCGCTGAATAATTTTTTCTAGATAAAAAATCGATCATAAAGAAACTTTGTACACCAATACTGTTCTCATATTTCCATGTCGCTTTTTGTCCGAATGAAACCTTTGTTAAATCTACAACCATTTTGTTGTCGAAGAAATAACTCGGACCTACACCAATTCTAATTTTTGTAGTGTTAAATCTGCCGAATGACTTAATAACAGAAGGATATATAGTTATATATTTTCTAGTGAAATCTGTTTGGGCGTCTTTTAATACCGGACTTAATGAGGAGATTTGGAAACCGATATCTCCGCCAATTTCTAACCATTTATTAACTTCTTTGCCTGCACTTAGCTTCAACCCAACACCACCACCTGTACTTATACTAGATTCTTCTCCGTTGGTAGCAATGAAAATATCAACACTAGAAAAACCACCACCTGCATTAAATAATAAACCAAACCTATGTTTCAGTTTTGTACTTGGCATGGGTTGATCTAAATTGAACAATTTATAATTAGCAATACTTTGCTCTGCAAAATATAAATCTCGAGGCGACAAAACTGGGTAATAAGTAAAGGCGTTCTTTTCAATTTGCACTTCAAAAGCATATACAGAATCTGCCTTTGCTACAAATTTATGAGCTTGCTTTTTATAGTTCTGCAAACTAATTACGTAACTAGAATCTGCTGGTACAATAAATTCTCTATACGATGAGTTCTGTATTTTTTCTACTAGTTTATCATTCAGAGTAACGGCAATGTTAACGCCACTTGCATAGTAATTATCGCGTCTAAATATGATTATCTTTGAAGTCTTCGTTTCTTGAGAGTATGAAATAGAACACAATGTTAAAAATACAAGTAAGAGTTTAATGTGCTTCATTAGTTAAAATTCTATAGGTTAAATTAATTCTAAAATCTTTTACTTTTTTAGTTTTAGGTAATGCATGTAACCAATGTCTTTGTATCGAACCTTTCATTAATAATAATGAACCTGGCTCTAAATGAACTCTTACTTTGGTCTTATTTATTTTATGTTTGAAATCAATATATCTAGTAGCACCTAAACTAATGGAAGCTATACAAGAATCTAAAAGTATTTCTTTCTCGTTATCACTATGCCACGACATACCTTCCTCACCTGAATGATAGAGATTTAATAAACAAGAATTAAAATTAGTATTATCAAATATTGCAATTCTATTTTTAAGTTCTTTTAATTCATCAGTAAAATCTTTTCCAATTTTTAATTTACCTGAATAGGTATAACTGATATTATTTTCGGCATACCATGCTACTTTTCTAGCCGTAATTATTTTCTTACCATAAATGATTAGCTCATCATTTTTCCAATCAATTTTTTCTAGTAATGCCTCTCCAAAATATTGTTGATCTGATTCATTCAAAAAATTCTGAACATAATACAACTCCCCATCATATGGCAACAAATTCATCATATCATTCTAGCACTTGCACTTACATCTTGGCCGCAAAATTCTGACCTTAAATATTTATGATACCCAGCCATCGCTATCATACCAGCGTTGTCGGTACAATATTCAAAAGCAGGTATGTAAACATTCCAGCTATTCTTAACTGATAAATTTTGTAAGTATTCTCGCAACCCCTTATTTGCCGAAACCCCACCTGCAATAGCAATTTCATTAATACCATATTCTTTGGCTGCTGCTTCTAACTTATTACATAAAATGGTAATAATTCTATGTTGAATTGAAGCACATAAATCATTCATATTTTCAGTGACAAACTGCTCGTTGCTCTTAGACATCTTTTGTATAAAATACAATATCTGAGTTTTAAGTCCGCTGAAACTAAAATCATAACCCGGTATTTGAGGCTCTGTAAAACTAAATTTATTCGGATCTCCCTTCGCCGCATTACGATCAATAATAGGTCCGCCTGGGTATGGCAATCCCAACATCTTCGCTGTCTTATCAAAAGCCTCCCCTGCAGCATCATCCGTAGTCTCCCCTATAATCTCCATCTCAAAATAATCTTTCACCAAAACTATTTGCGTATGCCCGCCCGATACCGTCAAACACAAAAACGGAAATACCGGTTTAGGCTCATCAATGAAATGCGCAAGTATATGCGCCTGCATATGATGTATATCAATCAAAGGTAAATTTAACGACAAGGCAAATGCCTTCGCAAAGCTAGTGCCTACTAACAATGCCCCTAATAATCCAGGTCCCCGCGTAAAAGCAACCGCATTGATATCATTTTTGCTTATTTTAGCGTTTTTAATGGCAGTATCAATCACCGGAATGATATTTTGCTGATGTATGCGAGAGGCAACCTCTGGAATGACACCACCATACTGCTCATGTATAGCCTGAGTAGCAGTGACATTCGAAAGTATTTTGCCATCAACACATACTGAAGCTGATGTTTCATCACATGATGATTCGATACCCAGAATTATAATAGAATCTTTACTCATTATATATTATTAAAAAGGTAGGTAAAATATCGTTAAGTATAATCGTCGGACTTATCACCAGTCTATTGATTATTTATCTACTATTTAGATTACCTGCAGTTCAGACATGGGTAGCTCAAAAGCTTGCTAAATACCTATCATCCGAATTGAAAGCAAATATACAAGTTAAAGGCTTAGATATTGACTTCTTTAAAACGATTGTTTTAGAAGAATTTCTGATTGAAGATCAACATAAAGACACATTACTTTATGTAAATGAGTTAAAAGTTGATATCGCAGAAATTCTAATTAAAGAAAATAAATTCAGCATAAATAAAGTCAAATTGATAAACCCTGTATTTCATCTGAGGAAATACAAGAACGAGAAGTATAATAACATGCATTTCTTGCTAGATTATTTTAGCTCAGAAAAAGATACCTCTACTAAAGTAAAAACTCCACTAAGTTTAACTGCCGACAAAATCATCATTGAATCTGCCGACTTTATTTACCACAATGAAAATTTACCTCAAGGTGATAAAGGAGTTATTAACTACGACGATGTTCATGTAAAAAACTTTAGTACTGAAATAAATAATTTCAATTTATATAAGGGTGATATAAAAGCACAAATTAAAAGCTTAACCTTACAAGAGAAATCAGGGTTTAAGATTAATAAATTCAGAGCAAATGTGAAGTTTACCCCAACTGAAATTGAAGCTGCAAATTTATACGTACTTACCCCTTACTCTAGCATACACGATTATTACTCGATGCGCTTCGATTCTATTGCTGATATGTCTGACTATATTAATAAAGTTCGGATGTATGCAGACTTTGAGCAGTCGATCGTTTCTTTTAGAGATATCAAGTTTTTTGCTTCTGCGATTAAAAATTATACGCAGAAGTTTATGATCGATGGTCATGTATCGGGTCCTGTCGCTCATTTACAATCGAAAAACATAAAAATATATACTGGCAAAAACACTAAGGTAAATGGTGCAATTAGTGTTAAGGGTTTACCTGAAATTGAGACTACCATCTTCAATGCGAAACTAGAAAAGTTAAATACGAATTATAGTGATTTGGTTGATCTCATGTACGGACTCGATTTAGATTCTGTAGCGACTTCGTTGCCAGAATTTTTATCAAACTTAGGAAATGTAGAATATTCAGGCTATTACAAAGGCACTGTCTTTGACTTCGATGCTAATGGAAATATTATTACTGATATTGGTAATGCAATCAATGATATTCATATGAATATTGAATCTGATAAAATACCGAGTTATAATGGTAATATAGAAACGATCGGACTTGATTTAGGGAAACTGTTTTCAGAAAAGATGTTAGGTGCTGCTAGTTTGAATTTAGTGATAGATGGCGAAGGATTTGATATCAAAGATTTAAATGCGAACATAAGTACACAAATAAAAAACATCTATTTAAATGGATATAATTATTCGCAATTAGAAGCAAGTGGAATTGTAGATAAGAAATTATTCAATGGCTATTTTAAAGCCAATGACCCCAATGCTAAATTTGATTTTGAAGGCAGTATTGATTTCAATGATCTGAAACTACCAGAATTTAAATTTGAAAGCTCTATATCTACTCTTAATCTTAACGAGCTAAACTGGCTAAAAGATACTATCCATATTTCTACAAATGTTGATGTAGATTTCATTGGTGCAAATCTCGATAATGTTATTGGATCTATTTATTTTGATGAAACTGAAATTCAAAATGGTACTGATTCATTTGTATTTAACAATATCGACATTAAATCTAACTTCGTTCCGAAAGGCAAAAAGCTAAGTTTAAATTCTGAGATCATTGATGCAAGTATTGAAGGTGAATATAAATTATCAACTATTCAATCAGCCCTTAAAAGTTTAATCAAAATTTATTTGCCTAATGCCAATTTAGGTAAGATAAATAAGTACGAAGACCAGAATTTTAATTTTAACATCTTTGTTAAAGATGCAAATCCGATTACCCAACTTTTATATCCAAGCCTTAACATCTCAGAGCAAGCTGATATAAGAGGGTATTTAAATACGAGTACAAATACTGTTAGGCTAAACGGACAAGTTGATTATATCAAATACGATGCATTGAAATTCGAAAACTTAATGATTGATGGTGAAAATGATAAAAATATTTTTGACTTCAACGTTGCGGCTGATAGAGCATATATTAGTGACAGTATCAATATTGATAATATCGCAATTTCGAATTCCATTAAAAACGACAGTGTTAAATTCAATATAAAACTTGCAGATTTAACCAATCCGAATCAATTAGATTTGAACGGACTTATATCATTTAAGGAATATAAAACTAAAATTGCTGTACTTCCATCAGTTGTAATTATTGACTATCAGGCATGGCAATTGAAAGACAGTTTCAATATTGATTTCATCAATGACAAGAGAATTCTTGTGAATAATTTCGAACTAAGAAATGGCAGTCAATTAGTTCAAGTCGCAGGTTATATATCAGATCAAAATAACGAAGAGCTTTCTATTGATATTCAAAATGTAGATCTTAAGAGTTTCAATCAATTGTTTAAACAATATGATATAGAAGTATTAGGCACATTAAATTCTAGAACAAAATTTGCAAGCTTATTATCAGAACCATTAGCAATATCTGATATTAATATCGATCACTTAATATATAACTCTGATAGTATTGGTAATTTATTATTTAGTAACACTTGGGATCCAAAATCAAATTTGATAAACCTTACGGGTAGCATATACAATGAAAAACTAAAAACTTTTTCAGTTGGTGGTAGCATTAATACTTCAAAGTCTAAGAATAATTTCAATATTGATGTATTAATGAATGAAACTGAACTAATAGTTATTGAACCATTTGTTAAGACTTATGTATCGAACATTTCAGGTACTGCGAGTGCTGACTTAAAAGTAAGGGGTAGTTTTTCGAAGCCTGAAATAAATGGTTATTTGACTTTAAAGAACGCTGGACTTAGAGTGAATTATTTGAATGCCTATTTAAAAGTATCAGATCAAATAAGATTATCTGAAAATAAAATCTTCTTAAATAATTTACAAGTAAAAGATCTTGAAGGTAACAAGGGGTCAATAAATGGTTCGATAACTCATACTTATTTTGAAAAGTTCAATTTAGATGTGAAACTTCAAGCAAATAATTTATTATGCCTGAATACGACTGAAAAAGATAATGAATTGTACTATGGTAAAGCCTATAGCACGGGAGCATTCAGCTTTAGGGGACCTATTGAAGATATCAAGATTGATATTACAGCAAAAACTGAACGAGGCACAAAATTCTATATTCCATTAAGTGATGAAAGTTCTGTAATGAAACAAAACTTCGTTCGATTTGTGCAAAAAGATTCAACCGTAAAAACTCAAGATTATAAAATCAACTTATCGGGTATAAGCATGAACATGAACTTACAAGTTGATGATCAAAGTGAAGTACAATTGATAATGGATAAAGCAACTGGTGAAATCATAAAAGGGAGAGGAAATGCTAATTTAAAATTAACCATTAACACCATCGGTAATTTTGAGATGTATGGCAATTATGAAATTTCAGAGGGTGAATACAATTTCATCTTACAGAATTTAATTAGCAAGAAATTCAAAGTTGACAAAGGCGGCACCATCAGATGGAATGGTGACCCCTTAAAAGCTAAGATAGATTTAACTGCTATCTATGAAACTAGACCACTAATACAACCACTAATTCTTTCAGCTAATAGCACTGATACGAATTCCTACACCCCTTCTCAACGTGTAAAAGCACATTGTGTAATGTATTTGAAAAATGATTTGATGTCACCTGATATTTCATTCGGACTTAGATTCCCTGAAGATGAGAATTTGAGTTCTAAGGTAGGCGGTTATTTAGCTAATCAAGATAACTTAAGTAATCAAGTTGCGAGTTTGTTAGTGTTTGGCAGATTTGCAAATACAGGCTCAACTAATTACATACCTACTACTGGTTTCTTAGCTTCACAATTATCGAGTTTAGTTTCTACTAAAAATTTCGATTTAAATTTAGAAAATGGTGTTGGTGGATCATTGAGATTATTCAATGATCGAATTACCATTGACGGTAACATTAATACAAACAATAACAGTACAACTAATACTAACACTCAACAAGCGAATGCATCAGCTATAACAGGTGATGTGAACATTGAATATAAAATAAGTAAAGACGGACGATTTAGAGCTAAGGGATTTCAAAGAAATGATATCAACTCAGATCTACTTAAGAGAGGTAACTCACAAGTAGAACAAGGTGTTGGCTTGTTCTACCGTATAGAGTTCGATACCTTCAAAGAATTATATCAAAAGGTCTTCAAGAAAAAACAAGATCAATAGTTGATTACTTGCCTTTCAAAATTGCGTGTCCCATTTTATCACGCTTTGTAATTAAATACTCTCTATTATGAGTATTCGATTCAATTTCTATTGCAACATTCTCTACAATCTCTAATCCGTAACCAATAATACCAGCACGTTTTGTTGGATTGTTAGATAATAATTTCATTTTACGGATGCCAAGATCTCTCAATATTTGTGCTCCTATACCGTAATCACGCTGATCCATTTTGAAGCCTAATTTTAAATTAGCTTCAACCGTATCGAAACCTTGTTCTTGTAATCTGTACGCTTTTAACTTGTTTACTAATCCGATACCTCTACCCTCTTGATTCATATACACGATACATCCTCTTCCTTCTTTTTCTATCATCTCCATCGCCTTATGCAATTGAGGTCCGCAATCACATCTACACGAACCAAAAATATCACCCGTCACACATGATGAATGCACTCTCACTAATACATCATCTTCTTCTGTCCATTCACCTTTTATTATCGCTAAATGATTTTCACCTGTATCAATCTGTGTATAAGCAATCATATCAAACTCTCCCCATTCAGTTGGAAGCTTAACAGTTACTTCTTTCTTAATTAATGACTCATGCTTTAATCTGTATTCAATTAAATCTTTAATACAAATTAATTTCAAATTAAACTTTTCTGCGATTTTTTCTAAATCAGGTAAACGTGCCATTTCACCGTCTTCACGAATAATTTCAACAATTAATCCGGCTTCTTCAAATCCCGCTAATCTCGATAAATCAACAGCTGCCTCTGTATGACCAGCGCGTCTTAATACCCCACCCTCTTTCGCCATCAATGGAAATATATGTCCGGGTCTACCAAAATCAGATGGTGTCATATTCGGATCAATAAGAGCCATTACTGTTTTTGATCTATCAGATGCAGATATACCTGTCGTACATCCATGTCCTAATAAGTCAATTGAAATTGTAAAATTAGTCTCATGTGAAGCAGTATTCTTGCCAACCATTAAATCTAACTTTAACTCTTCACATCTCTTTTCTGTGATTGGAGTACAGATTAATCCTTTGCCATGAGTAGCCATGAAGTTGATCATTTCCGGACTACCATTTCTGGCAGCGGTTAAAAAATCACCTTCGTTTTCACGATCTTCATCATCAACTACAATCACGCATTTACCTGCGCGAATATCTTCTATAGCTTCTTCTATTGTGTTAAATTTCATCTTCTTATTGATTACGTTGTGTAGGTTGCCATACACTACTTTTAATTCCTTTAAAATACCATATCATTCCTTTTAGCAATGCCAAATTCATCATGATCAGATAATTTGCAAAACGTAAGAATTTTATATGTATAGATATTGCTTTCAATAGCTTATCTATGATTGGTGTGCAATAAACTAATACTTGAATCAACAACAAATACATGTAATAGTTTGAATGTATTGCTAAGATTGCTGAGCTAATGAATGCGATGATTAATAATATCGGACCTAACCATCTTAATACTTTATGTGATATAAATGAAAATGCAAGTCCGGTGAATGGTGGCCATAACAATCCCTTAAACCTATTCAAATTTTGAAAATTACCAGCTGAAATTCTGACCTTCCGTCTAAACTCTTCTTCAATTTTATTGGATACATCTTCTATACATAAGGCCTCTAATTCATTAATTGATTTATAACCTTTTTCTAGAACATACATAGAGATGTAAAAATCATCAACTAAGAAATTGTCTGGCACTTTACCGTAAGCATTAGCACGAATAGAATAACAACCACCAAAGGTACCGATCATAGTTCCCCAAATGATACCTTCTTGATACTTGATTAAATTTTCTCTCGATAAATATGATTTCTCTTGAAATGAGATACCATCTTTTTTGTATTGAACATTTATGATATTACCACCTACTTGAGCAATAGAATCATTTTTATAATGTTTGACTAATTGAAAAATAGTATCTTCTTGGAAGAATACATTCGCATCAGTCATGATAAAAATATCAGCACTTGCAAGCTCAGTGAGTTTATTGATAATGCCCGACTTACCAGTTCTACCTTCAAACTCTATTAATTGAACCGGATATTTGTCTCTGAAAGATTTAATAATTTCATTCGTCTTATCAGTTGAAGCATCAGAACCAATTAGAAATTGAATTTTGTGTGCAGGATAATTGGTATTAAAAGTTGATAATATTTTTTGCTCGATAACTTGTTCTTCATTGTAAACCGCTAGTAAAATACTTACAGATGGTAAGTCATCAGTTCTATCATAAATTAAATCATTTTGAGATTTATTAGATGCTAGCATTTTCAATATAAAAGGGAATAGAACATATGAATGAACTATTAAAAAAGCAGAAAGTATAAATAAGATTTGTAAGCTTATCATACTAACACCTCCTTGCTATAAAATTCTACCAATTGCTTCACAACTACATTATTGTCGTATTGAGAATAGATTAGTTTTTTAGCAGCATCGCCAATTGATTTAACTGCTGAGGGGTTATCTAATAAATATTCTATTGCTTCAACGAACTCTTCAGTGGTATCTGCAATAATGATGTTTTCTTTATGAATATAATTAAGTCCCTCGGCACCTATGCTAGTGCTAATAACTGCTTTACCAACCGACATACCTTCAATAATTTTCAATCGCATACCACTACCTGATTTTAAAGGCACAATCATGATTGATTTTGAATTCATAAAGTCAGAAGCATTTTCAACTTCACCTACAATAACAATGTTAGAATTGTTGTATTGAAAATATGATTCAGGTGTATTTTTACCAGCGATGTATATTTTGAAATCAGAACGCTTACGAATTAATTGTTGATAGATATCACCTAACAACCATTTCACAGCTTCTATGTTGGGGTACCAATTCAGGGCACCTAAATGAAAGAGACTATTTTGTTCAGTTGCAACATCCGACTGAATAAATTTATTAAGATTAACACCAGCAGATGAAACAAAAATATTTTTTTGAGGAAACTGTTTTTTGAAATATTCAGCATCATCAGAGCTGATAGGTATTATATAATCGACTTGATTTGGTGCGGTATCTTCGAATTGTTTAATTCTTCTGCTTAATAAATTCAAATACCACTTCTTAACTCCTTTAGCTTCTTTAGCAAGTCTACTCCAGATTTGCGATTCAACATTATGAGCTCTGAATGCAATCTTGGCATTCGAATACTTTTTAATAGTTGGAATATATGGGAGCATAAACAAACCTTCAATATGTATTAAATCATACTGATGATTTTTTAAATGCTCTATTAATTTTTGTTCAACATCATTTGTGTAGAAACGAGAGATGTTGTATGATTCTTTAGTAAATAAATTTAAGAATGCAGGTATTGGTCTAACAGTTGTATCAATATCTGCTGCGATGAATTTTGAATTCGATCTAAGTTCA
>JACCEA010157313.1_pt1 | contig 12231 bp, 11 predicted proteins | sample 7449851 | NCBI WGS metagenome assembly JACCEA01 (sample SAMN15323453, study PRJNA562643) | freshwater metagenome | isolation source: river surface water | place: USA:Blue River Watershed | collected 2017-08-18 | reverse complement strand
GGATCTTCGAGTCGTTGGCGTTGCCAATCAGACCCAGGTCCGAGCCCACCTTGCCCACCATCTGGCCGTAACCGTCCTTCTTCTCCTCCAGGTTGGTCAGCTCGTCCCACAGGTCCATCCACAGACCATAGTGGCGGTCGATCAGCTGGTTACCGATCTCAATGTCCACGTAGCGGATCATGGCGTGGCCCAGAGCGTTGGTCCAGCAGATGTTGATGTTCTGGTTGGTGTTGAACGCCACAGCCATCTGCGCGGGGGTACCGAAGCAGGTGGTGCCGTCCTCGTTCACAAGACGGGGCAGCTGCACCTGCAGGTAGGTCTTGTACATCAGATCACCCGCACGAGCCACGGTCGTGGTCGTCTTCTTACCGAAATCCGCAGTACCGTTCATCGACTGCTCAATCGACTCCATAGCAAAGGCCGAGTACTTGTCGTAACCCGCCTTGAAGAAGGTAGTGTCGGGCTGAGTGGTCAGCACCGAGTCCTGGGGGCCAAAGGCCACAAGTTGAATCATACCACCGCCTGCCATTTTTTAGAGTGCTTTTTTGAAAGACTTTTTTTATTCACATAGGAAGGATAAATTTTTTTCACAAGCACAACGTGTTTTTTTTCGACACTTTTTTCACACACCCTTTTTTTATCTCACGACTCTTCCGGAGCCGACAAAACAGACTCGGGCGATTTCTCAATTTCATCCGCACCTGCACCCGCACCCGCACCTGCACCCGCACCTGCACCTGCACCCGCACCCGCACCTGCACCCGCACCTACACCTGCGTCGCCAGGAAGCCTTCCGGACAAAGTCGTACGGTTCAACGCGGCCATTATCGCCATCAGCGCAGAATCCGCATGCTCGTCGTTCGTTGTGAACTCGTCGTCCACAAATTCATCGTCAAACAATTCCGTACGGACCTTGCCAATCATCTTCATCTTGTCCAGAAGAAGCCGCAGGGACGCGTCTGAGATATGCTCGGGGCTGTACAGATCCACAAACTCGTTGAAGAGCGGCAAGATCGACATGACCTTGGCCTCTTCAATCATACGGTCCTCCTCCTTCGAATCGACAGACGACGAATCTTCGTCCTCGTTCTCGTCCGAAGAGGAAGTCGTAGAGGAGGTTGCTGAGGAAGACGACGATTCCTCATCAGAGTCCTCAGAGTCCTCAGAATCCCCAGACGAATCCTCCTCCTCAGAGTCCTCAGAATCAGAATCGGATGACGACGACTCCTCTTCTTCTTCATCCTCATCCGAACGGTGCGAACCAAGAGCAGCTGCCATCGCATTCTCCGATGTCGAGTAGTCCGAGTCAACATCCGACTCGTCCGAATCCTCCGTCTCGCGAAGCGCACGGATTTCGTCCGGGTTGCCGATCAGAATGTCGTGCTCGTCAAACAAGGTCGGGCGCCCACGGCGCATCACGCGAACGGTCACGAACAACCCTAAAATGTCATTCCCACCCTCCACGAGCTCAATCAGTTTGCACACAAAGGCCTCCGTCGCCGCCTGAACCAGATCGACCAAGGCGTCTGCGTCGAGACGCTTCACCGAACTCGGCGTAGACACAAGCACTTTGTTCACCTCCAGATCGGCGAACATGCCGCCATCATCCGACTCCTGAATGATCTCGTGCTTGTTGTAGAATTCGACGTCGTGCGGCACCACACTCTGTACGACCACGAAACGACCGACGTAGCCATCCAAGAGGCAGTTGGCCATCTTGGCTTCGTCGCGCGTACCCACCCACAGGTACACGCGCGACACCTTCTCCGTGCCCGACTTGCGCACGAGCAGCGTCAGAATCTCGTTCGAGTACTCATCCAACTCGGGCGGGATCAGACGAATGTCCTCGTACGCCTCCACTTTGGCACACTCGAACATTTTCGAGGCGATGTAAGGAGCCACCACGTCCCCCCACGCGTCGCCAGACGCATGGTTGATCTCGCGGATCGATGCAAAATTCGGTACAGACATTATTCGATTCCCTTCTTTGTTTCATGCAGAACGCACGAATTCGAAATAAAAATTCAAACGCAATTTTGTGTATGCGCATTTTTCAAGCATGTGGTTGTTTAAAGTCAGAAAAAAAATCCGGCAAGTGTAATGAATAAAAAAAAGAGAGAAGCAATTCCAATCATGAAAGCTCAACGCCGCCGAAGCGGTCTCCGCAAGGTCGCACGCAAATCCATTCGGACACGTCGCGCACGGTTCGGTGCGTATGACGAATCTCGCTTCTTGAACTTTGGTGCTTTAACGGCTCAACAAAAACAATCTCGTAATCGTGCTAATAATTTAGCAGAAAAAGCTATATTTATGATCAACGTTATTCCTATCATCAGACCGGATCGAGCACTTGACGGTGTTGACCCTGAGAGCTTGAAATATACACCAAAACAGTTTCGCGAAAATGGATTTACGACACAAATCTCTTCGAATTGGTCTTGGGATAAGTTGACGGAATCAATTACAACCAAGTTCAAAGAAGTGGCACGATCAGGGATCTATGTAAACGCCAGCTACACCATGATAGAATTGCGTTTACTGCACAATGGACCACGTGGGTCTACTGTACAAACCTTTTCGCCAACAGAAAGTTTAAGAAGTCTATATATCCAAACAGGTCAGAAAGGGTATGTGGAGCTCGTGGCACACTGGGACAATGATGCACCATACGTGACACATAAGCGCAATGTAGATGAATCCTCGAATGATGATTCTGATGAAAAAAAGGACTTCATTGCGCGTGCTGAAGCTGACGCTGGACGCGTTCTCGAAGAAGCCAAAGGAATCGAAAAGTATATTAGGACAATGATAGCGCGATTCAAACCCGGAGGTGATTTACATCCGGACGGAGAAAAGGTTAATATTACATTACTCGAAAGGGATGTCAGTGCAAAAATGCTTGGTATTAGCACGTATCGTGATTCGCTCGTCTCGATAAATAAATCGGTGGGCAGTTTAGACCCTGTCCAACTCTCTAGTCAACACAATCTTGCTATGAATTACATTCTTCAGATGTATAACAGAAAGGGAGAATTGATTAATATTCAAGATGATATCGTAGACAAGGCGAAAAAGGCCGAACAGGAGACAGCTCGTCGTGAAGAAGCACGGCGTGCGGAAGAAGCACGTAGAAGAGCCGAAGAGGAAAAGCGCAGGGGAGAGGAAGCCGCACGGGCGGCCGCGATGGCAAAGGAGACCGCATTGCGTGAACTACGGTCCAGTGCGGGTGTACAGGTTGCGTGTGTCCAAGAACTGCTCGATAGTGTTCGTCCGGTAATGGTCGAATTGGGATCAAAGATCGAACGTATCCGTTCGATCAACACAAAAATCCAGTCCCTCGCCGGCCTAGATGAATTAAAGCAGCGGTCGAGAGAGGCATTAAATGTTGCGGAACAATACCTCGACAAATCATTAACTGAATTTACGGCCGCTGAACACAACTTTAATCAGGCAATTTCTGAGAGAGACAAATTAATTGGTGTTGATAGTACGTTTGATTCGGATGCTTTTAAGTTAACGAAAAACTGTTCATTTGCTAAGCAGAACGTCAACACGATCATCACGGGTTATCAACCTAAAATTAACGAAGCGCTGGCAGAAGTTGAACGGATTGCTGCGGATGCAAATCAAGCGGCCGCTGCCGCTCAGGCGAAACTCGAGGCCGAAGCACAAAAGGCCAGAGAAGCAGCCGAACTTGCAGAAGCGAAGACGCGTGGTGATAGGGAGTTTAGAGAGATGCTTCTAATGGTGAGTAAGAAGATCGAAAATGCAGAAAGAGAGCTGAACGACTTAAACGTACCGTCACAGCTCCAAGAGATTGCTGCAGTGAAAGAGAGACTCGGCGATGTCGCTACGAGACACAGTAACATTGCATCAATGCCTGAAATGAATTCGTTCTTAATTGCACATGCCGACGTCATGAATCGACTTAAAGACATCGATGCCTTGGACTTAAATGGTATCGTATCTAAAGCACGGGCGATCAGACAAGAATTCGACGCCGAACGGGAACGTTTGGCAGCCGAAGTGGCTGCACAGGCCGAACGGGCCGAACGGGAACGTTTGGCGGCCGAAGCGGCTGCACAGGCCGAAGCGGCTGCGCGGGCCGAACGGGAACGTTTGGTGGCCGAAGCGGTTGCACAGTGGGACAAGTGTAGGAATAAAGCTATCCGGGATGCTCTTGTGATTATAACTTCTTCGGAGAGATGGACGGGTAGTAATGCGCACGAGCAGCTCGGATCGCAAGAAATGAAGATGTGGATGACCCAAATAATTCGCGCAGGGTTGGATGAGGACTTACGTTTGCCTTCGGAGTATGCACATTTCAAGAACAAGCATGATTGGGTGAATGCACTGAAGACGTCCGATGGCCGGAGGAATCTGTTCGAATCCTTGTGGGGTTTGATCAATCATCTGTCCGATTTGATTGCGGAGAATCGCAGTTTGGTGCATGTGTCGTCGTCGGGTGGAGAGGTAAGCATGGAGACGTACCAGGAGTTTGAAAAGCTTGTGGCTTGGCACGTGCTCGATTTGATCATGTCAACCGTGCGATTCCAGATGTCGTTGAACTTTGGCCGCGAGCACCCGAACGAGCCTATTCCCAACCTGGTGAGAAATGTGACGATTGGAAACGGAGTGTATGTGTATTTGATAGTGAAGAAGGTGTTTTTAGTGCTTGCGGTGTCGTGCGCGTTGTATTCGTACGTGTTCGAACCTGGTAACTCTGCGAAGAATTCGTTTGTGCAACAGATGGAGCAAACCGGTCAGGCGACGATCCACGAAGTCACATTCTTCCACGGTTCGCACCATATTCCCCTTGTGACTTTTTACACTCCCGAGGTTGCTGAGAAGTACGAATCGCTCGGGGGTATGCACTGGGTGCAGTTTGCATCGAATCAGGGTGTCGTGAACATCGAGTTGGAAGTCCACAAGTTTATCACTCCTCGTATCACGAAGGCGTTTATGGATTTCTTTTCTGGATTCGAAGGCACGACGTGGACTCGTGATGAGACGGAAGATGACGATTCGGAGTTCGCTGACCCGTTCAACTTGTTTCCACGGTAAGCTCCCCCGGTTGGTGGAAGAGCGTTTGTGAGAATTACGGTCGGTGGTATCCGGACAGGTATTGTAAACGGATGTTTCCGAAACTTGGCGAACAAGTTTGGACAATTGCTCGTCAACAATCGATCAGAAAAAGGAAAATGAATTTCGAGTCGCGCCTCGCCGATCTGGAGCGTCGCATGGAGTCGTTTGAGTCGATGAAGAAGAAGCGCAAGGCCGATGTGTTGTTTGAGTCATCGGATGAGGAGGATGTGGACATGAATGCATCTGCTGCGGGTGCAGCACCAGCGGATTCGTCCTCGACGGACGCGGAAGAGATTCTCAAGGGCGTGTTACGCCACTCGAAGCCTTCGGGCGAGTTCGAGTGGGCTCGCAAGCAGATCAACCTGGCCCAGACGGAGCCTGCGGACCTGGATCGGTACTTCACGGCACTGATTGCTGCGTTGGTTGTGCATGGGTTCCTGGACTCGTACACGGCTTGGATGAACCGTTTCGTGTCCCCTCTGCCCCCGACCGGTGTGCTGAAGGGTCGTGCGGTGGAGGCGTACGTGTCCAAGAACCTTTTGATGATGCTGAACCTCCAGCCTCTGTCACGCGGCCGCAAGGCGAAGGAGGACGCGCTGTCAACCTTGAAGAGGCGTTCGACGTATGACAAGGTGATGGAGTGTGCCCGTGCGGTTTCGCGCGGCGAGATTCTGTCGTATGAGCCGTCGCCCGCAGCCCTTCAACTGAGCACGGTCGCGACGACGAAGAAGAATGCAGGCGGCCGTAAGAAGAAGCTGCTTGTTGCGACCCCTCCCGCGTCTGAGGATGAGGCCGAGGATGAGGTCGAGGATGAGGCCGAGGCAGAGGGAGAGGCCGAGGAAGAGGCCGAGGATGAGGAAGAGGAAGAGGTCGAGGTCCCCAAGAGCGCGTACGCGTTCATGATTGGCAAGGGTAAGGGCATGAGCTGGCCCGATGACGGTGTGGATGCGACACAGGCCCAAGTGGCGACTCAGTTGGAGGTCGAGTCGGAGGCTTCGGAAGCAGAGTCGGCGGCTGAGTCGAGTGCTTCGGAGGCCGAATCGGAGGAGAATGTGGAGTCCGAGGCCCATTCAGAGGTTCGTGTGGAGTCGGAAGTTGTGCCAGTGGTTGAGTTTAAGAAGGTCGATCTGTTTTCGATGCCTTCGTCGTCATCCTTATCGACTGTTGCTCCCACGGCGTCGTCCGCGGTAACCGCGGGGAGTACCGCGGGGAGTCTTCGGAGCCGTTTTCTGGCGAAGAAGGTGGTGTCGGTGCCGTCTGTGCCGCATCCGATGATGCAGGAGTCGACCCCGATGGACTGGGAGCCGTTGGACGTGAACCGTCGGAGCATGGTGCAGACCCCTACAGGTGCGTGGGACTCGTATCTGAACTGGCGCAAGGCATTCGAAGCGGACCCCCGTTTCGAGAACCGGTACACGGAGTACACGCGTCCGGACGGCGACCGTTCGAGTCTGACGGGCTATTACGTGCGTTTCTTCAACGCGTGGCCGTCGATTGTGTCAGCGGAGGAGGTCGCGTCCATGCCTCCTCAAAAGGCGGATTCCATGTATATGCGCTGGTTGCAGTCTCTGTCCACCACCAAGACCAAGGAGGAGATTCGTGAGAAGCTTCTGTGATCTTGTCGAGAAGCTCGATGAGCGTCTCTTTTGGGTGAAACGCGCTGTTGTTTCTTTTCTTCTTGCTGGGCACGTAGGGCACGAACCCGGGTTGAACGGGCGGTCCGAGTGTGATGCTTGATGCCGGGCGTGTGTGTTGTTGTAGATGGTAAACCTGGAAACTGTTGATAATCTGTTCCACCACTCTTTGTACGTAATTTCCATCCATTTCAAGATGTGTGCGGAGTGCGTGAAGCGTATCGCGGACGTTGGATGGCACGTTTGGTGTCGAGATGGGTTTTTGATAGAGTTCGTGGGTGCTGGGTTGGGTGTAGATTTCGAATGCCCGGATGGCCCGTTCGGTCCACGAGGGAGATTTTGACACGGACTTTAAGAATTGGATGGGATCGAACGATTCGCGTGGCTGTTTCTTGACGAGCTCGAGTGCTTGATGGAAGGAGTGTTGATTGAACATGGGCTCGCAGAAATCGCACCCCATGAGGATGCACGTGCACACGAACTGTTCGTGCGTTACACCGAGTTCCTTGATGACGAAATTGTGATCAAGTGCGTCGATGTACTCGTCGTTGATGATTCGCCTGACCATCCGTGTGCATCCGAACACGAGAACGTCCGAGTCTGCAGTGTAGATGGCGTCGATTTGCTTGTTGCGCATCAACTCGATGCATGTTACCTCGGCTTCCCCTGGGCTGCAGATGTAAGGGATGCCTAGAATCTGACAGAGCGATTGTGTTTGATAAAAATGATGCGGTTGTAGGAATACAGCAGCGAGTTTTTGTTTTTCGATTTCAAGTTCTCGTTTGATTTTTTGTTTTTCTTCGTGTGAGAGTTGTGCGGGAGAACGGAGCTGTGCGAGCGCGCGCTCGAAGAAATCGTCGGACGCGTTGCCGCTGTTCTGGTTCGATGACGCAACCAGGCCTACGGGCGTGCTTGGGGGCGGTGGTGGGTCGATTTCAAAGTGCTGTTCGATCCATGCGATGTTCTGTTGTGTGTGTTCCTTGTGCGTCCTTCGTTTTTGAATGGTGCCGATTTTTTCCCGAGGTGGTGGTCCGTCGAATACGATGACCGGCGTGATACTGTTCGCGAGGAGTTGCGAGACGACGTCGATGATCCCGACGAGATGGCTCTTCTCGAGCGGCACGTCCCCGACCACGTTTCGAAAGCGGTGAGGTCGTCGATGCGCTCGACCGAACGCGGTGTCGGAGGAATGGTTTGCGGACAGACATCGTGCGCGGTACAGAAAGAGCGACGCGTCGATCGCCCAGACTTTGTGTCGCTCGTGCGAGATGTGACCGAGCGGTAGGTGTTTTTTACTTTTTAGCCCGTTGGCAAGTTGTGTGAGCCCCCGGATGCCCATGACTTTTGTACGTATACGTTTTCTTTTTTTACATGTCCATGGTGGCTAATTTTATGTATCTACAAAAACGCACGCCGTGCAAAAAAAAATATCGTCGAGGGATGATTAAAAAAGACAGTTTAGAAAAAAATGGACAGAGTCAATGATTTTTTGAAAAAGACTGGCGAGAAGGTGGGTGATGTTGTCGACGGTATCGGCAGTGGGTTCGCGGCCGTCGTGGACTCGTTTGCATCCGTTTCAAACTTTGGTGGTCGCGAGAACAAGGACGATAAGAAGAAGAAGTTTGCTGCTGCTCGCTCGAAGTTTGCTTCGCAGCTCCCGTCGGAGAAGATGCAGCAATTTACAGCAGAAGACCCGGAGGTGAAGCGTCAGCGCGAGGAGGCGTTCCGCAAGGCTGCTGCGGAAGCGGAGAAGCAGAACTGGCAAGGGCGGGACTGGGAACATCGTCGCCGTGAGACTTGGAGCGGCCAGGCGGAGCGCAACCTGCCCGGTGGTGGCCCTGTCACCTACCAACAGGCCATTCTGGCCCAGCCGATGCCTGTCCTGAGCCCTCTGCGTGGCACGAACACGCCGCAGGGTGTGCGTGCGATTGTGGACGCGTCGGTCGGCACCACGACGGCTTCGTTCAACCCCGCGCTGGGCACACCCGGTGTCGCGATCCCTTCGAACGCCACTGCCGGTTCGTTGGACGCCTCTATTAAGGTGAACGTGCTCAACGGAGGCGGCGCGGCGGCGGAGGGTGGTGTGAAGTCGGGTTTCGCCGCCATGTTCGATTAATCACTTTGTTCTTTCTTTCAAATTTAAAAATGCTGAAACCGTTCCAACATGAAGAGAAAAGCCGCATGCGTATGTTCGAGACAGCGTCCCCTGATGATATTACATTCCAGAGCACATTCGGATGGCTAGGATCGTGTAGGGGCATGGGTGGCAAAATGGTCACCATGGCATCGTATCTAAACGAACGGGTTCAACCGATTCGTGTAGAAGAACGGGCGTGGACCAGGTTCATGTCCTCCATGTCTGACGGCGGCGGCCCGGCCGCCGTGATGCAAACCTCTCGGGCGGTAGCCTTCAATCCCAACAATTTTCCAGACATTTCGTACGGCGCGGACGGGAACGAGCGACAGACAACATTGATCGTCGTTTCGTCTGAGACCACGTTCGAGTTGGACAGGTGGCGCACAGCCATGGACCAATGGACCACATGTCGGACGGTCTGTGTACGCACCTTCGCGGACATCAAAAAAATATTCCCGTCCGTTCGCCGCGCGGGTCTGAATGCGGAGACACTCACGTCCGATTTGTTGGCATCGGAGCTTGTACGGTCCAACGTCGAGGTCGTGATCGTAAACACCTCGACGCTCGACAGGTACCGAAAGTTGTTTTCCGAGATTGCCTGGACGCGGATCGTGTTGAACGACGGTCTCACGGACCACCTCGTCTGGCGCTCGTTCCAGGCCATGTCGCACGAACAGTTTCCCGCTCGATTTGTGTGGATGATCGAGGCTCTTTCGGACACCATGTATGACGACCGCGTGAACGACCCTGTGCGTCTGGCGGGTTTGACGCATGGCCAGCGTTTCACGAGACGGAATTGGTTGGAAAATTTGAGTGCGACCGGGCTCTTGCGTTCGCTCGTGATCCGTACGAACGATCTGACGGTTCAGTCAACGTCGCAGATTGTGAAACACTTGGATGTACGTGTGTTCGAGGAGTCAAACGAACACCCAGATCTAGAGACGAAAGAGTACCGCGATCTGGTGACCGAAGAGCGGTGTATGAACGCCGCCTTTTGGGTTAACCTCAGTGATCAGACCGTCCGGTTACTTTCACAGTCGGGGCGCAACGTTGAGATTATCCGCAAGGCGGCTGGGCCGCAGTTTATTCACTTGAGTGAATCGGTCGACGCGGACGATTGTCCCGTATGTCTTGGGTCTGATCGGAGTCGTTTGGTGTCCTGCGGGCATGGGATGTGTCGCGGGTGTTGTGCAGGATTGCTCATGCGAAACTTGTCTGGGATCGTTCGGTGTCCACTGTGCCGCTCCGAGGTCACCGGACTGCGAGTCGAGGAACGTCTCATCGAAGAAGAACGCGTACGCCAATCCGAGCGTGAAAAGGAAATCCGCGCGGCCCAGCACATACACTTGAGCAGAATCGCGTACAGCTACGATTCACTAGCCTCGAACATTGAAGCGTGCATCGGCGAGATATTGTCTGAGAGTGAGACCAACCGAATCTTGTTGGTGTGTGTGCCGTTCCAGTACCAGCAAGTGATCGAGTCGACCGTGCCGCACACGCCGCTCCATTTAACGCTTCACGAACCCCCGTCGCGCAACGAACGCGTCTACTACACGAACCAACGTTTGTTTACATGGAGCATGTTTCGAAGGGTCCCGTTTGAGTTGAGCGATGTTACACACGTTCTTATTGTTCGAGATGCATCTACCATTCGCCACAGGTTCGACGACGAATTGAGTTTCGAATTGATTGACATGTTACGCGTATGGTCTCTCGCGCGGGCGACGCACAGTCTCAACTATATTTTCTTAAGTGGTCAGAGGGCAACGGCTACATGACCGCTTCTACCAGGATCTGTTCGTAAAAACACTGGCGGACTTGTTCAGCGATTCTGAAAATGTTTTGCAGTCGCGTGAAAACGATTTTTTGGTTCGTCGGTGACAGATCCTTCCAGACCGATTGAAACTCCGTGATGATGGTCCGTTCTGCACGCTCATCCTGGAACGATTCGCTCTCGAAGAACTGCGTGTTTCCGTCGAGAACATTTTGTATATGATCTGTCTTCATTTCATTGAGATGTTTCCACAGGATCAGTGCGGGTTGGCGCGCATCGATGTCGTGTTGAATGAGCTCGCATATGCGCTTGAAATTTGTATTCCCGGAGAGTTTGAATAAATCCGTGCACAACTTGATCGATCGTTTGTTGTATTCGTCGCGAAGGGATTCGTACGTATCCATCGTATTTATTTTTTATCTTACAATGCAACGATTCGTCATATCTCAAAAAAGCAAAATGAGCTACAATTTACGCTCGCGTGGTTCCTTACCTTCCGAAGGATCTCCGGAATTAGACCCGGAAGTGGATGAAGAGCTTGAGTTATACTCAGCGTCGGAAGAATCCGAGTCCGACGCGATCGAGGACGACCCGTTCTACCAGCCGTACCTCGAGAACGAGCAGATCATGAATATCGGAAGGATTCTTCGTATGAATTGATGCGTAGCTACGAAGAACACGACGAAGATTACGACGATGAAAGTGACGAAGAACCGGTGGTTGTGAACACGCGTGTCGTTCCGGAGAGTGAAGCTGTATCATCACCACCCATTGAACCGACCGTGCAACAGGAGACGGTCAAAGAAGGCGAAGAAGCGACTGACCCCACGAAACTGAGTCCGGCGGATTTCGAAGGTCTTCCGAGGTATCGGCTGGCTTTTCTGTGTGTACGACATTTCGAATGGACAGGCATTCGAAATATTGCAGTGGCGAGCACAATCCCCAACGAAGCCCTGATGCGCGCGCTGTGTCAGATTCCTCGTGGCGGTGCGGTCGCCGATTGTTCGATCTGTAGTTACCCCCTGTGGGATTCGTTAGAAACCAGGTGTTGTGGACAACAGTTGTGTATCCATTGTGTCAATCGCTGTGCGGAATGTCCGTACTGTCGTGTCAAGGATTTTTAGTGGTTGCGCTTGGAGCCGCGACGGCCCTTGCGAGAGCTCTTGCGCTTCTTTCCGAACGAAGCAGCGTGCTTCTTGGAGCCGCGACGGCCCTTGCGGGAGCTCTTACGCTTCTTACCGAAACCCAGACCCAACTCCTTCAGGTCCGCCGAGCCGAACGACATCCGCTTCTTGGAACCACGACCCTTGCGAGAACCCTTGCGCTTCTTTCCGAACGAAGCGGCGTGCTTCTTGGAGCCGCGACGGCCCTTGCGGGAGCTCTTACGCTTCTTGCCGAAACCCAGACCCATCTCCTTCAGGTCCGCCGAGCCGAACGACATCCGCTTCTTGGAGCCGCGACGGCCCTTACGAGAGCTCTTACGCTTCTTTCCGAACGAAGCGGCGTGCTTCTTGGAGCCGCGACGGCCCTTGCGAGAGCTCTTACGCTTCTTACCGAAACCCAGACCCATCTCCTTCAGGTCCGCCGAGCCGAACGACATC
>JACCEA011284072.1_pt1 | contig 12233 bp, 11 predicted proteins | sample 7449851 | NCBI WGS metagenome assembly JACCEA01 (sample SAMN15323453, study PRJNA562643) | freshwater metagenome | isolation source: river surface water | place: USA:Blue River Watershed | collected 2017-08-18 | reverse complement strand
GCGCCGACCGGGCTCTCGGCCAAGGGATTAAATGCCGATTCGATTGAGATCACCGCAAGCAGTAAATATGGGTCGATCCGATAGGTTCCCGCCGTCTCAAAACTTACCCCAACGAGCTGCTCCACCGCACCCATGGCCACCCGATGCCGGTTAGAAATCCAACGCGCCACCCGCCGCTGTTCGGCCGTAAGGTTAGTGGGCAAAATCGTATAGACCGAGTTCATCTGCCGGGGCGACAAGGCCTCTAACGCCAATCCCCCCCAAGCTCCTAGGCGCTCACGGCCTGCTGGCGTCAACAGAGTCGAGAGCCCAAGTAGGCCGAGAACGATAAAGGCGGTGGTTCGCTGCTTGAGCGACTCCCACCCCTCCATCACGACTGGACTAGTTTGATTCGGGTCGGTCATGACGGGATTGGAACACAGCCCATCGATGCCTGCAATCAATAAAAATTCTTTTGAAATCAATAACTTAGATTTAAAAATTCCCAACCGTTATTGGTAAGTGTAGGCCCACTTAACCAGAGAGTCCATTGGGGCTTTTGCTTTTGCGGCTTCCGGGTGGTTGACCAGAATTACCAAAACGACCCAACGTCCTTCAACAGATCGCACGTAGCCGGCCAGCGCCCGAACGTTTTCTAAGGTGCCTGTCTTTAACCAGGCCCGCCCCTGGAGAACCGAGTCGCGCATCCGGTTACGAACAGTCCCCTCAACGCCCACCAGGGGCAAGGTCTCGACCCAAGCCTGTCCATCGGGCTCCAATAACGCCTCGGTCAAGAGCCGGGCCATACTTTCGGCCGAAATACGTTCCTGCCTGCTTAATCCCGACCCGTTATCAATCACCAATTCGGGGAATACCAGCCCCTTGGATGCCAGATAGGCCTTAATTCTTTCCGAGGAGGCCTCAAGGGTTGCTGGCCGGTCGGCCGATGCCGACAGGTTTAAAAACAGCTGCCGAGTCATGGGGTTATTGCTCAGCTTATTAATATCGGCAACCAAGGAGATTAAAGATCGGGGCGACTCCCAGTCCACGAGGGTTCTTGCGTGCTCAGGCGTTGGGCCTGACTGCAGCTTAGCCGTCATTACCCCGCCTTCGGCCTCAAATGCAGCCCTAAAGGCTGTGTACGCAAAACGGGCGTGATCCATCACGCTCACATAGAAGTCAACCCCACTGCAACGGCGCCCAAAGGCGCCACTAATAAACAACTTCGAGTCAGACCCCATTCGCGCCGAGACCTGTGACCGATTACAGCCCCCATCGACCAGCTGAATCCGCCGGGTGATATCGCGCTCCGGTATTTTCGGTTCAGTCTCAACCCGAAGCCTGCGCGAACCCTCTGACCAGACCGAGATACGGACGGATTTGAAATTTACCATGGCCGCATGGGGCCCGACGTTATAGGTTGAAGTTGGCCTCTGATCAAACTGGCCTGGGTCAATCTCGGGCTCATTAAAACGCGTGCCATCAATCACTAGATTGCCCTCGATTCGGATGATCCCCATCGCCTTAAGGCGTTTTACGATCTCCGTGAGATCCTCGACAACCAGCTTTGGATCGCCACCCCCTTGGAAAAACAAATCACCCTTGAGCACCCCCGCATCCAGACGCCCCGTTGTGGCGATACGGGTTTGGTGGCGAAAGTCAGGCCCCAGGATGCCCAAGGCAGCCCGAGTTGTTACCAGCTTCATCACCGATGCTGGATTCAGAGGTCGATCGGCATTGAGCCCATAGCCCGAAAACCCCTTCTTCATCAGTACCTGCGAGGGAATCGGCAGCACCACAACCCCCCATGCCGATTCCGGGATTCCCGACAGTTCGATTTCCTTTTTTAAATCGATCGGTAACGGTGCAAGCGTCATACTCGAGGAAATCTGACTAAAAGCCAGCCCGGGCATAAGCACCGTTAGGGAAAACAACAGGAGGCGTGCGTTCAAGGCCACTTCGTGAGATATTTTGGACAGTTCACCTGCCCGATTATGGGCGCAGAAGATGAAAAACAGTATTCGGAGACACCGCCCATGGCTTTAGACAAGAACGAGAATTACTTTGAGCTTACCGATGACAGCGATCGCGCATCCGCAATCGAGGCCCAGTTCAATGAGGATGCACTCGAAGAGGCCCGGCGTAAAACGGCTCCTGAAACCAATCCCGATTTTGATGGCAAGCACTGCATCGAGTGCGGCGAGAAGATACCGGCCGCCCGACTCAAGCTTATGAAAATCCGCTGTATCGACTGCCAATCCCTCAAAGAGCAGAAAACCAAGTTCTTCGGCGGTTAAATAAATCTAGGGTTTACCCTTAAATTTCAGGGCCGAGCCCTTGAAATAACTCCCTTTCGCCCATATTATTAGCACTCAAGAGCAGTGAGTGCTAATAAGTTCTTGGCCCACCCGCTCGACACCCTGTTTTTAACCCTGTTTTAACTGGAATGGAGCTTTTGGATATGAAATTGCGTCCCCTACACGACCGCCTCGTGGTCAAACGGCTCGACAACGAGCGCAAAACCTCTTCTGGCATCGTGATCCCCGACAACGCTGCTGAAAAGCCCGATCAGGGCGAAGTGCTCGCTGTTGGCAACGGCAAGATCCTTGAAGACGGCAAAGTTCGCCCTCTCGATGTAAAAGTCGGCGACAAGATTCTTTTCGGCAAGTACTCGGGCCAGACCGTCAAGGTCGATGGCGATGAGCTGCTCGTATTGCGTGAAGACGATGTAATGGCCGTGATCGCCTAATCGGCGCGCGGCTACTGCCTTGTCATTAAGACATTTGTTCTAACAATTTTTAACGGAGTCCAATAATGGCTGCCAAGCAAGTCCTGTTTAGTGATGACGCCCGCCACAAGATGGTGGCAGGTGTAAATATTTTGGCCAATGCAGTAAAGGTCACCCTCGGCCCGAAAGGCCGTAATGTTGTTCTCGAGCGCTCATTCGGCTCGCCCACCGTCACGAAGGACGGTGTCTCGGTCGCAAAAGAGATCGAACTCAAAGACAAGTTCGAGAACATGGGCGCCCAGATGGTGAAAGAGGTTGCCTCAAAGACCTCCGACACTGCAGGGGACGGTACAACAACTGCAACCGTATTGGCCCAAGCAATTGTTCGCGAAGGTATGAAGTATGTTGCTGCTGGCATGAACCCCATGGATCTGAAGCGGGGTATCGATAAAGCAGTAATCGCGATCACCGAAGAACTCAAAAAAATCAGCAAACCATGCACAACTTCCAAAGAAATCGCCCAAGTGGGCGCGATTTCCGCCAACTCCGATCAAGAAATCGGCGACATCATCTCGCAGGCCATGGAGAAAGTCGGCAAGGAAGGCGTAATTACCGTAGAAGACGGCAAATCATTGAACAACGAACTTGATGTTGTTGAGGGTATGCAGTTTGACCGCGGCTACCTGTCGCCCTACTTCATCAATAACCCCGAAAAGCAGAGCGCGCTGCTCGAAGATCCATTTGTCATGCTCTACGACAAAAAGATCTCCAACATCCGCGATCTTCTGCCTGTGCTCGAGCAGGTCGCCAAGGCTGGCCGCCCCCTCCTGATTGTTGCGGAAGATGTTGAAGGCGAGGCACTTGCAACATTGGTCGTCAACAACATGCGTGGCATTTTGAAAACAGTTGCAGTAAAAGCACCAGGCTTTGGTGATCGCCGCAAAGCAATGCTCGAAGATATGGCCATCCTCACAGGCGGCACCGTAATCTCGGAAGAGACCGGCATGACCCTTGAAAAAGCCACCCTCGCGGAACTCGGCCGTGCAAAGCGCGTTGAAATCGGCAAAGAGAATACCACCCTGATCGATGGCGCAGGCGACACAAAGAGCATTGAGGCCCGCGTCAAACAGATCCGTGTTCAGATCGAAGAGGCGACCAGCGATTACGATCGCGAAAAACTCCAAGAGCGCGTTGCGAAACTCGCAGGTGGTGTTGCAGTAATTCGTGTAGGGGCTGCTACTGAAGTAGAAATGAAAGAGAAAAAAGCCCGTGTCGAAGATGCACTTCACGCAACCCGTGCCGCAGTTGAAGAGGGTATTGTTGCCGGTGGTGGTGTAGCGCTTCTGCGTGCACGCGCTGTGGTCAAAGTTAAGGGCGACAACGCAGATCAAGATGCGGGTGCAAAGATCGTTATGCGCGCCGTTGAAGAGCCCCTGCGTCAGATCGTTGCTAACTGCGGCGAAGAGCCCAGCGTCGTTGTAAATAAGGTTCTCGAAAGCAAAGGCAATACTGGCTACAACGCAGGCACCGGTGAGTATGGCGACATGCTCGCAATGGGCGTGGTAGATCCCACAAAGGTCACCCGCACAGCACTGCAAAACGCAGCATCTATCGCAAGCCTAATGCTCACCACCGATTGCATGGTGGCCGAGGCGCCTGCAGATGAAAAAGCAGGCGGTGGTATGCCTGGCGGAATGGGTGGCATGGGCGGAATGGGTGGTATGGGCGACATGGGGATGTAATTCCCTCGACTGCCTTGGGGCTGAGACGGAACTTTTCGCTAGGAAAGCCTGTCTTAGCCTCTCAAGTCGCCTCCCTCCTAGCCCCGCAAAACATTGCGGGGCTTTTTTTATTTATGATGCGGGTATGCAATTTTTCTCCCGCCTTCAGCACGCATGGCAACATCAAGCCTCATTGCTCTGCGTAGGGCTCGATCCCGACACTGCCCAATTCCCTGGCACACTTAAAGAACGAGCCCGGCATGATCCACTGGGTGCGATCGAAGCATTCTGCCTCGGCATTATGGAAGCAACCGCGCCTTACTGTGCCGCCTTCAAGCCGCAGATCGCCTATTTCGCATCACAGCGGGCAGAAAGTGTCCTTGAGAAACTCGCTGTTGCCGCCCGCGACCGTTACCCCCATCACATCTGGCTGCTCGATGCCAAGCGAGGCGATATCGGATCAACAGCAGAACACTACGCACGAGAGGCCTACGATCGCTACCAAGCCGACGCGGTAACGGTTAGCCCTTATATGGGTACCGATAGTCTCGCACCTTACCTTCAGTACAAGGATCGTGGAATTTTCGTTCTGTGCAGAACTTCAAATTCGGGTGGCGGCGATTTTCAAATGCTCCCCACTGATCATCATCCACTGTATGTCGAAGTTGCGACCCAGGCTGCACAACGCTGGAATAAACATCAGCAGATCGGGCTGGTCGTTGGCGCTACCTATCCCAGAGAAATTGAAATTGTTCGCCGGGTGGCCCCTGATCTGCCGCTGCTCATTCCGGGTATCGGTGCGCAGGGGGGGGACCTCATCGCTACGGTTCGTGCGGGCCGAAACGAGAGTGGCGGCATGCTGATTAACTCGTCGCGCGCGATTTTGTATGCAAGCCAACAAGAAGACTGGCAAGAGGCGGCCGCCACGATTGCCCAGCAGACAGGCCAGGCGATTCAAAACGCTTTAGCCAATCGCTAGCCCATGAATAACGCGATCGCAGATAGCTCAGGGGCTTGGGCGCTACTCCACAAAGAAACAATGCGTTTCGTCAAAGTGGCAATGCAGACAGTTCTAGCACCGGTTATCTCAAGCCTCTTATTTCTGCTGATCTTCTCCTACCTGCTTGAGGGCCGACTCGAGCCTTATCCTGGCGTCAGTTACTCGAGCTTTCTGGTTCCGGGGTTAGTCATGATGACACTCCAGCAGAATGCGTTTGCCAACACCTCCTCGAGCATTACCCAAAGCAAAATGACCGGCAACCTTGTCTTTTTGCTGCTCTCGCCCATGCGTCCATGGGAGTGGTTCGTTGGTTATGTGGGCGGCGCCGTCTTAAGGGGGATGATGTGCGGCCTCGGGGTCTGGATCGTGGCGGCGATATTTGTTCCAACGCCTCTCCACGGAGTCCTCTGGATCACTGTCTTTGCGCTATTGGCCTGCACGCTTTTAGCGTGCCTAGGTTTTATTGCGGGCCTGTGGGCCGAGAAATGGGATCATGTCTCGGTATTTCAAAACTTTCTAGTTAACCCTATGACAATGCTTGCAGGTGTTTTCTATTCCACCCATGATCTACCAGCGCTATGGCAGTTCATTAGTCATTTGAATCCGTTTTTCTACCTGATCGATGGTTTCCGTTTCGGAATCTACGGGGTCTCAGATGTCTCCCCCTGGATAAGCCTCTTGATCTCGAGTGCAGTGACGCTCGCCCTTACTCTGGTTACGCTAAGACTGATTGCAATCGGCTGGCGAATTCGGGGTTAAGACAGACCTAACCGCTTAACCCTGCACCTGGCAGGCCAGATCATCCTTACTCTTTTGTGAATTGAAGTCTTGCCAATCGCGCGTAGAGGCCTGATTGGGCGATTAGTTCGGTGTGGTGACCCTGCTCAACCACCACTCCGGCCTCCATCACAATAATCCGATCCGCATGCAGAACTGTTGCCAATCGGTGGGCGATGGTAAGCGATGTTCGTCCCGGTAACACTGCATCAAGCGCTCGTTGCACCGCTTGCTCGGATTCTGCGTCTAGTGCCGATGTTGCCTCATCGAGTAACAGGATTGGTGGGTTTTTCAGAATTGCCCGTGCAATTGAAATACGCTGCTTCTGTCCGCCCGATAACCTGACGCCACGCTCCCCGAGAAAACTAGCGTAGCCCTCCGGCAGGGCACTGATAAATCCATGGGCATGGGCGGTCTTTGCCGCGTCGATGACCTCTTCATCGGAGGCCTCCAGCCGCCCGTAGCGAATGTTATCCATTGCGGAGGCTGCAAAAATAACTGGGTCCTGAGGAACAATTCCAATCTGTTCTCTTAATGCATCAATAGGCCAAGATCGAATATCGCGGCCAAACACAGCGATCCTGCCCGATGTGGGCTCATAAAATCTGAGCAGAAGCGAGAAGATGGTGGTCTTCCCCGCGCCCGAGGGGCCAACTAATGCAACCCGTGCACCGGATGCCACCGTGAAGTTCAACTGATTCAAGGCCGCATAGTCTGGGCGTGAGGGATAACAGAATGTGATGTCTTGAAACTCTAGCGCTGCGGCTGAAGCTGGCATGGCCGTTGAAACGTCGGCTATTTCTCCACGATGCTGGCTGACAGTCAGACTCCCACCACCTGCCTCAGATAAGGTGGGCTTTGCGCGCATGAGCTCAACCAGACGCTCTGTTGCCCCGGCTGCCCTTTGTAAATCTCCCCACACTTCAGATAGCGCACCAATCGATCCTGCGATCAGCACCGCATACATTACGAACTGGGTTAACTCCCCGAGTGTCATCTGGGTAGCCGAGACCTGTCGGGCACCGATCCAGAGCACAAATGTAATTACCGAAAAAGCGAGCATTATTGCAACAGCGGTCAATATCGAGCGTAGCCGAATACGCCGCTTCGCCTCTCTAAATGCCGCCTCTACGGATTGGTTAAATCGCATACGCTCATACGGTTCACGGCCAAAAGCCTGAACGGTCGGCATTGCATTTAAAACCTCGCCTGCCATTGCGCTCGTATCGGCAACGCGATCCTGGCTAACCTTTGAACTCCTTCTCACGTGCCTGCCTAGCGCCCATATCGGCAGCACCACAAGTAGCAATAACACACCCATCAGCGCAGCGAGCCATGCGCTGGTGATGAGCATCATGATCATTGCACCAACAAACATTACTACAGAGCGTAATGCCATTGAAATGCTCGTCCCAATTAAGGTCTGCACAAGCGTTGTATCGCTTGTTAGGCGGGACAAGACCTCTCCTGTCTGCAGGGTCTCGAAGTAGGCCGGACTTTGACGCAATACATTGTCAAAAACACGGGAGCGGATATCAGCGACCACCCGCTCACCAAGCCAAGACATGAGGTAAAAGCGCGATGCGGTTACGACAGCGAGAATCGCAGCGAGACCGAGAAGGGTTAAAAATTTATCGTTAATTTCCCGGCTCGTAAATCCCGCATCTACAAGACCACGAAATGCAAGGGGTACGGCCAGAGTTGCCGCTGCGGCAAGCAGCAGAAAAACCATTGCGCAGACCCATTGGACACGATAACGTGAAAATACCTGATACTCCCTTAGCCAGGCTGATATCTGCGATACGCTGGAAGTTGTTGGAATTATGAGCTCCTTTAAAGAACTCTATTTTAGGCTAAACGACAAGAAATCTTTTACACTGCGGAGACCGTAAACGCCTGTTTAGAGGGATCTGGTGCGCAAAGAGCTATTCATAATCCTAAGCCGTAAAAATGGCAGCCGTGCTACCGTCATTTTTTCTTGGGTTCTAACATTAATGGTCTTGGCCAATGTGATGGCTGTGATTTTAGAGTCAATCCCCAGTCTTCACGAGCAGTACCGCTGGGAATTCCACGCCTTTGAACTCTTCTCAGTTGTTTTTTTCTTAGTGGAGTACCTCTGTCGGATCTGGGTTGCACCCGAGCAGAGAACGCGAAGACCCGCCACACCCCGCCAAAAACGACTACATTATATTTTTAGCTTCCATGGAATCGTGGACTTTTTAGCGATTGTTCCATTCTTTCTACAAGCGATACTCCCCGGCCTTGATCTTCGATTCCTCCGAATCGTTCGTATTCTTCGTCTGCTGAAGCTTTCTCACTACAACACCGCACTTGAGGATCTAATTGCTGCAATTGTTGCCGAACGAAACTCGTTTATTTCCGCACTCTATTTGCTCGCGATTGCACTCTTAACTACCTCGTGTCTAATTTATTATGCCGAACATAATATCCAGCCAGATAAGTTCGGCACCATCCCTGACGCGCTCTGGTGGTCAATCGTGACGCTGACGACCCTAGGCTATGGTGATGCGGTACCGGTTTCGGGTATTGGCAAGCTTGTGGGCGGTCTTACTGCACTGTCTGGCGTATTCACAGTCGCCTTACTAACCGGTATTGTCGCCTCAGCATTTACAACGCGGGTACACCGCCAAGAGATCGAACTTGAGACCGAAATTAAAGAGGCGCTTAGTGATGGCCACTTCACGGCTGCTGAAGAGGCGACGATCGAGCGACTTCGCAAGGAGTATGGGCTAAGCGTGCAGCACGCCCAAGAAATTCTGAACCGATTACGCGAGGATTTTCAGAAATCCTCGGGGAGTCTCTAGTCGGCGGGATGGATCAACTGCTCGAGGTAGCCCCCCTTATGCGTCGACTCCGAGCCGGTTGTTGGCGCACATGTTTTCTTGTAAAATCAAGAACTTGTGGCGATTTAGCTCAGTTGGTTAGAGCGACGGAATCATAAGGGTGATTTATCGCCCCAACCCCCACCACCCCCTTACCCGGTTTTTCCTTTTAAATCAAAGACTTAGTTTTATAAAACGTGAGCTAACTTATTACACGTTTATTACACGTTTTTGAGTTCGGTTGCTGAATGTCTGCAGTGAATTTACACTGCTGTTATGGCATTTCGCTCAACAGAAACTATCGTTTTACGCGACAACGAAATCCGCCTCGTACGCCGAGCGGATAGCGCGCGTTGGCAAGCGCATTTCAAAGTCAGTGAGTTGGGCAAGTGGATCCGCAAAGCAACGGGTACTAGCGACTTAGCCAAAGCCAGAGATTTCGCGGAAAAGAATTGGATGCGGGCAAAGATCCTGGCTGAGGAAGGCGTACCCGTCGTATCAAAACGCTTTAAACCAATTGCCCAGGTGGTTTTGCAAGTCCTCAAAGAAAAAGTCGAAAATAACAAAACTAAGCGTGGAAGCGATAAGGACTACATTGGCGCAATCGAAAAGTACCTGATTCCGTATTTTGGGCAACACAATATCGATAGGCTTACGCCCGACTTAATCAACAAGTTTCATGACTGGCGAAGAGAAAAGCTGGGTAAAGAGTTAAGCGCCAGTGCCCAAGCCAATCACAATGCCGCTATGAACCTGGTGCTGGACTACGCCATCGAGCGCGGCTTTTTGACTTCTATACAGCGGCCAAAGCTCAAGAACACGGGTGAAGCTAGCGACCGTCGCCCAGACTTCAGTGACGCGGAGGTCAAAGCGCTCATTGAATACATGGGCAAGTGGGTTGCCGACTCCAAAGTAGAGCGCACCCGCCTTATCAGAGAGCTGCTCGCCATTTACGTGCCCTTTTGTGCCGCCACGGGTATGCGCCCGGGCACAGAGATGGAGTACCTAGAGTGGCGCCATATTGAGGTAAAAGAAACGGACGCAGAGCCAGTCCTTTACTGCGACTTGCAACGCGGCAAGACCGTCAAGAAAGGTAAGCGCTTTGGGTTCGTGCTGCACCGAAGCTGCTGGCTGCTGCTTGAGCGGCTGCGCCAGCTCTCATCGGAATTTAAAGACAAGCCCTTAATGGAGGTGCTAAAAGAAAAGCATGCCTTGCGGGTCTTTCGGCTTCGAGACGGCAGACAGCCCTTTGATATGACCAAGCAGTTTAAGCAGCTGCTCATCGATGCAGAGCTTCTCTACTGTCCAACCACGGGCAAAGAGCGCACTCTGTATAGCCTGCGCCACTACGCCATCACTCAGCTCATTGGCAGAGGCGCCACACCCGATCAGCTCCAGCAGCAGGTGCGCACCAGCGCAGCAATGATCTCCAAGTACTATAACCACTTGGATCCTCTCCGAAACGCAGAGTTCTTCTCAGGCGCAAGCGACGAGATCACCGTCAAGCAAGACGCTATACAGAGCATTATCAATTCCAGCCCCAATGACCCGATGGTTGGGCTAGCCGAGTTGAGTACCGGGCTAAACATGCCCCTCGTGCTCCAAAACGCCCGCGCAGCCAAGCAGCTCAACGATGCGCTGCGCCAATCCGTTCGCAAGAGCCGCTAGGCGCCTAAGGAGACAGCTAATGCCTAAGCCTCTTGCCACGACAAAGCAATCAGTGCCGGATCACTCCGCGTTAATCGAGCTATTTCAGCGTCTAGGGCAAAGCTCCCTAGATAAAGCCATCGCTGCCCAAGTGGACTGCGAGTTCTACAAGGCCTTAATTAAACGCGTCAAAGCGGATGAGCCTGTCGCTGAGTTCAAGGGCATCCCGAAAGCTAAGGTCACAAAGACGCTTGAAGGATTGATCACCAAAACCGAAAGAGCGCAGATCGAGGCCTGGAATCTGCCCGTCAAAGCGCAAGCGTTACTTGACACGACCGTGCAGACGTTTTCAATTAAGGATGAGCCAATTCCCTGCTATGACGTTCTCTATGAGACGGGAAGCGGGAAGGATGCGGTAAAAATCCGCATCACAACCCGTCGCCGCTCACTGGAGGTGACCCTTATGGGACGGAACTATGACCTCGACACAATAAGCAAAAGACTCACATTGGTCGTTCTGCGCTAGGGGTCATTTCTCAAGGTATGCGTAACCTGGAACCTCGCGCTTTATTCGGTCGCGAACAGTCACCGTCGTAACACCCAATGCTTTCGCCGCAGCCACTAGAGTGAAGTACTCTCCTTGTGGCGTCTGTACCCAGCGATAGCAACGATTGTGCGGATGTGGTCCAGAGGGGATTGGATCACCCTCGTAAGCATACCCCGGCCATTTGTGACTGATTCGATGCCCCAAACACGGCCCGGAGATACCGAGTCGGAATGCTGCTTCTGCTTTGGACTTAAAGCGCCCAATCGGAGTAATTACGGCGCGCGCATTTGGATTTTTCTCCCAACGTCTCTTACCGCCCCAAGACCAGTCCTTCTTTGCCTCCTTCATTCGCTGGCTTTTTAATAGCCGCTTCTCTGGATCGGCCCAATACCTCCTCAAGGAATTACGAGCTTTTTTCAACTGAGATGCCGAAATAACCTTCGAGGCCCCTGCAAATTGACGAGGGGTAAGCGCCAGAAGCTCTTCGACCGTCATCGTCGGCACTTTCATTATGCAGCCTCCAGAAAGCGCTTTGCTTGCCGTTGCCAACTGTTAGGCTTGATTCGCATCGTTCGTGCAATGTGCTGGGGTAATCGCAAATCAAGCCTTCTCGGAATATCTAAGTTGACAAGCAAGAATCGGAGAAGCTCAGCTTTTTGCTCACTCGTAAGCTGTGTCTCAGGATCTACGGACAGATAGTCTTTTTCCAAAACCATATGGAAGATCTGTGCGTACTGGTCTTCGCGACTCTCCAAACTCAGGGAGAAAGGCGCAGTACGACTTCTTAATGCGTCCATATGGTTTGCCATCCTGCCACGACCCGTAGTCAGGCGCACATTGGTCGAAATGATGACCGTGCCGTTAAACTCGAAAGTTGTCGGCATAGGACGCCCGTCAATCGGATTTTTCAAATCCTTAGTAGAAGCCCAGCCCACCTGGCGATAAGTCGGATCGGTGGCGGCCTTCAACAGATTTAGACCCGTTTCATCTT
>JACCEA011085597.1_pt1 | contig 12233 bp, 15 predicted proteins | sample 7449851 | NCBI WGS metagenome assembly JACCEA01 (sample SAMN15323453, study PRJNA562643) | freshwater metagenome | isolation source: river surface water | place: USA:Blue River Watershed | collected 2017-08-18 | reverse complement strand
GAGCTTTCGATCGCGACGCGGAGTGTGATTGGTCCAAGAGCCTTCTTTATATTCTGGAATATGTACGCCATGAAGCCATACTTCGCCATCAATAATCATGGCAAAACCATCAGTTAAAGATGCTCGACCTTCTCGAAGTGATTTAACTTCAGTTCCTTGCAGAGCCACTCCACATTCGAAAATTTCGTCGACAAAATAGTCATGGCGCCCCTTTTTGTTCTGGGCGATGACTTTCTTGCCGGTTTCTTTAACCATAATGGCTAAGGGTATCGGTACTTTTAATGCAATCTAAATCCGAAGAGCCAAAGCCCTTTATCTTTCTCGTTCAGAGTAGTAATCGAGGAATTAACCGATGTTTCATTCAGAGTTGCAAATGGCATTGGAAACGGCAATTTAACCTTTGCTTTGGTCTCTAAATGCACAACATCATAAACACAGTCATACATTGTTATTTCGAAATTCTTAATCTGAATAGTTTTCATATTGCTATTGGTATTCATCCAGGTATTTAGTTCGTTATTAACATCAAGCCATCCTGCATCGCAATCTACAGGGATCCGATTTTCTGCATAATTTTCATTTCCGGCTAACATGTAGATTGAAGTCAATGCAGTATGTTTACCAACATAGTAAGCAGCTTCATCTAAATTCTGTACCGCTCGCATCGCTGCGGCTTCAGTAGCTTGATCTAGAGTTCTTTTGGCATTTGCAACCACGGCGATATCTGTGACAATCATTAGCGCTGTTAAGGCAGCAATAAATAATCCAATGATTAAAACTGAGAGTGAACCGCTCTGGCAATTATGAAATCTCTTTAGACCGTTAACTACAGAAGAGAAGTAGGGCATTTTCATGGAATTGGAATTAAATCGGTAGCGAAATCTGCAGCAAGATCTATCGCATCCTTAAGATTCATGTCGATTTTTAGGTTTGGATTTAAACCATGACCATTGCCATTCCATTGCCAAGGTGAAATCGTTTCTTCAGCTTGCGCTGTGACCATACGTCTTTGATTCGGTAAATGCATTTTCAAAGTTGCTCTGATACGTCCACCGGGTGAAATGCAAGGTGTTTCAGAACATTGGAAATTCAAATCTAATTTTGAAATCTCTTCTGGGTTAAGTCCTTCAGCTCTTCCACCAACACTTAATACTTGCCAAGCTCGATTTGGTGCTACTTCGTTATTTGGTGAAGTTACATATGCGCGTAAAGATTCCCGGACTAATGTTCTTGCAATTAATTCGGAATTACTGAGAGTTGCAAAATGATTCAAGAAAACCAATATCGGAAGAAATAGTGGGATTGCTAGTAGCACAAACTCGACCGAAGCACTCCCAGATTCAGAACGAATTAGATTTCTAATCCATGCGCATGAATAACTAACAGAGCGCATATCCTCCCCAACATTCTTCCTGCTCTTCGATCACTGCAGTGCCCACGGTATGTATTTTTCGTACACCCATAAGTGTGCTAATTCCAGGAAAAATCTGCGGCAGCTCCCGCTCTACATTTACAATCACTAAGCGCAATTTTTCAAAAGGGCTGCCCGAAGCAAGTTTCACTTCGTTGTCGGTTGAATTAATCTGCTGCCATACCGATTGCTCGCTAGCTTGATTCTGTGCAACGGTCATATCTACATTCCGAATATTGACAGTAGCAATTAGCTGTAATGTCGCAAGAAACAGAGAGATTAACGGAATTAACACTAGTGCGCTCTCAAGATTTCCATCTTCGGAATGTAGATATTTAAGGAATCTCTTCATAGTCAATTAATTCAATGGCTATTTAACGCTGTTCATCGCATTTAGAGAATTGTTGAGAATTCCAGTTAAGTTAGGTTTCGCAATAGCCCAAATGGCGGTTACTAGACCGGTGGTCATTAAGACTACTAAAACCCAACCCGGAACATCGCCGCGCTCATCTCGCACTAATGTTTGAAAACGATCTCTAATCTCTACTCCGCTTCGAATCGCTATAACTTCAGCTTTTTCAAACAAGTTACCAACAAATCTATGTTTGCCTGCCGGATGTGCGGCCATTGCTGATTGCAACGCTTCTTCGCGAGTAGGGTATGTTGGAAAACCCCAGTTTTCGAAATTTGAATTTTCGTCATAAATAACTTGTTCTGCCTGAGACATTTCTTATCTTCTTTCCCTTGTTCTTTATCTTGATGTTTATATTGTTTTATATTGCCGAGCATCTTCGCTAGCTAGTCACCTCTGTCTAACTAGCGAAGAAGCTCAATTGGTTTATAGATGGCCAAAGTGCAAAAAGCACTGAGATTGGCAGAATCAAAAAGACAATTGGAATCATCATTGATGTTTCTGCTTTGCCTGCTTTATCCATAACCAAATTTCGTTGATTTATGCGCGCCTCTGCTACATGTCGATGTAACACTTCGACAATTGGGGCTCCGCGAACCAATGCCATTACCAATGCATCAATAAATCTACGAATTGATGCAGATTTCAGGTTGCGGCCCATCTCATCTAGTGCCTCATGAAATGGACTGCCTAGCCGAACTTGCTGAACAACTTTTGCAAATTCCTTAGCTAAAAAGGCATCTGAGCGATCTGCAATTCTGGCAAACGCACTTATCGGAGTTTCGCCAGCTGCGATTGCTAAAGTCAACATCTCTACGACAGCTGGGAACTCGGATTCAATTACTGTCCGCCGTTCTTTTACTAGTGAACTTAAGTGGCGGTCATAAATTAAATATGCACCAATTCCCATGAATATCGAAAAACTAATAGCTTGGAAGAGATCGACCAGCATTAATACGAGTGCCAAAAAGGGTAGCAATGCGGCTCCACATGCGACGATCAATTGGCGGTATCGAAATTCCCCATATGCCTCTTGTTTTACCTGACCAATTTCTTCCAGCCGCGGTAGAACTTCGCTCTTATCTGATTGTCTTTGGACAATCTCTACCAACTGCACTCGCGCATTTGCATATGCGCTCTTAAACAGAGCTTTTCTGTTTCGATTATCAGAATAAAGCAACGCGAAACCTGTTATTGCAAGGGAGATTGGAGCAACTACTTGTAACCAGAACATGATTAACCTCTAAATACTCTTGGAGTAGCAGGCAATTTCGATAATCTTGACATCCACAAAAAGGCAATAAACGTCATTACTACACCACTTACTAAAATCACTACACCTGTCGGACTTGCAAAAGCTTTAGCGGTGCCGGATTGCGTGCCAATCATTAGCAATAGAAGCCACGGGGCGGCGGCTGAGATATGTGCAGAATTTTTAATCCACCCATGCTTAATAGCGATCTCTTTATTAAGTATTAAATCTTCACGTTGAAAGGAACCTAAAGTTCGCAAAGTATTTAATAGCTCGCCGCCGCCCAATGTTTTTGAGAGTAAAAGTGCTTCAAATATTTGATCACTGCCATGATGAGAGAATTTACTTCTTAATGAATTTATTGCATTATTGAAGTCAGTTCCTTTTTTTAGCTCATAATTGAAGTTTGAAAAATCTTCTCTAATAATCTCAGGACCACGATTTGAAAGTTCAGAAAGTGCCTCTGAAATTGATAATCCTGAATAGAGCCCGGCAACTAAATGATCTATAACTTCCGGCCAAATTTGAGTTAATTGAGCGTGCCTATTTACTTCTCTTTGATTTAAGAATTGTTTGGTCGCAAATCCCGATAAGGTTGCTAGAGCACTCCCGATAAAAATTGAAGAAGTAATGGCACTTGCCATCAGAAATGAGAGGGCAGCAATAAGCAGCGCAATGGTCTGCTTGCTTAATTTAGGATTTCGGAATTTATCTCTGGAATCCAAGGCCTTTTTCATATTCTCTTCCATTCCATTTAAATGTGTTTTCAACTTCAACTCTCTCGTTCTCAACTCGGCCGGTAATCCTTGAAATTTCAGCAATCCGACGTTTTCCATCCTTGCCAAGGGTTACGTGAACAATTAGATCGATTGCAGAAGCAACCGTCGGTGCTACGAATTTCATCGAAATATTTTCACCAGCTAACAAAGGTAAAGTCTGCAATTTCATTACTGCATCTCGAGCAGAATTTGCGTGAATAGTTCCCATCCCTGGTAATCCCGAATTCAAAGCAATTAGTAGATCAAGTGCTTCTGCTTCGCGTACCTCACCAACAATGATTCTTTGTGGTCTCATGCGAAGAGATTCTTTAATCAGTCTGCGAAGTGGGATGTCACCTTCTCCTTGGATGTTTGCACCTCGGGTCTGCATCGCAATTACATCGGGCAAGACTGGTTTTAATTCAAAGACTTCTTCAACCGTTATTACACGTTCATTTGTCGGAATAGCTGAAACCAATGCATTAAGCATGGTTGTCTTGCCAGCCTGTGTTCCTCCGCTAACTAAAATGTTGCTACCCGATTCGACTTCTACCTGAAGATATTCAGATATTTCTGGTGTCATTACTCCTAACTTTGCTAAATCTGTTAGTTCTAAATGCCTCATTAGATGTTTGCGAATATTGACCGCCCAATGTGCAGCTGTGATTTCAGGAATTGCTACATGCAAGCGAGAGCCATCAGGGAGTCTGGCGTCTACAAAAGGTTGTGATAGATCTAAGCGGCGACCACTCCACATCAGCGCCCGTTCAATAATATTTCTTACTTCATCGTCGGTTAGCAGGAGATTTGTTAACTCACTTCTTCCATTTCGAGCAACAAAAACACGCTCTGGAGTGTTAATCCAAATCTCTTCAATGGATTGATCATTTATGAAAGGGAAGAGTGGTCCATAAGTGACCGCGATATCCATATCACTGCTAACCGACGACATGTGTCGGACATTAGGGCTTTATTGTTTATAACTTCTTTGAGCTTTGAATAATCTGTGGATTATCTAGCTCATCTAATACTTGTTCTAGTCCTTTAGTGCCATCAGAAAAGGTCCAAGAATATTGGAATTCTCGTTTCTCCACATTTCTAATTCGTTCAATTAAACTTTGAAAAGCAGCTGGTATGTCCGCGTCGAATCTCATTAAAACAGCAAATTCATATTTAGCTAACCGTGAAATTAAGTCATGTTGGCGAATTGCAAGTTCTAGCTCATTTGCAAAGTAAAGCAGTTGATCTAGGGTTGTTTGTTCCTTTAAAAAGAATTTCACTACTCCAACTAAATTGCCTTCTCGTTTTGCAAAGGATAATTCGCGCTTCAAGGCATCATAAAAAACTGGTGCCGCGTAATGATGCGTTAACAAGTCATGATAACAATCGAAAGTTTTAGGTATTTCCACGGGTAGACTTAGCTCCATGATTAATTTTCAATCACGAGCTTGGCGTTCAACTATCGCGGCGGCCCTACTTTTATTTGAAGCGCTTGTAGTGCTATCCCTAGATATCTACTTAATCATCCAGAATTTCATCGCAGATAACATCGATGATCGCCATGCGCTGCTTGGAGAAATCATCTATGCAACAGGTGGAGCTGCAGTGCTCTTCTTGTTGGCTTGGGGATTTTATAAAGAGAAGCGAGCTCAAAGATCTCCAGCTATTTTGCTCAATTTAATTTTTATTGGTGTTTCAAGTTATATGTTGAGTGAAGGTTTGATGATTTTGGGAATAGTTACATTTTTAATCTCAGCAGCGACAGTCGCAATGGCAGTTTCGGTAATTCCGGAAAAGAAGTAACACGCACCACATTTTTATAAATTCCCTTTGACCCTGCGGAGCGTTGCCTCCAAGAAAGTGCTCAAATAGCGGTCATTTCTAGGATTCAGGTTTCTTGTCACCGCATTAGTTAAGTAATATCTACCCGTGACCAACGGCGATCTCGGAGCCAACGAATGGCTCGTAGACGAGATGTTCGAGGCGTATCAAAAAGATCCTAATTCAGTTGATCCAGCTTGGATTGAATACTTTATGTCCAAGGGTTTGATTAATAAAAATGTGGCAGGGGTTCCGCAGCAAGGATCTGCAAATAACAATGTGTCAGCACCGGTTGGAAATCCAATCGCAGGTGCACCAAATGGCGGAGTTCCACCAACACCGAAAGCTGCTGCGCCGAAGCCAGTAACTCCTGTTGCACCAGTTGCAACACCAGCTGCTCCTGCTGCGCCAGTGCAAGCAGTGCAACCTGCAGTTCAACCAGTTTTAAATAATCGTAATAAACCAGAACCAACTCCTGCAGATCCACAAGTAAAACCGGCACCAGTTGTGGCAGCGCCAAGTTCTGCACGCGTTGAACCATTACGTGGTGTTGCAGGTCGCGTTGTGCAATCAATGGAAGCATCATTAAGCGTTCCAACTGCAACCAGTGTTCGCGCAGTACCGGCTAAATTATTAATTGATAACCGCATTGTGATTAACAATCACTTAAAGCGCACTCGCGGTGGCAAAGTTTCATTTACTCACTTAATTGCATTTGCAATGATCAATGCGATTAAGCAGATGCCAGAGATGAATGCATTCTTCACCGAATTAGATGGCAAGCCAGCCGTAGGTCATCCAGAACATATCAATTTAGGTATCGCAATCGATTTAGCGAAGGAAGATGGCTCACGTCAGCTTTTGGTTCCGTCAATTAAAGGTTGCGAAGCGATGGACTTTGGCCAATTCTGGTCTGCATACGAAGCCACCGTGAAGAAAGCGCGTAATGGCGCTCTGACTGTCGAAGATTTCGCCGGAACCACTGTTTCGCTAACTAACCCAGGAACAATCGGAACAGTTCACTCTGTGCCACGTTTGGTGCAGGGACAAGGTTTAATTCTTGGCGTTGGCGCGATGGATTACCCAGCTGAGTTCCAAGGCGCAAGCGAAGAGACCTTAACCAAGCTTGGTATTAGCAAGGTAGTAACACTTACCTCTACTTACGATCACCGCATCATTCAAGGCGCAACTTCAGGAGATTTCCTAAAGCGCATCCACGAAATGATGTTGTCAGATGATTTCTATGATCAAATCTTTAGCGCGCTACGTATTCCTTATGTTCCAATTCGTTGGGCGCAAGATGTCGCAGTTGATGAAGATATTGTTCCTAAATCAGAGCGCGTTCTTGAATTAATCAACGCTTATCGCGTACATGGCCATTTAATGGCAGATGTTGATCCACTTGAATTCGTAATGCGTTCGCATCCAGATCTTGATGTCGGATCTCATGGATTATCACTTTGGGATTTAGATCGCACCTTCCCTACTGCAGGTTTCGGCGGCAAGCCATTTATGAAGTTGCGCGAAATTCTTGGAATTCTCCGTAATTCATACTGCCGCACTGTTGGTATCGAATATATGTATATCGATAATCCGGCAGAGCGCGAATGGATTCAACAGATGGTTGAAGTTGGCGCACCAAAACTTCCTAAAGAAGAACAAATCCATGTGCTTCGTAAATTAAATAGCGCGGAAGCATTTGAAACTTTCTTGCAGACGAAATTCGTTGGCCAGAAGCGCTTCTCTCTTGAAGGTGGCGAATCAGTAATTCCATTACTTGATGCGCTAATTAGCTCTGCTGCTGATCGCAAACTTGATGAAGTTTGTATCGGTATGCCACACCGTGGACGTTTAAATGTGCTGGCAAACATTGCCGGCAAACCACATGGTCAGATTTTCCAAGAGTTCGAAGGCCACTACCAAGAGAATCAAGTTCAAGGTTCTGGCGATGTTAAGTACCACTTAGGTACTGAAGGGGTATTTACCGCGGCAAATGGTGCGACTACCAAGATTTATCTTGCCGCAAACCCTTCACACTTAGAAGCAGTTAACCCAGTTCTTGAAGGCATTGTCCGCGCAAAGCAGGACAAGCTAAATGTGAAGAATGCTTACAGCGTAATGCCGATTTTGCTACACGGAGATGCCTCTTTCGCAGGTCAAGGCGTAAACATGGAGACGCTACAGATGGGCCAATTAAGTGGCTATCGCACCGGTGGCACGGTTCATATTGTTGTTAACAATCAAGTTGGATTTACTACTTCACCACATGCATCACGTACTGCACGTTATTCAACAGATATTGCAAAGATGATTAATGCCCCGGTCTTCCATGTAAATGGTGATGACCCAGAGACATGTGTGCGCGTTGCACGTTGGGCATTTGAATATCGCCAGGCATTTAAGAAAGATGTGGTTATCGATCTTGTTTGCTACCGCCGCCGTGGACACAACGAAGGCGACGAACCAAGTTTCACTCAACCACAGATGTATAAGTTAATTGATGCAAAGCGCACTACCCGCGCACTTTATGCAGAGGCGCTCGTTGGTCGTGGCGATATCACTGCTGAAGAGAATGATCAGATTTCAAAAGAGTTCCAAGCAGAACTTGAATCTATTTACGCAGCGGTACATAACGTTGAACCAGAATCTCCAAATTGGCAGATTCCACAAGTTGCAGAGCCAGCAGATAATCCAACTGCAGTTGGTGCAGATGTAATTCAGAAGATTGCTGACACACAAGTTGCAATCCCAGAAGGATTTACGGTTCATCAGAAGTTGCTTCCGCAATTACAAAAGCGCGTTGAGATGATTAAAGATGGCTCAATCGATTGGGGTATGGGCGAAATTCTTACCTACGGTTCACTTCTTGCTGAAGGCCATCCGGTTCGTATCGCAGGACAAGATGCACGCCGTGGAACATTTAGCCATCGCCATGCAGTAGTAATTGATAAAGAGAATGGCAATGAGTGGACTCCGCTACGTGCACTAACCAATTACGATTCACAATTCTTCGTAGTTGATTCGCTGCTCTCTGAATATGCAGCGATGGGCTTTGAATATGGATATTCAACAATTCGCCCAGAAGCGCTGGTTATTTGGGAAGGCCAGTTCGGCGATTTCGCTAACGGCGCTCAGACAATTATTGATGAATTCGTATCTTCTGCGCTGCAAAAGTGGGGTGAGCGCTCTTCTGTAGTTTTGGCGCTGCCACATGGATATGAAGGCCAGGGACCAGATCACTCATCTGCTCGTATCGAACGATATTTACAGCTTTGCGCAGAGCAGAACATGACCGTAGTTCAACCAACTACTCCAGCACAATTTTTCCATGTGATGCGTTGGCATATTAAGAATCCAGCAAAGCGCCCAATGGTTTACTTCTCACCGAAGTCGCTACTTCGCTTAAAGGCAGCAACTTCGAAGATTGAAGATTTTACAAATGGTGGTTTCCAGAAAGTTATTGATGACCCAACCGTGGTTAATGCTTCACGAGTTATTTTCTGCTCTGGTCGCGTTTACTACGATTTAATTGCAGAGCGCGAGAAGTTGCAAGAAACTTCAACTGCAATTGTTCGCGTTGAATTGTTATATCCACTTCCTGCAAAAGAGATGGCAGAGATTGCTGCAAAGCATCCAAATGCAAATCTACTTTGGGTACAGGATGAACCAGCAAATCAAGGTCCTTGGTCATTTATTGCGCTACGCACTTCAGAACAATTTGGTGGGCCAGGATTTGGTGGTCGTAATTTGCGTCGTGTTTCTCGCCGCGCAACCGCATCACCTGCAACTGGAAATCATCACCTGCATGAAGATGAGCAGAAAGCTCTGATGCAGGAAGCTTTCACAAGATAAATCGTTTTCGTCGGGACGGATAGTCTCGGTATTAGAGTTCTAAAAACTATTTCCTAAACTTATAGACAACTTTCGCTTTAACAAATCGACTTGGCACAGCGCCCCAATGTCTTGAATCAATCGATTCAGCTTTGTTATCGCCTTCAACGCTAACCATTCCAACACCAGTGTGGCCGCCAATTTCATATCTTGTAATTCGCTTTAACATCAATTCGCCCTCACGTTCGATCATTACAACTTCTCCAACGTGAATAGGCTGTAAATCAGAGGTGCGGTATTTGATTAATACTCGGTCGCCCGCTGCAAAGGCAGGGAGCATGGAATTGCCCTGTACCTGGACGATTTCAAAGCCAAAGATGCGCAAAATTAACTCCCCGAGTAACCTTTCCAGCCTAAGCCTAAGCGCCAAGTTCTCGGTTCGGAAATAACTCTCCTGACCATAGCGTTTAAAGCTTTAGACAAATTCAGATGCGGTAAATCTAATTTAATAGCTAAATGAATATCTAATTGAACTGGAGAGAAAATGAAGATTGTTAAGGCTCACTGCGATCTACCTTGCGGCGTTTATGACCCAGCACAGGCTCGTATCGAAGCACTTTCTGTAAAGGCATGCATGGAAAAGTATGCAGCTTCAAGCGATGCAGATTTCAAGTCACGCTCGGTAGCAATCAAGGAAGAACGTTCACATCAAGTTAAGGAACACCTATGGGTGCTTTGGACAGATTACTTCAAGCCAAATCACTTTGAAGCATACCCACAGCTACATTCATTGTTTAATGAAGCAACCAAACTTGCTGGCGCTGCTGGCACCAAGGGCACACAAGATGTTGCAGTTGCAGATAAGTTAATCGCAAAGATTGACGAAATCGCAGAAATTTTCTGGGCAACTAAAAAATAACCCCGATTTTTAAATAAAAAATCTCTCGAATCACTTTCTTCGAGAGATTTTTTATTTGGCTTCGAACAAACTTTGCGCTGCGGTGCGGGCTAAGAAGGTAACGCGATCGACGATTTGACGTCGCTGTGTTGCCTGAGCAACCAAACGCTCACCTTCATAAATTTCAATATTAAAATCAACATCATAACCATTTTGTGCAACGGCTTGTGCGCTTGCTTGAAGTTCTGCGCCAATTGCTGCACTTGTTACAAAATTAATTGACATTCCAGTTGAGATAGTCGAAATTCCAGTTTCGAAGAATTCATTGATTGCAGCGATGGCTGCCGATTCCATTAATGAAACCAGAACTGAATTATTTACAACCGTTAAATCACCGATGCCATGCGCAGCCGCAGTATCGCCTGGGCGCACCACCATGGAAGAGAATCCGAGCGCGCCAACAATGCCTTCGGGCATTTCATTGATCTGGGCTGTGCTCACGCCCTATTTATAACTTATAAATTCTCTGGATCGTGGAATTCTTGGGTTGATTCAATATGAATTTCGCGTTGTGTGACCTGTCCAAATTCATCGATTTCAATTGAGACTTGGCTCATTCTAAATTCGGTAACTACTTGTGGCGCAGATTGCTGGAACATCGCTGCCTGCAATTGCTGATGAATTGAATCAATCAGTGATTCTGGTGCCTTTTCATTGCAAGAACGCTTTAGAAGTGAGCGCATTAGCTCGTGAACCATCTTTTCGGCTTCGACTTCCAATTTACAAGGCATGCAGCGTTCTAAATGGCGATCTACCGAAATTGGATCAATCTGATTAGCTTCGAAAAATTCTGGACCATCGACTAGCAGGACTAGTGCATGTTTGACCTGATCACAAGGCATCTCTGTCATTCTGCACCGCCTTTCACGTATCCAAGCTCTTTGGCATAGCCAGTTAGCTTTTCGCGAAGTTGCTTACGTCCGCGGTGTAATCGAGACATCACAGTGCCGGCTGGTACGCCAACAATCTCTGCAATCTCTTTATATGAAAATCCTTCAACATCTGCCAAATAAACCGCCATACGAAATTCTTCTGGAATTTCTTGCAGTGCTCGCTTGATATCTGAATCTGGCAAATTCTCTAGCGCTGATACTTCGGCAGATTTTCCTTGATCCGAAGTATGAGATGCAGATTGATGTAATTGCCAATCTTCAACTTCTGCATCTGCAGTTAATTGCGGCTGACGTTGTGCCTTACGATAATTATTAATAAATGTTGTTTGTAGAACTCGGTATAGCCAAGCCTTTAAATTGGTGCCCTCTTCGAATTGATGAAAAGAAGCGAATGCCTTTAAGTAAGTATCCTGTACTAAATCTTTGGCATCTTCTGGATTCTTTGTGTAACGCATTGCCGCTGCATAAAGTTGATCGGCATACTGCATAGCATCGCGTTCAAATCGCGCATTGCGATCTGCCGGAGTCTCTTTGACTAATTCTTTAGATGCCATTTGGCCCAAGACTACAGGCAGGGCTTCAAGCACGCTCTTCGCAGTCTTTTGGCGGGAACGTGCGAGCTCCTTCTCATTAGGCGCGCCCTTATCTGTGACCATCGAACTAGTTAACCCGTATAACGACCTCACTATTCCCGAAATTGATTTCGCCATCGGAAGTGGACTAAGGAAAAGCTCTGAAAGTCAGGTCTGTACGACCTAAAGATTTGGGTGCGTCAGGCCTTTTCCGTGGACAGCTTCCGTTCGCGAAATCAATTTAAAAGAGCGTTTCGGGTTGAGAAATTGATATCGGAATGGCCAATTCCGGCCCGTTATTAGCCACCTTATTTACCGCATCGCT
>JACCEA011969557.1_pt1 | contig 12235 bp, 10 predicted proteins | sample 7449851 | NCBI WGS metagenome assembly JACCEA01 (sample SAMN15323453, study PRJNA562643) | freshwater metagenome | isolation source: river surface water | place: USA:Blue River Watershed | collected 2017-08-18 | reverse complement strand
TGTAATGAAATTCAGTAAGACTAGGAAGAACACCTTCGTTTTGAGAAACTACTAGTTCAACATAAGCACCTGCTTTACCGGATTTGCTACGAAGTTGCAAAAGACTAACCACGTTAAGATCGGTATCGCCCGTTTGACGATCTTCTTTGTTTCGAGGATAAAGAGGCGTCTTAGTTTCTTTGTGAACAAGTGGCGTAGCGTTATGTGCCCACCAACAGTTATTCATAAGGAAAGTAAATTTATCCGGGACACCTTTAATCTTCATTCCCTTAAGGTATTGGAGTTTCTTAGCGGGCGGGCTATACGGGTCCATCGAAATTTGTTCACCAATGTGTGCAGTAAACAATGTGTAGTTATAAGCGCCACCAGCCAGACCAGGAATTTCTTGCAAGAAACGATTCTTCTGAAGACCTTGACGCATTTGAACAGTGTTGGCACCTGAATCCCCCAACAAGTTTGCATCTTGCATTTTGACTACGTCTTCGGTAATGAACTCACTCAAACTATCCACTAGTGTAAACGTCGGGATAATGATCTTAAGAAAATCAGTTTTTTCTCGATTAATAAATGGAGTAAAAACTTCTAGTTGTTTGTTGTTTTTAATCTTCTCTTGCAGGAAACCTTTGAGCTTGTCCCACCATGCCCCACCAAACTGAATGGTTTTGTCGGTAATCTCAAATCGCCCACTATCAATAATGTCTTCATTAAAGAACTCTTTAATTGCGAGTAGAAGTTCTCTAACGTGCCACTCATGAACGTTGATCTCAGTATCGTATTCGTTCGCAGAAGAATTAAGAATACGCGCCATGGCCACAAACATCATGTAAAGAGCAATGGTGGTTTTAAAATTATTACCAATACCCACTACACCTGTAAGACTTCCTAGTCCCCCATTTAGAATGTTCTCACCGCGCTTACCCTTAATGTAGGTACCAACTGGGATATCAAGACACGCGCCAATATTGATCATTGCCTTAACTGGCGGAATAACCGTAAAACCTGCTTTGGGTGCAAAAACGACTTTGTTCATTATTAAGTCTACCTTTGTGAGTTAAACAGTACAGATAATTCAAGATACAGGTTTAATTTTATGTTAAGTGAACTCTACTTTTAGAAAGAATAGATTATGATTGACAATTTGAAAAAACAGCGAGACATTATTGCTTTTGAAGCCAGTATTGAAACCCAAATAACTGACTTCATGAAAAGTGGTTTTGAACGAGTTTATGGTGACGTAAGAGGATTTCTGTCTGGTTTTGCAACACCACCTACTTACCCTAAGATCACTAAAGAAAATAAAGATTTCCTAAACATTGTTGCTAAAACAAGTTTTGTTGAGTTAATGGATCTGCCAGCCTTTGTTCCAGAAGGTGTTGTTGTTGATTACCTGACGTATATTAATGTGCTTCATGATGCAACAACTAAACTCCAGAGACTGGTTCCTAATCTCCTTAATAATTATGCTTCTTTTCTAGGCACTATTATTAACTTTGAAGATAAAGCTAAAGGTAGCTGGGTAAGTTTTGAAGCGCTTCTTAAAAAAGAAGAAATCGAGTTTGAACGAATTGTTGCTCGACTTAAGAGTTGTTCTAAAGAAGGACGTGATGAAACGCGCGTTACTATCGATAAAGTAGTGGGACGCAACGCTGATTGGACTTCTGTTTTTAAAGAACTGGGCGACCTTAATTCAGATTTTTACCGAATCAATCATAACGACATCAAGAAAGCTATTGAGCAATGTGTAGTTAATCTTGATATCATTAAAAAGAATATTAATAACGGCAAATACAGTGATGCTTCTCATGAGACCGTTAAAACGCTTTCTGATATGGCATATTCAGTTGCAACCGAACTAGAGTTTTATGCCATTATCTATTACAAGATAGAATCGCTCAACAAGTCGATTAAAGATACTTGTAACGGTATTGTTGAAATTTATAGCCACAAATAAAACGTTTTCTACTAGACGAGCAAATAAGCTCGTCTAGTAGAAAAACATACTTCTTATCGCCCGTACATGTTTAGATTCAAAAACATCTGTTTTAAATCTTGCTCCATTCCAGCTTCAGAATCATACTTAAGCCAGTTTGGTGCTGAACTAACAATTTGTTTAATGTACTTTGAAAAGTCGCTTTGTTTTTCACTGTTTAAAATATCTTCAGCGTTTACATAAACAACATCTTTACCTCTCCAAATTGCATGTGAGAGTAGTACAGGAAACCCTAACGCATTTTCACTACTAGCCAACTGCATTACCAAATTAAGCCGTTTTAACGTTTCGGTATTAACAGTTTCCTTTGTAGTATTTCCAAAAACAGAAGAAATGAAAATAAGCCTCTTAATGCGTAAAGGTAGTTTATTACCCATTAGGTGGCCAATGATTCTCCTAAGCGGTTTCATGGTTTCAATTCCAGGTTAAGCGTAACTAAACTTATCCCTTAGGTTTAACAAAGTGTGTATTGCTATACACGCCAGCCCAGATACCAACACCTACACTAGACTGAATCAAAGTAGCGTACTTAAAGACACCCGGAGAAACACACCACGTAACAACGGAGACACGGGGTTGATGTTTTTCAAGGCGTTTAAATGTGTTGCGATCGGGAAGATCAATGGTAAACGTGAGCGCAATAGATGTTGAACAAATCTCGTCATTATCGTAGTAGCCTACGTTTGTAGTAAAGCACGGAATACCGGGCTTGTACTCAGGTTTAAGAACGAGTTCAGTCACAACCTCTTTACGCGTCTTTTTTTCCACTGTCTCATAGATTAACGGAGTAATATCGGTCTGGACGTAATCCTTCATTCCAGCCAAAATCTCAAGAAGCTTATTGTAAAGAGACTCTAGTTCACCAATGGCCCTAGAAGCAATGAGCGGAGGATAAAGTTCTTTGGTAATGGATTCTTTATCTACCGTGTAAAGATCATTCTGACCTTTCTTTGGATCAACATAAACAGCATTCCCACCATACGTCATAAGTTCTTTATGAATGTTGGGTTTAAATGCACGATCCAGTTTAAGAAGAATGATGGATTCTAGTTCAGGTTTATTAGTCTCGTAATAAGACAGCATCTTCTCAAGAACTGGTTCTGGCTCATCAAGAAAGATAACCGAGAACGCGCCATCCGATACCCGTTTCCCAATGAGTTCGGTTTCTTTTGTTTGATCGCACAAAAAGTAAATGCCTGAGTTACTCGTAATTCGCTCAGTATTAAAAATCATTCCTTTTTGCGAAACCAGAGGATTCTTATTAACTTCTGATTTCCAATAGCCTTCAGCAATGCTTTTGCTAACATCTACTGTGGTGGTCGTTGTAACATTGTTAAAGCCATTAAGAGATTTAATCGTCCCAATAGTGGCTAGCCGATCAGCTAGAATGTTACCAAGAATATCCGACTCGCCATCAATCTCATCTGTATGTGCTTTAACCCAATCAAAGGTTACACAAATGCATTTACCAATAAGATTTTGAATTACAGCATCCAGTTCTTTCCAAACCTCAACGTTTGCAATTGGACCATCATCAGCTTTACGCCAGCCATTACGCTTCCAGTTTTTGACATTTTTATTAATGCCATCAACCACATAACGACTGTCAGCCAGAATTGCAACAGAGTCAATGGTTTCTTCTTCAGAAAGAACCATTTCATCTACAAGTTTAAGAGCAGCAACAGCGGCTTTAAGTTCTGAGTAATTGTTTGTCTGATATTGATCAAACGAACCCATGATGTCAAAATAATAATGCGGTGTAACAACTTGTGTGTTGTTATTTACTTTTTTCTTACATACGTAGCCTTTGTCTGTAAGAATGTAATCAGGATTACCAGAACCCTTTTTAGGAGTAATAGACGTAAACTGATAACCGTGAATACCGATACCAGCAGGACCTGGATTAGTGGGTGCAGCACCACCATCGGTATAAAAAACAAAACCATAAGCTTTGTTAGAACTGTCTTCTTTTTTCTCAACGCTCATTTTAGCCTCAAATTCTTAGATGGTGTTTTCTTGTACACACTATCTTTATGTTGATGAAAAAAGATTAAATCCCGCAGCGCTTAGCGTATTCTCTATAATGCGTGTCTAGCTTATCTTTGATGACACGAATGTGTTCTCTTAAAGCACCAATGTGTCTAATATTGATTGCATCGACAATTACTAAACTATGTGAGTTTTTAGAAAGCTCTTCAAGTGGTATCTTGGGAGTTGGTGGAAGTGGTGGTGGTATATAAGGTTCACACTTTCTAATATCTGTAGTTCCAGTCACATGAGGTTTAGTGCTTCCAGATGAACCATTAATAACGAAGTTGTTAGTTTGATTATAATGGTTAAAACTTTGGCAGCTAACTAAAATAAAAGAAAATAAAAGAAATAAAGTTAATCGCATTACTTACTTCCCAAATTGGTGAATGTGTTGATCTTCATATTCTTTCATTCTAGTCAATGCTCTAACCGCATCTTCACCGCTGTAATCTTGCGTTTCATTCTTACTATCTCTTTGTTTTTTATTACGATGAGTTCTGGTGCGCTCACCTTCGTAAACGTTTTCGGTAACCCCAATACTTGCTGGTGGTTCTTTTTCCACTATCGTAATTGGTGGACAAGGTTTCTCTATCTTTTTAACTTGTTTTGCTTGATCAATGTGTTTTCTACCTAGCACGACCAATCTTTGTACAAGAATAAAGTTTAGAAAAATAGAAAGTAAACCAATAATTATTAATAGTGTTTTTATTTTGTTGGCGTGTACAGTTTCAGCAACTGTTTTATCGCCTAAGATCATCTCCTTAATAAATGGCCAAATAAATCCAATGACTTTAATTATCCACATGCTATGCCTTTATTGTTCATTTTATAGCTAATTAATTCCCTCTATGGAGAGTTTTATGTTTATTGTAAAGAGTTTTTGCAGTAGTGATGTAATGACCAATAACACTCCAGGAGTGGTTTCGTCATTTGGTGAGATTAGTACTCACAGTCTTACTTATGCAAAAGAAGTTAATAGTTACGTTATTCAAACGCAGCCTACATACACGCTTCACACATTTAAAACCACTGACAATGGTGCACCTGTGAGTCTTCCCGATACTGTACGGGATCACATGATTGCTGTTGGTGCGTACGTATATTCTCTAATGAGTTCCAGTAACGGACTCACTAGTGCGCAATTTGCTTCTGCTGTGTTTGCACAGTTTAGCAGCAGCATTCGTAATGTTGTTTGTGGTGAAATGGTTCCAAATGGTACATTGTTTGTTCCAAGTTGGATTTCTTGGGAAAACACTAATATTCCCGACATTACAAATAATTTCTTAAAAATCTGGTTCTCGGATAATGCTTTTAAATCTCAATATGACGAGTACGAGATTGTAGTTGTTCCGCCAATTACGCCTATCGATGATTTTTTTAAAAGCGCAACAGCTGTTTCTCTTGCAGTTAGTGCCGTAAGTGTTTCTGACTTTATTAACAAACTACAAGTTGCAAGAGGGACAAGTCCGGAGACTGTCCAGTTTTCACTGCCTTTTAATTACATTGATCCCGTTAACCCAGCTAATAAGATCCTGACTAACTGGGGTGGTCTTATTTATGGTGCTGCGGGTAATAACCCAGATGCAATTTCTGATGCAATCATTAAATACATTCTGGATAATTCTAGTCACACGCGTGCAGAATGGGTAGTGATTTTTCCAGATATTTTTAAGCGCACTGAGTTTATCATGACACCGCTTTGGGATCAATACGCGATTCCAAACTTACAAGTACAGACGGGTGTTTACTCACCCCTAGCGAGTATTGGTAGAATCACCACGCTCTATAAGACAATTGCATCAGACTATACGTCTGCTCACATTGATAACTATATTCAAGTGTTTGGGCATCCTTACAAGTCTCTTCAAATCGTTTCGTGTGGTGGACCCGATAATCGAAACAATATTTTTAAAATCGAAGACGTTTGTAGCGATTACATTAACGTGCAGACAACCAGTAACGATTTTTCTAGAATGACGCAACCCACGCAAAACTGGGTGCTGGCAATAATGGATCTTGTTCTTGCTGCTGAAGCAATGACTGAATATACGGCAATCCCAGCTGGGATTTCTAGAGTTGTTCGTAACGGTAAAATCTTTGCTTCTAGGCGCATTAATAACATTGTGTATTTGGTACTTTCTAAAGCAAGTATGGGTCCTGGCACTCTAGTGGGTACTTAAGGAGTAATTTATGTTTCTTCCTCAAGTCGGTGTTCGTGGACTTTACACGCTAACAGGTCCGTTTAGTGGAAAGTTGATTGAAGGTGTTCAATATACGTGTAGCGCTGTAAGACTTATCAGTGATTTGATTAATAAGGGAGAAGCTCCATATGAGACTTACTACAAACCTTATTCGATTACTGAGTTAGATTACACAAATGATTTAAAAAACAACATAGCAATCATTACGCTTGAAGCTAATGAGCAACATGTTGTGTACGTTCCGGCTACTTATATTTCTGGTTATCCTGAAATAGGTGGGGTAAGCTATGTTTCTTTAATGTTGGGTGCTCAATTAGGTCCCATTAAAGAGGGTTCTGATTTAACACTTGTAAAAAACAAAGTTAAAGAAGTGATTCTTCAATACGTAGGTGTTGATGTAGAAGTTAAAATCATTGCAGCCTCACTTCCAAAACTTATAAGTAACACAAGTTCTGATGCATTAGAATCAGCTAGAGAAGCCAACAAAGATTTAGCTAATACTGATGAATCAAACTTAGTCAGATTGCAAACTGAAAACACAATCTTGCTTCAAAAAATTGCTTTACTTGAAACGTATATTAAAGAGAATCTTTAATGCCTCTAAGAGTGCTTGGCAAAAGCCAAGCACTCTTAGAGTTTAACCATTAAGGAGTATAAGAACCAATAACCAAATTCGATGCGCTAGTAATACTTTGGCAGTTAATTTGATTAGATCTAAACGTACCATTAATTACAAAATCGCCCGTAAAGAGCGTACCACTTCTCCCAACAGTCATCTGACCCCCTAAAGCTCCAGTTAATGTAAAGTTACCTTTTTGAGCGTAGGGTCCATTATGTGTCTTAGCAACTGCAGTGGTTTCCATAGTCTTAAACTCACCTATGAAACTTTTAGCTTTCATTGTAATTGTTTCAGGTGCTTCAATAGAAATATTCTTCTTATTGATGCTAATGCTAGAACCATCAGTATTAATGTATTTAAGCTCTTTACCTTTAGCATCAAGATAAAACTTATTACCAAAACCATCTTGAATAATTAGATAACCCTCACCGGTGTTAAGCTGAATATCGAACTCAGTAGTTTCCTTATTAGCTGTACTAGTGTGTAGGTGAATCAATCTTTTATGTGAAGAGATTTCAACATAATACATGTTCTCATTTGTGTTGGCTTCCTTGTCATCAGGATTAGCACTATAAGCGTAAATAACGGTTTCTAATCGTCTGAGTTCACTCCAATCATGAAGTGTTGTCCAGTAGTATTTATCTGAATCAGAGAACTGTAAAATCTGAACAGTTTCACCGCGTCTCACATCAGGTGCGGTTTTTCTATTAGTGTTTCCAGCAGGTAACCACTTAGCACTAATAGTTACTGTATTTTGAAGATTCTCGGAGTAAGCTGCGCCATTTGCATCTTTTGCATTAGTATTAAAGTCGTTAACGTTATCAGTAATCTCCCCACTCATCAGTGGAACTTTTTCAGTAGGCGTTACTTCAATTGTATCACTACTGGGTTTTTTATTTACTGCAACAATACCTAAGGAATACGGTTTTAATTCGCTCATAATGGATAAAATATCTTAGTAGGTAATATTCTAGAGACAGACTTTTTAGAGGTAAAAAGTTGTGAAGATTACATATTTGGAAATTGTAGGGTTTAAGCGTTTCAGACTAAACGGTATTAAAAAGTTTGTCATGAAACCCAATCAACCTGTTCAACTTATTCTTGGTACGAATGGCTCAGGTAAAAGCTCATTAATGGGTGAACTGACTCCACTTCCTGCCGAGCAATCTAACTATCATAAAGATGGTTATAAAATCATTCATATCACAAAGGGTAACAATAAGTATATACTAAAAAGTGAGCTTGGTGTGAGCCATCCTCACAGTTTTATCTTAAATGATCAAGAACTTAATGACGGTGGAACTATTACTGTTCAGAGAGAATTTGTTAGACAGCATTTTGGCATTACACCAGAAATACAAAACCTTCTTCTAGGTTTAGAAACATTTACAGGAATGTCACCTGCGCGGCGACGTGAGTGGTTCACTACACTAAGTGAAGTTTCATACGATTATGCCCTTGGTGTTTACGCTAAGCTAAGAGAAAAGTATCGTGATACATCCGGTGCTCTTAAACACGCAAAGAAAAGACTCGTACAAGAAAAAAGTAAAATCATCTCGTCCAGTGAACTTGATAAAATCAAAGCTGAAGTAGATCAAATTCATAAAGAACTGGATTTGCTTTTTCAAAACAGAAACGCAGTAACACGAAGCGAAGAACAAGTTAAACGTGATATCACTACGAGCCAGCAAGAACTACAAACACTACTAAACCAGTTTAATCGAATTAGACTTCAGCCCCCTAACACAAATCTGGTTTTAAATAATGAACTTATTCGAAATGAGTGGGGGGAACTTGTTCCTGTTTCTTTTAAGGGAAAAGATGATATTGATTATGCGATTAGTCAAAATAAAGCCAGCATCTCATTTAAAGAGCAACTCATTCAAGAAAGAGAAAGTCGATTTAGTGAAATTAGTAAAAAAATAGCTATCTTAGAAAAAACGGGTGAGGAAGGTGTTAGGTCAATTAGAGAAAAAATAAAGGTTAATGAAATCAAACTAAAAGACCTTAAGACTAAACTGAGAATAGGATTAGAGAGTTTTTACACCCCTACTGTAAGTGATACCTTTAATGCTATTTCAGATACGCTTTTTGAAATATTTTCAATACTACCTAGTAATGCAGATCGCCGCTTAAGTTCTCAAAAACTTAGAGAGCTTACCGAAGAGCTCACTCAATTAAATCAGGTTATACGCAAATTTGAATTACAGATTGAAAAAATACGAAATGAAGTAGAACATTTAAAGAAACACAAGGATGCAGGTAACATTGTTTGCCCTGCTTGCAAACACACTTGGAATCCAAAATTTACTTTGTCTGATCTTCCAAGCCTAGAAGCACTTCTTGAAAAAGAGGTGTCAGCTATTAAAGAAAAAGAAAATGCAAAGAAAAAACTGGAAGAATCTATCAATGAGAATAAAGAATACGGAGATTTAGTTAGACGTTATTTTCAGTGTGTTAAAACAACACCATCACTATTAAGTCTTTGGAACTACATTAACGAAAAAGACTTAGTTTATAGCGGTCCAAAAAAGATACTAGTGCTATTAGAAGACGTTCGCTTCGATCTTCATATTCAGGAAGAAATTTATAATGTAGAAAAAACCATTATCGATTTAACAGAGCTTGCTAAGGCTTCAGAAAAATTAGGTGATGAATCTATCATTGAATTGAAGGTACAATATAAAGAGATAGAGACTGATATTGCTACATACACTCAAGCACTGGGTGTGTATAAGCAGAATTTAAGCATTTGTCAAAACTATCGAAAAAATATCAGTACCGCTGAGGATATTAGCTTTAATATAAAGGCTTTGATGTCTCAGAGCGAACTATTACAAACTGAGTTGATCGAAGCCATTCGCCATGAGTGCATCAATCTTTGCATTCGCGAGCACCAATCAAATCTAGCTGTAAAAGAACGTATTGTTTCAAGCGTCACAGTTCAGCAAAGTTTGATTAGTGATTTAGAATCTCAAATTGTTTCTCTAAGTAAAGAAGAGGAAGTCACTAAGCACTTGATTAATGAACTTTCTCCTACCTCGGGATTAATTGCTGAAGGTCTACTTGGTTTTATTCGTTTTTGTCTTAAAAGAATGAATAACATCATTAAGAAAATTTGGACCTACTCAATGGTAGTTGAATCGTGTCATGTTGGTGACGACACAACAGCCGAACTGGATTATAAATTTCCAGTGAGAATTGAGAGGGGTGAAAAACCTATTGAGGATGTGAAGCTAGGTAGCACGGGCATGAAAGAAGTTATTGATCTTTCATTTAAACTTTGTGCGATGCACTTTTTATCCCTTGACCATATCCCACTTACGTTGGATGAGTTTGGTAGGACAATGGATAAAACCCACAAAGAACAAGCAACACACTTCATTCAAGAGTTCCTTAATCAGTCTGTACAACCACAGATTTTTATGGTAAGCCATGACTTACTTCAATACGGATCTATCTCGAATGTAGATGTTTGTGTGCTCTGTCCATCAAACATTGTTGTACCTAATGAGTACAATAAGCACGTTGTAATTGAAGCATAATTTAAGTTAGAGTGAGCTCTGGGTCTCCCCAGAGCTCACTCTAACCGAATATTAGACACGCTTATTGATTGTGCCAATCTTCATATAGTAATTATTACTTTTCTGAAATCCATTGGGTTTTGCAACAATTGGCGATCCAACAAGAACATCCTTACCCGGAATACTGTTAACCACAAAATTAGTTCTGTGGTTTTCTTTCATGTTAAGGCTATAGAGTTCTTCTTCAACTCTATACCACGGGTTCATGATTTTACCATAACCACCTACTACTGGATAAATAGGTGGTGTCACTGAAACAACACTGTTTCGATTGGGTGTTTGTTTCAGTGACTCTGTTTCAATAAACATTTCATCGTTATCAAAAATAACAATAAATGATTGAGAGAGTGTTATATATTTTGTTAAGACTTCGTCACTTCTAAGACTGGCAATACTAATAGCACCAGTTTCCTCTACTTTTTCAATAGGCAAAGAACTTAAATCAATAAACTTTTTAGATTCATAATACCGCTCCATTAAAGGGATGGTATTAAAATTAAACCTTATTACATTGGTTCCAACTAACGTAACAATGCGCTGATCTAAAAAGTGAAGGTATCCACCTATAACTAGTGCAATGCTTTTATCACTTAAATCCTCATTAAGTTTAAATAAACATTCCTTAAATAAAGGTGTATTGGGTGTTCTTCTATAAATGAGTTCTTCTGTGATGGGTATTGTTTTTAACTCACAGACATCGTAAAAACTTAAAATACCACAAAGGTTACTATTGGATTGAATACAGGACTTCATTCCATCTAATACATAGGCCCCTGTTTCATTAGCATCCACATAATGAAAAAAACCGTTTACATTGATAAGTGCATGTTTATTAAATAAACCATAATCAGTGTTAGGTCTGGTTAATCTAAGATCAGGTTTTTCTTCACGCGTAAGTGGTGCGTCAGCATTCCAGGCAATATTAATAGCAGATATTTTATATCCAGCATGAAAAGCATCTGCGTGTTTAGCATAGTGTTTGGAAAAATTCTTAGCTGGAAAATCTATACTAAGCGTAACGTTACCTTGCTGAATTAGAAACTGAGAAACGGTCAGATTACTTGTAAAATAAGTAGGCTTTATTTTGTCTAAATTAAAACCCACTAACCGATCAGAAAACGGCTCTTTTAGAACAAGATAGATGATTGAATATTTCTGATAGAGGTCTTTTAACATCATTGAAGACGATGAAATCTCTATCCAATTTCTAGTATAATCTTTTACTTTACAGTACGTTTTTTGTAGCGCATACATTTGTTTTATCCCTTTTACACGCTAAACTATAATAATGGATATTATAGCCAGCCGAACTATAACATTAGCTGATAGGACTCCATATGAGCAACATTCCCCCGTCGTATCCGTTTGATCCTTCTGGAATTGCACCCACTAATTTAGTTCAAAATGAACAGCATGTTGTTGATTTTGGACTTACAGTAGCTAATACACCTTTTCTAGATAGATTCACTTTTATTCCTAAAGCTGCACCGTTTTTTGCAGAGAGTCTTTCCATTGGGTATCGTGCACTTGATGGAAATACCAGACTTTTAGTAGAAGGAACTGATTATCTTCCTACAAATCAATTCATCGGTGCTTCTCGCGCAACTACATACGAGATTTATGGTTCGATTACCATTATTAATACGAGCCTGACTGGTACGGTTACTTGCGCGTATCAAACTCTTGGCGGTAGTTGGACAATTGGTGAAGATGACATCGCGGCAGCACTTGCTGATGCCCAAGCTGATCCTAGAGTTACTGCTTGGGAACAAGTGGTCAATCTTCCATATCAGTTTCCAGTCATCAATCA
>JACCEA011688109.1_pt1 | contig 12235 bp, 4 predicted proteins | sample 7449851 | NCBI WGS metagenome assembly JACCEA01 (sample SAMN15323453, study PRJNA562643) | freshwater metagenome | isolation source: river surface water | place: USA:Blue River Watershed | collected 2017-08-18 | reverse complement strand
TCTTGATAATTCTCTATCAAATCTTTCAATTTATAACCTTCCTCGTTTGTTGGAAATGAAGATAAAGAATGCTGCAAACTATCTTCTAAGTACAACAAGTAGTCTTCATAGCGGCGTAACTTGACAGATAGATCATGATTTGACAGCATCTTTTGAGAAGCAAATTCTGTAAAAGACGCTTTGATCATATCTTGAACACTTAAATTATTCACACGGACCAAATTTAAGATCATATTGTAACGCAGTCGGAACTGCGAAGATAAAATTAATGGTTTGCCTACCAATAGTCTCTTCATGTCTACTTCAGCTGGTGGTAGGTCTTGCCATGAAGTAATGATAACTGTGCCAACTTTGTCTAATCCTCGGCGCCCAGCGCGTCCAGCCATCTGAATATATTCTCCTGGTAGCAGATCACGGAAATTTTTACCATCATGTTTACGATAGCCATTAAATATTACAGCACGTGCGGGCATATTGACTCCCATTGCAAATGTTTCTGTAGCAAAGAGAACTTTTACAATCGATTGTGAAAAAAGAATTTCAACAGTTTCTTTCAAAATTGGCAACAATCCTGAGTGATGGACGCCAATACCTCGAGTCAACATATCTTTCATGCGCAAAATTTGTGGTAAATCGGCATCGATGGGATTCAAGCGACTGATGACTTCGTTCAAAATCATAGCAACTTTACCTTTCTCGCGATTACCCAAAAAGTTCTTACCTTTCAAGAAATCAGATAACTCTTCGCACTTTCTTTTGGAAAAACTGAAGACTACTACCGGCAACAGTCCAATCTCACCCTCCGGATCATCCTCATCTCCACGGATATCTTTACATTGTTGTTCATAATCTTTCTTGGTAATTTTGTCGCGCATTGCTTGCGGCAATTTTTCATACTTGACAACTTCTTCTTGTTCGGCTCGTGCTTTTGGATTCAATCGAACATTTTTTGCAGTAACTACATCGTCTCCAAAATTAATTTCTCCCAATCCTCCGGCTTCAGCACGACCACCAGCAGCAAGAACATTTATTAAAGCAGTCCAGTCTGCTTTGCCACCACCGACTGGTCCAGTTGCACCAACCTTATTGGAAACAACATTTGTTGCTTTCTTGCTCAACTCTTTCTGCACAACTTGAGCAGCAATTTGCTTTTGTTGATTTACATTCTTACCAGCGAGTTGAGCGGCCTTTGCTGCCTTTTCTCCTTGACGCTGGGCGGCCATTCTAGCGTTTTCTGGAGTTTGCTGTTTTGGTTTCGCTTTGTCTTCTATTCTCTTCTTGGCTTTGGCTAAAGCTTCAGGATGATAGCCTTTGTCACCTTCCATTACATTATACATCTCTCCATCATGATAAAGAAAATGACGCAATGGCACCGGGCGTTTATCAGTCGATGTCAAATAGACCTTCTTACGCTTGGTGCGTCCAATCCACTCACTAAACTCCGGAGCGTTAGGGGTTGTAGCAGAAAGGAATATCAAAGTAATACTTTCTGGTAACATGATAATTACCTCTTCCCAGACAACACCACGCTCTGAATCGTTAACATAATGAACTTCATCAAATATCACAAATTCAATGTTTCGAACAGTATCCGAGCCTTTATACAACATTGACCGAAAGATTTCTGTTGTCATGATTAGACATTGGGCTTGAGGATTAACACTGACATCACCAGTGACGATACCAACATTATCAGCACCATATTTTTCTTTGAAATCACGATACTTTTGATTACTCAATGCCTTTATTGGAGATGTATAAACAGCTCGAGAATTATTCTTTAATGCCAGAGCAATGCCATACTCTGCAACCACAGTTTTTCCAGCGGACGTATGAGCAGCAACGAAAACGTGTTCACGCCTTTCCAAGCGCATTACAGCTTGCTTTTGAAAGTCATCAAGCTCGAAAGGATATTTCTGAGCCATTCGAGGACGCAGTTCTTCGTATTCTTTATTGGATAGTTTTGCGGTATCACACCAATTTACTTTAGTAACACCATGCGATGAGACTTCTTTTCTCTTGTCTCCAATAGTATTATCAGCTGTTGGAGATGTTTTCGTTGGCGTAACAGCAGGCTGTGGTGCAGACTTTTGTACAGCAGGGGGTTTATATACTTTTGGTTTACGATAGTTTAAATCATCGTCCTCTTCATCTTCCTCGTCCTCTTCTGGTTCCACCACGGGGGCTGATGTAACAATATCATCTTCATCTTCTTCATCCTCCTCGTCCTCATATCCTCCATGTTTCTTTTTTGTTACGCTTAAATCCATTCTAGCAACAGACTCTGCCAATCTCTGTTCCAATTCTTGCTTCTTGAGAGTTTCTATTCTCATTAACTCTTCTTCATCCTCTTCATATTTCAATAATTTATTCAAATTCTTCAACAAATCCTGCTGTTGTTGTTTGTAATCTACCTTTTCAATTTTTAATTGTTTCGCCACAGCAAGCTTACTTGCTCTATTATTCTGATTCCGTCCCGCAGTGGACTTGGAAGAAGAGGAGTCCGCTGGGACATAAGAAAGTTCAATGTTGTGTTGTGTAAGTTTTCTTTGAACAACCCCCTCCAATGAACATTCACTGAAAAATTTCATGTCAATGGGTTCATTAAAAATAACTGGATTGCCATCTTCATCCACCAATGGAGCATTTTCATCAATCACAATAGTAGAAGTACTGGGATGGTCATGAATGGTAACCGGTTGGTGATGAACAACTGTTTCATCCATGTCTACAATAGTAACCGCTGTATCCTTGCCTGACATTTCAACAACGCCGTTAAAATTATGGCAATACCCATGTATATATAATCTTGTATCTTGTAATGCTTATTATTCTTAATCTTCTCGGGTTGTGTGGCAGGAAATTTTTTACAGTAAATATCCGCAAAAATGGACCTTTGGATATTTTAATGATTTTCTACATCTTAGAATGTAAATTACACTACAATATTGAATATTGTGCTTCTTGTGCGCTGCTGCTGCTGCTCTGCTGCCTGCTGCTCTGCTGCTGCTGCTCCTGCTGCTCGGTTCTAGTTTCCCTTTTTCTATTGTTCTATTGCTGTGTGGAGAATGAAACGATTCGCAGTGGGTTTGCAATATTTGGGAAGCCCATATGCTGGATTTGCCAGAACACATGGTCGATCGAATAAAGCAATGTCTGTGACAGACCAACTAGAATTGCTGAAAGGATTCATACGGCTTCGAGAGGGTAATGTCAACAGTGGCATTGCCACAAAGGCCTCTCTCGGTGTATTGGATGTCATCAATGATGCTTTACAAAAGATGTGCCACGAAAAGGGTGCATTTGAAAATTTGAAAGGGAGCAGCAGGTAATGTAATATTCATCTTTTCAATTGTAAGCATTATGTGAATATTCTCAGGACAGACGCAGGAGTACATGGGTTGAGAAATGTTTTTCACGTAGACATTAACCATCCATCACTCTTTGATTCTGAGACAATTAAAAAGAGTTTCAACTATTATCTTGAACCCAGGAAAACTTTTATCTTCGTCACTGATGTCACTGAAGTCCCCAAGTCATTTGATGCCCGATTTGATGCCACAGCTCGCAGTTATTGTTATAAAATTTTGTTACCTCGAATTCCATTTTCAATAGATCAAGAAGTTAATACATTTTTCTCATCATCAATAAATTTGCCTCCTCAAAATACTAAGATTCATCACTTTTGGTCCCTATTTCATCAAAATAGAGCATGGGTTTTGGATCCCATTCCTTCTCATGTGTCATTTGATCCATGTCTTATGGAAGAAGCGGCCAGGTACTTGATAGGAGAACACGATTTTGCTTCCTTTCAGAGTGCAAGATGTCAATCATCCGTCTCTATTCGAGAGCTATTCTCGATACAAATCTTTCACAACAAACGAAGAGTGGACTCCCAAGTTATAACTAGTAACGTGAGATCTGGTGAATCTCCATTTCAACATTTAACCCATATGACTCACCCAGCCACTGAAATAAATAATAACCACTATAAATCATCGGGGTATGATTTTACAAATATTTTAAATTTGACGGTAACGATTCAGACCACAGTATTTGCGTTTCTCTAATTTGACATTTTCTAGGAGCCATCAACTGAAGAAATAGATATTTTGATAACAGGTGATTCATTTCTGCAACGAATGGTTAGGAACATTGTTGGGCTGCTAGTACAAATCGGGTTTGGCAAAAGGTCGGTTAGTAGTACTAGGGACATTCTGGCATTACGGGATCGTAATTTAGCCGCAATTTCTCCCGCGCCCGCTCATGGCCTTTACTTAGTCGATGTCCATTATGACAAAGAAAGGCGGAAGATTAAGGAACAAAGGATCATTCGCTCGATGAAACCACTTTGAGACAGTGTTTTCTCCAACGATTGAGTTATTACATTTTTATTAGTGAACTATCTTTTTCAACGGTTTTGCAATCCCTTCAAAGCTGTAACATCTATGCAAGAGATTACACAAACACTGCACTTTGCAACTACACTCAAGCTTGAACGAAGGAGAGTAGGAGTCAAATATGAAAATGCCACGAACTAACTATAATGTATAAAGATAAATAACATACCAAATTAACTATAATATATAAAGATCACAGCATACCAAAAGACAACACCTGATTTTAATTTGTCTGCCAAGAGTCTGTGATTTAATTTGGTAGATGGTACAACAGGCTTCTGATCCATTCGTGCATGCGCGGCTTTCACGTGGTCTAAGTCGCCAATACGCTCGAAATAGGCTTGCACTTTTGGAGAGGGGGTCAAATCGATACCAACCCATTATGTCCATGATACGCAAAAATACAAGTAGCTATCTAATTCAATGCATTTTGAACAAGATATCTTGTTGACACCTGCGCATATTTTTTTGCTGAGCAGTTGCTTCCAAAAGAGCCAGGAGCTCCCATGTTGAGCTTGCTTATTAGCCACCAACTCCTTGTTGGTTGTTCGTTGGTGGTTGTAGTGATAATTTCCTTTCTGATTTAGTAACCTTTGATTTTTGTGCAAATGAAAAGGTTGGAAAGATGCACATATTTGGGATTTTGAGGGACCAATTCCTAATTTCAACCGTTTCACCCACAACCCACAACAATTGCTCCACTATTGCATTTTATTTCCAGTATAATAATAAGAACATTGATTATAATCAACATTATTGTCACTATATAAGGATTTTACCGTCGATCGATCGGTCGGTAATATTGATTTAATTTATTCTTTAAAATTTACTTATGAACCCGAGTTAGATATTTCTAGTCATCAAGTTTATCAGGTAGTTGGAAACTAATTCATCACAACAATGAGAAGTGTCGAAACAATCAAAGATGCTATCAAAACTCTTGCTGTTATACACAGCCCAATGAGTGAAGTTGTCGCCAAAGAGAAGAGTTTATTGGCGCTGGCATATTTGAACAGCGATGAGCCAGATTATGATCAAGCTTTCCATTATTTGAATGAAGCTTCAGACACGATTCATGAGTTAGAGTTGGAGAGTGATGAGACAGGCTTGGATATAGACTATCGATTGGGTAAAGCGTTAGAAAGTCGCGCAACCACTGAGGATCAAGAGAATAAAGCTTCAGAATTACTAATGCATGTTTTTAACGGTCGGTTAGTGCTTGATAAAAATAACCCTGCTGAACCAAGAGACCCTGTCGCTCCAATAGAAGAAGAGATGGATTCAACTATGATTTATTATGATCAAGCTTATATTGATCATAGGGAAGGCAATCTCAAGAGCGCCATCAAGTATATGGATAAATGTGTCGATTTGCGCAAAATGAAGTTTGGTGGAAAGTCGGCAGCACTATGTACACCTCTTCTGGGTCTGGCGGATTTACTTCGAGAAGCCGGTAATCATTCCCGTGCAAAAGAGAGTCTTCACGATGCATTGATGTTCGCAGTGAAGGCCTATGGAAGGGTTGATCTCCGAACAGCGGAGATACTAAACAGCTACGGAAATTTACTTCGTGTTTGTACGGAATTCCAACAATCAGAAGAATATTTGAAAGAATGTTTGGAAGCTCGCAAAGAGATTCTTGGGGATGTTAATCCACAAGTGGGGGCCACGATTAATAATTTGGCGGAACTGTATAGAGAAAAAGGCGATTTCATGAAAGCCATTGAATTTCATAAATTATCAATATCGACATTTGAAGCGGCAGTAGGAGCAACACATCCTGGCACGATTAATGCGAAGGGTAATTATGGCGTAACTTTACAGCGTTTGGCAAAGATGAGCGCTCAAGATGGTGATGCCCTATTGGAAGAAGCTATTGATTATATGCATGAAAAAGGTTATGACAAAGAACATCCTTGGTTAATGAAGTTCGGTAATGAATATCTTTTGAATGATGCGCGTAAATTGGCGAATTCAAAACAATTTGAACGAAGTATTGAATTATTTGATACGCTAATTATGCGAAAGCAAATGGCAATTGAAGGTGGAGGAGATACATCTGAAAATGCAAGTGTCAGATCTTCGGCATTGAATAGTGTTCGATCCGCGGAACAGCTGGCAGAAGGTACTTCACTTTCATCATTGGAGATGCGAGCATTATCATATATTGAATTCGAGCGATTCGAAACGATGCTGAAATGGTCGCAATCGCTGTTGGATACTTCGAAATTTCAAGCATCCATTGAAGTGACTCAACAATGTGAAGAATTCGCAGTTAATCGAATTTCCAATCCTCCGCAATCTGAAACCGAAAGAAAGTTAACTATCCAACTCCTTATCGTAAAATCTCAAATATCGCGTATTTTAGGACAATACGATCAAGCTGTTGGTCATGCAAGTCAAATTGTAGCAATGGCAGAAGCGAACAATACTACTAATTCTATTGAAATGGCCAAACCTTATTTATTTTTATCAGACTTATATTTAGAATTGGCACAATACAAAGACTCCGAAGTTAATTGCATGAAGGTACGTTTTTTTGAATAATCGAGCTGGCCTTGTTTTTATAGTCTTCTTCAAACGTTAGGTTATCAAAATTCTGCAAAATCAGGTTCAGAAAGATAATATCGCTTTCGGTAAAGCATCACTGGAAACGTCGATTGTACTTGCTCACTCTCTGTTGGCAATGGCAAAGTTGCGTTTGGAAAAGGGAAATTATGATTCTTCTTTATCATTCCTGGATCGCGCATATGAATTAATTACCAAACACAATTTGCTTGAGCATACTGTTCATGCGGATTATCTTTATTACATTGCCTGCATTGAATCTATGAAAGGGGCGCATGGCAAGGTTATAGACTATTTGGATCTTGCTATGCAAGTTCAAAATAATGCGACTGGAAAAGAGCATTTGCACTACGTTAAGTGTCTAGCGAAGTTAATCAAATGTTTTGCTTTGCAAGGAGCATTTGAAGCAGCGTTTCAGAAAATTGAAGAAGCCAGTGGTATTTTGCGACAAATAATTGAACCATTGAATCCCCGCCATCCCATGATTTGGACTATTCTTGGTGCAAAAGGTATCACTTTTTATTACAAGAATCAACGCACTGAAGCGAAGGAGTTTCTAGAAAAATCTCTCAATTTGAATCAGTATTGCTATCGGGATGAACAGCATCCAGCGATGCTGGAAGTCTTGCTGTACTTCGGTAAACTGTACACTGAAATGCATGATAATAAACAAGCGCTTGCAATGATTAGTAGAGGGTTGATGACTCACCAGCGGTATTTTCTTGCGGAAGATAACCCTTCGGAGGTGAACCAGTTGATATACTATCAAACTTACTTTCAGTTCGCTCAATTATCGATTGGATGTAAGCGTGGTGTATATGATGAGTATGATGTAAAGTCTGTAGAAGAACGATTCAAAGGTTTTTTGACTCAATTAGAGAAAGTAAATGAACAAATTCGATCTGAAGGTGGTGGATCTGTGCTAGAAGCTGAGATTTATCTCGCGTATGCAAAATATTTAATGATGCTAGGTCGGTTCCCTGAAGCAAGAACTTACATTGGTAAGAGCGGTGCTGAGATGAAAAGATATTTCCAACGACATGATGCTCCTTTAATGTATCGACCTCTAATGGCACTGGGTGAGTTTATGATGGAACAGGATAAGAATCGCGAGGCAAAAATTCTGTTTTCATACTGTATGCTTCACATTCAGCTCCTCCTTGGTCCAAAAACTCCAAATCATATTTTGATAGTGGAGACATTCCTTTTGTCAATAGAAAATATGAGGAGACTTGGTTATTTTCACGATGCAGTGGAGGCACTTGCCGTGGTAAGAGAAAAGATAACCAAAGGGTTCGGGCCTGATTCAGTTGAAATGTGCAACTTGGATTATTTAGACACTTGTGTGTTGCGTGATCGGCAAAAGCATACGAAAGCTGAAATTATTTTTGCCGACCTTGATAAAAAGTTTTCTGAGTATTATTCAAAAGTTAGCGTGCATTATTTCCGATACAAACATGCGATTGCTAAATGTTACTTAATGCAAGGAAAAACAACCCTCGCATTCAATTTCCTGAGTGAAGCAACAGAGATCGCAAATCGATTTAATTTCGGCAATTTTAATAAAGTTCCATGTATTTTAGAATTGAAATCTGATATGGAATTTGTCCACGTTACCAGTAACAAACCGAATGATCTCAACTCTGCTCTGAAAGTATTCAAGGATACTTTGTTGCCAGATATAACTCGTGTGTATGGCAAAGAACATTCTTATACGTTACATACTAAGGGAAGACTTGCTCTATTTATGAATGGATTACAAAAGGGGAGTGGTAGGAAACAAATCTATGAGATTTTGAGAACCTTTGACGAAATGAAACCGTATCCTTTGCCTTTTGACCACCCGTACATTACAGAATTAGGAGGATATGAAAAAGCTTCATCGAAGGACCGTTTGTCCCGTCATATTACTGAAATGGCTTTATATCCATGGTCTGAATTAGAAGCTGAAGATTACTATGATCCCAATAGCTCCGCAGTGATTGATAAATATTCCCCTTTAATCCCAAAAGCGATTTTCGTGGATATGAAGAACAGTGATCCTCAACAATGGGGGGTGATTCATTTTTACGGTACGGATCTCGCTTCCACTGCAAACCATCACTCCGATGGTTCAAAGCGGGGTAGATCGAAAAATCGTGGGGCAGAGAGATCTAGAAGCCCCTCCCCTTCCAATGCTGCATCTACTTCTGTCAAAGGCAAAGGTTCCGGTCCAAGTGTTTCTGATTTGGAGGAGCAGCTCAAGCAAGAAGTCAAAGCTCGTAAAGCAGCTGAAGATAATGTTGTTCAGTTAAAGTATGACAAACATAACTTGGAAGAAAGTTTAGAGGCTGAGAAGACAACTGTGTTGCAATTGAACAAGCAAATGGACGAACAAAAAGAGCTGAATAAAATGATGGAAAATAAGGTGATAGAAATTGCAAAGCAAATGGAGGAGTTGCAAGCGAAGCTCACTGCAGTTGAAAATGAACTTCAGGAGAAAATTCGGAGAGAAGAAGAAGAGGCTGCCCGTCGAAGAGCGGAACAAGAGCTGGCGGAAGCAGAAGCGCGACTTCGTGCAGAGCGTCTCTCTCAGGTTGAAGGTGAAATAGTTGTCCCTTCGGAAGTCGATATTGCCCCAGTGGTTGTTTCATTTACTCCCGAAGAACTAAAAGATCTAGAAGCAGCGGAATTCTTGCTCAAGCGCGCTATTAGATTCCATGAAGATGGATGGTATCGTAAAGCAGCTCCACTGTTTGATGAAGCTTTTGTTATTCGACAGCGAATTTTAGGAATCCAAAAGATGGGAACTCTTGATATAATTAGATGGCAAGCTGTAAATCATCGATGCATTGGAAATTTCCATAAGTCGCAGGAGCAGTTTTTAACTTGCCTATCCGCGATTGAAGGAGTTTTTGGAAAAGAAAACGATCCCTATCTTTTGGCAAAGGTTGACTCCATTCATAATTCATTCGACCAAGGTTTCTATGTGCAAGCAAAGGAGGAATTGGACCATATTGTAAAGAGCATCGCAAGCAAGATTCAGCTTCTAGAGTTGGAATCAAAACGGTGGTCTACAATTTTGGCAGCGGCTGAGAGAAAGAATAAAACGGTCTCGAATGATGCAGTAAGTGCAACCACAGCTGAAACGGGCGAAGAGAAAATTGAGTTTACCCCAGAACAGGCCCAACAAGCATCAGTAAGTAATGCCGCAGTGTCCTCTCAAATTCGCAACCTCAGTATTATGCACGGACGAGTCCTAACTTATCAAGCCATGGTTGCACTTGAAGAAGGTAATTTCAATGAAGCGAAAGCGTTAATTGAGAGAGGACAAGCAATTTTATCAAAGGCCCTCGGTTTGAATCATTTGTATGTAGTACAGGCATTGTTGGTCAAAGTTAAAATTTTCCTGGTGCTAGTAAGGCCAAAGGAAGCAATTTCAATTTTGGAACAAGCTTTCATGATAGTCAAAATTTTAGGAAAGTTAAATCGTGAGGCCGAACTCAAAGAAGAGCAGCAAAAATCATCCAACCAAAAGCCTGAAGATGAGAAAAAACAAGAAGTATCAGATTATGATCACCCTTTGCTTGCTGATATATATATTCTGTGGGCCAGGGCCATGCTTGCTCAGTGTTTCTACACTGATGCAGTGAAAAAATTGATTCATGCACGATCCATTCGTACCAAGTACTTCGAAGTTCCTGAGCTCGCCTACAGAGATATCCGAATCTTGGAGGTGGAATATTATGAAGCGATAATTCAAGCTACTTCATGTGAATTTTTGAAAGCACAAGAGGGTTTTATCAAAATTTTGGGAGACTTGACTGTTTCACTTGCAACATGCTTGAATGAAGAAAACCCCATAAAATTTCCTTTATATTTGGGTTTGTATCATCAATTGGCTTTGGTGCATGTTCGGGTTGGTGACTATATTAGTGCAAAGGAATATTTGAGTTTATTGACGAAGCAGATGAAGTTATTGGGTATTCCTAACAATATTTTGACTTACGACTTTGTAGTCATTCAAATTGTCATCAGTCATCTTACTGGAGATTTTTATACCAAAGACATAATTGAGAACGAAATTGAAAAGATGAAGAATAGTCTTCACAAAGAACATCCGTTACTGTTGCATATGATTATCAAACAAGCTGAATTCTATGATCACAGCAATGAAACTGACGTTGCAGAGAAGTATTATGAAAGATCCATCAAATATTTGAAAGCAAATTGTCCACATGGCCATGAACTATCTTTGGAAGCCATGGTTAAAATTGTATTGATAAAACTCCGATGTGGTCAACCCATAGAAGCGAGAAAGGCTTTGAAAGAATTGCAGCGCACAGCACAAGCTGTCTTTGGCTATGCTGTCGACCATGAAATATTCGCTTATATATTTGCCCTTGAAGGGAAAATTTTGCTTTATGAGATGGAAAATGCGGACGCTCTCAAGGAGCCTGTGGTTACCAAAAGTGTAGATCCTGGTATTGTCGAAGTAGGAGAGGCAATTGATTCCGCGAACCATCCCAGCTCAGAAGCAAAGGAGACTGATGCATTCAATCAAGAAGTTGAAGAGATACTTGAGGCCACCAGTCAACGAAAAGTTGAACCCGTTGCAGAAGGTGTTCATCATGACCAGTCTTTTCCAGAATTTGATAATCAAACTTTTCTCAAGATTTCAGAGCAATATGAAACGTGTTTGGATAGGTTGAACCTTCTCTTTGCTAAGAGAAATAGAACATCCGAATCTTCTGCAATGTCAGCTACTATGAAGGCATCAGAAGTTCCGACAAATGCCTCACTACCAGGACCCCCATTCATGATATACATCAAGGGTTTACTGGGTCAAATCAAATTAAAAGAGTATGTGGCACAGCAGCAATTTATTCAAACGTTATCAACCTCTCAGCGTGAAATGTACTTTTTACAGCAACAAGAGAAGGAAAAGAAGAGTGGGAAAGGGCAACGTCAAGGAGGTGGGAAAGTTGGGAATTCTAACTCCTTGCAGCCTGCTGATCCTCCAGGAAAGAAAGATATTGAGCAAGCTATAGATCGATTAAGAAATTGGAGCTTCATGAAACAAGATCATAGCTACATATTAGAGCTACAAGATATATTACAGGAGCTTGTTTTGCAATTTGATGATCTTCAGATTGCAACAATGAATTACCAGAAGGCTCTGAAGTTGAAGAATATAGGCAAATTTACTTTCGCCGACAAGCTTTTCGATGAAGCTTTCATTTTGTTATTTCGAACAATTGGTGGAAATAGCTCTTCTTGCTCTTTGT
>JACCEA010942807.1_pt1 | contig 12236 bp, 9 predicted proteins | sample 7449851 | NCBI WGS metagenome assembly JACCEA01 (sample SAMN15323453, study PRJNA562643) | freshwater metagenome | isolation source: river surface water | place: USA:Blue River Watershed | collected 2017-08-18 | reverse complement strand
TGGCCTCGATATCGATATGGGCTACATCCTGCAGGATCCTAATGACCCCTCCTCGCCCATCGATCTGGAGGCTCAGTTTTGGTTCACCTACATGATGTACAGCGAAGCCACGCAGGTGACGGGTCATCGCTATTCAGGCTTTTCTTACATTCACGAGCTGGAATCCTACCTTTATAAGGCCAAGGCGGAACAGTTGATCGACTCGCATTTTAATTTCACCAAAATGCTGGATCCCTGGGAATTTTATCACGTCTCGCATTTCCATTTTGGAATCAATCCTTGCGCCGGCACCCTTCAGCCAACAGCTGAAGGGCCTCGGTGCCGTTAATCCATCCCGCTTCTTGAGGGTGGCCTTGCCAAGGCCGCTCTCTTTTTCTTCAGCTTCTGGCCTCGGATGGAATGATCGAAATTCCGCCATGGGTTTCCAGGATGGCAAACTTGATCTGGTCCATTCTCTCCAAACCATAATTTTCCCGGGCCGATGCGAGGATATCATCTTCATCAATGCGCGCTTTGGACATCCGGTCTTGGATAGGCTTTCCATTTTCCACGATCAGGACGGGTCGGCTGTTCATCAAATGATTGAGCACGGGTAAACGATAGCCTAGGACGGAGAGGAATATATCGAGACTCACCAGAGTGATGACGATCAGAAAGGAATTGGTCAGAGAATTATCATTCTGATTCACCGCGCTCTGAATGGTTTCACTGATGATCAAAAGCAGAACGAAATCAAAGGTCGTCGTTTCCGCCAGGCTGCGTTTTCCGGCAATCCGAAAAATCAGCCAGACAAAAAAATAAGTCACCGTACCGCGAATGATGCTGTCCATACTCCTTACGCCTTATCAAGGGTAGACGAACTGTTGAAACGTATAGCTTTCGTCGCCATTCACAGAAATTTTTCCTTCCAAGCTACCTATTTTCTGCGCTTCCAATCGAATCTGAATGGTCACGGGCTCACCCGTATTCGTCGCGGTAAACCAGAACAAAGTGTCCCCACCATGAGCTGCGGATTCCGGTTCGGGAACAATTCTTTCGATACGAAATTGATGCAGATAGGCATTCGAAAAGGCCACAGCGACAATGCCAGCCTCGCTACGATGCGGCGGTATTTCGATCTTTAGATTGGTGAGGTCACCGAAGTGCAGAAAACGCTCGTATTCCAGACGAAACTGTTCGTTCTGCAAAACCCTTCCGCTCAGAACGCCATTCCCGAAAAGACCCAGAGCAGCTGCCGCGAGCAGGATAGCCATGAAGACCCAGCCTATTCTCTCAAAGATGATTTCCCTTCGCTGAAACGAAGGATCCGCTAGAAAATCGAAACTCAGCTTGTTTTCGGGCATTGTTCACCACCTGCCGAAGACTGATGCATTTTTCATGCTAACCGGCACCCTACGGTTGTTGCAGGACATTCAAGGCTTGGAAAGACTTGCTGGGGTCAAACTTTCAGACTGGGTGAAGATTGCGTGTAGGCTGGAATCTGCAGGGCAGGACGAATCAAGCCGCTTGAGAACCAAGCTGCCTTTTCAATTCAATCGCGATGGTGCTGCCGCGCTGACTCTCTGTTTCCAAATGAATATGGCCGCCGAGGTCACGGACAGCCTGAATTACGCCTTCCAGGCCAACGCCCCGGCCGGCTTCCATGCTGACCGTCTTTTCAGTGGAATGACCACCACGACTCGCGATTTCCAGGAGTTCCACCCAGCTCAGGCGACTGATGGCGGCCTCGTTTTTTGCATTCATCTGGCGAGCCTTGTTTTCCCAGTAGGCGCGATCAAAGCCACGCCCGTCATCGCGAATGATGACCTGCAAGCTGGCTCTGGTTTCGCTAAACTCCAGATGGATCTGCCCTTCCGGGTTCTTGCCAAGTGCCTCACGATCCTCGTCCATACCATGAACTATGGCGTTTCTGATAATGTGCACGAGAAATTCCAGGGTCTTCTCTTCCTGCTGCGATCGCACCCGCACCTCGGCCCCCTTGATGTGGATCGTCACATTGCGGTTCAAACGCTGAGCCAGCATACGAGCACTTTCCAAAACCGGCTGAACCAAACTTCCAACAGGTTTCGCCAGAACATCCTGAATCCAGGCGTTGACCTCTTCTGTGAGCTGGGGCTGCTGACGCTGTTCAATCAGGGATCCCAACCGCTGAAGTTGCTCCATGCTCACCCGCGTTTCCTGCTGGGCGGAAGGACTCCAGGGTGTCTTCAGAATGCTTTCATGCGCGTTCAAAAATTCCCGGAAAAGGTTTTCCAGGGATTGGAGGTCGGCAGCAGTGAGGTTTCTGTTTTCTTCCAGCTGATGCAAACGCCGTGCGATCGCATTCAAACCGAAGACCATGCTATTTCCCTTCAGCGTATGGAGAAGGAAAGCCTGTTCCCGCTTGTCCGTGCAAACCTTAAGTCGAGCCATGAAATCGTAACTGTGGTTGATGAACTGGCGGAACGCCTCCAAGTCCTGAAGGATTTTAATGAGAACGCGGTGTCTCCGGGCCCGGCGCTTTTGCTTTTTGAGTTCGGTCACATCCTGGATGGTGAAAAGCAGATTCTGAATGCGTCCCTCACCATCGCGCAGGATCTTGCATTCCAACTGCAGCGTTCGATGCTCCATGCTGATGGACGCCGGAAGTTGGGCCAGACTTACAGACGCTGGCATGGTGTCTTCAAAGATTTGATTCCACGCCAATTGCCAGATTTTTTTGGTACCCGTATCAAGCTGTAGCGCTTCCGCAAAAAGCTGGCCTTCTTGAATATTCTGATTCAAGAGCCTTTGGCAGGAGCGGGAAAAACCCTTCATGATCCGACCCTCGGCATTCACAATCAAAAAGCCGCTGGCGACATTATCCAGGATCGTGCGAATCGTTTCCGTTCGCTCGGCTACAAGGCCTTCCACCTGGGCCAGATGATTCTGCAGTTCCTGGTTGAGTCCGCGGATCACCTGGTCTGCACGAGCCTGGAGAAACTGAACACGATGACCTATCGCGAGGGACATCAGAAGCCCCTGGACAACGACGCCAAAGAAATTCCCGTACTGAATCACATGCGGTGCATGATAGATACCGAGCAGGTTACAGGTCAGAAGGATGTTGGCTGCAAGGAAGGTCACCGAAGCCAATAGATAGAAGCCTGCTGGTCGATAGCCCCGAAGCATGGCCACCACGCTGCCGACAATCATCGCGAGCGAACCCAGACCGACGCTAACGCCCATGATGCGGGCCTGCGTATCAAAACTGACGAAGAAGGCGACGATGAAAGGGCTCAAACTCATAACAAAGAGCAGGCGGAAGAAGCCTAGAAATTCAGGGAGAATCTTCTTCATCGAAAGGAAGGCAATGGTCACGAGGATGGCCGAGGAGCTGGTGAAAGCGCCGATGAGAACATAACCCTCGTTTTCGAGCCAAACGGCCCAACTCGATTTCACCAGATAGGGCCACATATTCTGCATGGAGATCTGCAGGAGCACCATCGATAGCAGGAAGACGCTGTAGTAAGTATAGGTGCGGCTTCTCAAGGAAAGTGCGAGAAAGCTGTTGTAAAAAAATAGCGAAAGAACAAACCCGAAAAGACTGCCCAGGACCAGGGTGTCCACGAAACGGTGCCCTTTGAAACCTGTGTCGTGCCAAAGATAAAGCGATAGGATATTGGGGCCGCGTGTTTGGGAGCGGAGGTAATAAACATTGTCCCCAGGATAGGCTGTGAGCGAAAAGGAGGGGTTGCGGAATGCAAAAGGATCGCTCCTCTTCTCATTGCGGTCGCCCTGTTCATCCACGTGCACCTGTCCGTTGAGGTCCCGCTGGTAAAAGCTGATGTGATCCGTGAGCGCATAGCGACTCTGAAGGACCAGGGATCGTGGCTGAGCTTCCGGATTTCGGATCACAAGGCGCAACCAAAACTCGCCGCGAATATAGGCCGGACCCGGAATATCTTTTAACGAAGGCGTGAAGTTGGAATCGTACTGACCTTCCAGCACCAAAAGAGGATCCAAGGGCTCCTTGAGGTTTTCCCAAAAAGTCAGCTGTCCGCCCAGGAAAAGTCCATCATTATCGGGAACCCGTGCCAGGTCAATAACAGGCAGTTCAGACGCAGCAAGGGTCACAGCCGGGCCCAAGGCCAGCCAAAGAGCAAGCAAGTTGAACAAACTGCGCATGAAGTCATCCTCGTCCTGATACTTTCATCGGTTTCGCGCCAATAAAGTTAAGCGCGGGAACGTCAGGACGCCCGAGTAGGAATCCACCTACATCTAGGCACTTTGCAACAAATTTTCTATAAGCGAAAAAGGGCACGTTGCTCTCATCGAGAGGATAGGGCGAAGTCATGAAACCTTGGGCTAAAATTGTTGCCTTTCTCGCACTGGGTTTAGCTACCTTGGAATTGATCTGGGTCGCAGCGGCCAATCGATACCTGAAGAGTCAGGGTTTCCAGGAACTCCTCCAGAAAGGTGGCCTGAAGATTAGTTATGAGAAGGCTTCGACTGTCCTGCCAGGCTCCCTTCATGTCAAAGATTTGACGCTGGAAACCCAGGATACCCGCCTGGAATTGGCCGAAGCCAGTTTGCAATTCAGCCTTCTCGCGCTGGCTGGCAAGCGCATTATCTTCTGGTCTGCAGACGGACAAGGTGGTTCCTTTTCCTTTGCACCAGCCGCGCTGAAGGCGAATGGACATCTTTCCCCGAACGAAGACTCGGTATCGAAGGGTCAGACGCGAAATGAGGACTGGAGTGTTCATTTTCAAAAATTGAGTTTTAAAAATCTGCAAACAATCAAGGTGGGACCATTCAATGCCCAGGGTTCCATGGATGTCACAGCCGAGCTGCATATTGCTGGCGAGGACCGTGTGAGAATCGAGGAAGGCCGTCTGCAGTTTCGCGCCGTGACGACCCAATGGAAGGGTCAGGATTTGGCTGTTCTGGAGCAGTTGCAGGGGCGGTTTTCGCTGGACCCCTTCACCATGAAAGACGAGCTTTTGCGTAAACTTTCCTTGGATCTTATGGGAGCGGCAGAGTTGAAGGAAGGCCGGGTCCTGCAGAATTTTATCGTCGATGCGCCCTGGCTTCAGATCCAAGGTTTGAATTTGCAAAGTCAAGGGCGCATTGTCTTGCAGCAGGGTCAATTGATGGAACCCACTCAGCTTGTTTTTGAATCGCAGAAGTTGCAGCTCAAACTTTGGAAGGAAGTCGTATCGGGTCATGGAACGTTAACGATGAATGTCGAGAAGGACGTTAAACTCCAATTTTCCATTCCTCAATTTACGATCGATCATAAAGCGAAAGGCGAGGTTGATGTCAGTGGTCGGGATCTCAGCCTTAAACTCGCGACGGAAGACCGTGACCTTCTGAGCCGCGATCGACCCTGGCAGGCAGCGCTTGTTTTGCCTGATAGCACCATTCATGATCTACGGTATTTTAATCATTTTATTCCCCAGGGGCTTGGTTTTCAGTTCCTCTCGGGTCAAGGCAAGATGCAGCTGCATCTCGACTCGGCGAGCACACGCGGTAGTTTCATTCGCGTGGATGCTCCCGATGCGCTGGTCGCTTATGAAAAGCAGGAGTTCCGTGGGCGCATTCATCAGGAGCTAAATATTGCCGCCATCGACTTTGTTCAGGTAGGCTTCACCGTGCCGACTGGTGAATTGAATGTTCAATTGCGTCCAACCCGGAACGAGCAAGAGGGAGATGATTGGGCAGGCAACCTCAGTCTTCGGCAAGGACGGATCGGGCTTTCGCCCTCACGCTTTGAAGGTCTTATGAAAGTGACGGCAAATGACCTCAGGCCGCTCCTCTGGATCTTTGACCCCCAATCCAAACTGCCGGATTGGTCACGGAAATATTTCAGTGAGGATGGACTCAAAGCCCAGTTTCATCTGAAGGCGGATGAAGAAAGTTATACCATCGATCAATTCAAAGCCGAAACGGATGAGTTAAAACTTGAGGCCTGGTTCCAAGGTTCGGAGGCGAGAAAGCGCGGCAAGCTTTACATGCGCTATGGCTCGATCAGCGCCGGAATTGCCGTTCACGATGATCAGTTCAAAGTGAAGCTCTTGAGTTCACGGGCGTGGTTTCAAAATCGTCAGTAGCCGGATGCAAGCCGGCTCGCCTTTCAAGTCAGCTTACTATTCAATCCGACAGACCCTGACTCGCAAACTTTCCGAAAAATTTATTGGCCATGAGGCGAAGGCCCGGATAAGGTCAGCCCCAGACTTCATCCAATTCAAAGGGGACTCGCTTTATGCGTCGATTGTTCAGTATCGTGGCTTCGCTCGGCCTCTGTATTTCCAGCTCCGTCTTTGCGTCCGGCATGACCCTACACATCTGGATGGCGGAAAAAGCTGCAGATGAGTATGTGCAGATTCCTGAATTGCGGGCTTTTCTCCAGGAGCAGGCCGCTGCCTACAAGAATGGTTCGATCTTTCCCGATTCCGGTTACACCATCAATCATCCCTTCGGTGAGTATGCGCACTGGCACAATTTCTTGAACGCCTACTATGATGAAATCAACGAGCGTTGTCCTGATCTCAGCAGCGCACCCTGTCGCAAGGCTTTCGCGCACATGCTGGGATCCCTGGCACACAGCCTTGGCGATGTGAACTTCGATCGGCATTTCGTTACCGCCGAAGCGCATCATGATCACGGCGGCGATATCGGAAAAGCGCAGAGTTTCACCGATCCCGGCTGTGATTTCCTGGCTATTCTGGAACATAAGCGCGGATTCAAGATTCCCGACTTGAACCTTCCCGAAGACATGCTGCTCGGCGCTTTTGCGCGGGGCGGTGAAGTGTCCGTGACAGCCGAGGACATGAACAAAGGTGCTGCCATTCAAAAGCTCGCACTGGTCGGTGAACCTTTGGGCAGTCCCTTCACCTATCTTTATTACAAAAGCAAGATGCCCTGGGCTGCCAATAATTATGTTGAAGCTCGCGGTGGAGTTAATGATACCTCACGCCGCATCGCTCATGCCTGGGAGCTTGTCTGGGTGCGTTATCACCGTCAGGAATCCACCACGGACGTCTTTCATTCCGTGGGCGGCTGGCCTTATGTGGACTTTTATGTCGAAGGCGAGTTGATGGAAGAATTTTAAAGAGCCGGTTGCCCGCGCCCCCACTCCGTCGCGGGATGACCTTTGCGATCAGCCTTCGCCAGTATTTCCGCGTGAACGGCCTTACGCGCGTCAGCAGGAGCTTCGTTGGGATAGCGGGATTTCCGTTCCTCCAGCAGGAGCGCAAGCCACGCGGTGATCTGTGGAGCAGCAAAGGAACTGCCTGATTCAAAAGTATCCGTCGCCGGGCTAAAGATCCCTTCGGCGGGTACAGCCAGAGCATGATTCTGCACGCCGACAACATCACCTGGGATGGTGGCTGTCAGAGCCAATTCATCAGCAAACAGGCTGAGATTCAGTGCCAGGATCTCCAGGCCAATCCTGGACTCATCCTGATAAAGTTCGCGGATCAGCTTCAGGTCATAAGCGGTCAGCGTGGAAACGGGACCCAGGCCCTTTTCCACCCGAGGTCGGGTCAACTGGCCAAAGAGATCGCTGCCTGTGTTGCCGAGAGCCTTCACAAACAACCCGCCCTTGGTCCAGCGCCGCAGGGCCTCTGCAAAAGCCTTATCCACGCTTTTGCTGCGAGGATCCTCGGGAAAAGCCCGACTCATATTGATCACATCAATATCTGCTCGCGAAGCCAGATATTCCATGGCAGGGGCATAGGATTTCGCATCCGATGCAACGGGGATGATCTCGGCCTCGGGGGCAAGTTGCAGAATTATATCGATCACAGTATTACCGTGGGAAAGTTCCACCGGCCGACCGAAAATCCGCGGGTTTTGAATGATGGCCTCGGGGTATTTTTGTCTTTGAACGTCGAGCAGCTCCGCTTCAAAAACATCAAACACCACGATGCGAATGCCCCGCCCTTTCCTTTCCGCTTGGAGCGGCTGAAGGCCCAATGCGGAGAAACCAGGATGGATCTGTCGCACGTAGCGGGTGATATCCAACTGAAAGTTGAAGACCGTCTCGCGAGAATTCAGGAAATCGTTCCGCAGAATTTTTTGATCGGCCGGATCCATGCTATCGAAGAGTATATCCACCAGCCCCAAAAAATCCGCGAAGCGCGCACTCCATTGGGCGATGTTCTGTTCTTCAAAGAGACGACGGACCGTATGGCTATCAGGTGCGACCGGCAGAGCGTAAAAAGCGGGAATAAGCGCTTTCAGTTCTGGTTCGGCTTCAAACCCATGCATGCTTTCCAGTCGCTGCATGGCCTTCTTCAACTCAGCCTCTCCGGCATACAGACTGGGAAACAGGCAGGTCCAGGACAGCAGCAGAATCATGCGTATCAGGCTTTTCATGGCATCAAACCCCTCGATGTTTTCGCCCGTGGTCATAGCATGAAAGCGGACGAAAGAAAATCTTTCGCGCAGGTTTGAAGAAGAAAGAGGGGCCAGCCTCGACGGACTCGGGAAAAACGCTTAATATGCCAAAGGATATCATCGGAGTTGTTTGCATGCGCCGTCTTCTCAATCCTTTCGTGCTGGTCCTCACAAGCATCCTGGCAGCTGGTTATGCGTATTTAGCCCTTCGGCTCTTGGAGAGCCTTCCGGCCCGTATGGCTTTGGCCCTGCCCGTTATTGCTATCTGGATCATTCCGGTCTTTTTCTGGAGTCGTAACAAGGAAGCTCACACCGAACGCGATGAGATCCTGCAGGGCATCGCCTATGTATGCATGGGCTGGCTCAATTTTCTTCTGGTGTTGACTGTGATAAGGGATGGGATCTGGCTCCTCGCCCACTGGTTTTTCCCAGCGCACTGGGCTCAGATTCTCATGAATCCAGGCTCCATGGTGGTCATGAGTGCAGCTTTTTTAGCCCTGGGCTTGGGCATGCTGATCGCGTTTCGTGGCCCGCGCGTCGTCGAGTTGGACATTCCCATCGATAATCTCGATCCCGGCTTCGAAGGTTTTCGAATCGCGCAGATCAGCGACCTGCACGTGAGTTTTATTATTCGACGTCCCTATGTGCAGAGTGTGGTGGACAAGGTCAACGCCCTAAACGCCGACCTCGTGGTCCTGACGGGCGACATCGTTGATGGATCGGTCGAAAAACTGAAATCCTCGATCGAGCCTCTTGCTGCTTTGGAGCCCAAAAACAAACGCTATCTGATCCTTGGCAATCATGAATACTATGCGGGCGTTCGGTCCTGGATCGAACACTTTCGCGCCCTGGGTTTACATGTCCTCTTGAATGAATATCGTAGCGTGGAACATAAGGGTTCCACGCTTCAGCTGGGAGGCGTCGTGGATCCGGCTGGTACCGCGATGGGGGAAGGACCCAAACCCGAGAAAGCCCTGGGTCCCCCGGGACTTCGCATTTTGCTGGCGCATAATCCTAAACTTGCCGCAGCGTCCGCACCTATGGGATTTGATCTGATGCTGTCGGGCCACACCCACGCGGGACAGTTTTATCCTTGGAATCTCGCGGTTCGACTTGTGCATGCTCCCCATGTCGCGGGATTATCGCGCGAAGGAAAAATGTGGGTGTACGTTAATCCCGGCACCGGCAGCTGGGGACCTCCCATTCGCTTGGGCACAAGGCCGGAGTTGACGCTGATTCGACTGGTGAGGGCGCATCATTCATGAAAGTAGTTCGCATCCTTTTGTGTATTGTTCTGTTTGGCTGTCGCACGGAAGGTTACGAGGGTCCACCATCGGATCACTTCGATGGGAAACGCTTCTTCCAGCCCGGCGTGGACATGGACAAGGGCTTTTTTGATTTTCTGCGCTGGACTTTGTTTGGTGATCGCGAGGAATGGCCTGAAGCCGTCACCAACACGGCCGTGCCCGAGTTAGCCGATACTATTGCTGCCGGTGAAATGGTTGTCACCTTTATCAATCATGCCACGCTTTTGATTCAGTTGCCGGGGCTTAATATTCTCACCGATCCGGTCTGGTCGGAAAGGGTCAGTCCCGTGAGCTGGGCTGGTCCCAAACGGGTCCGGCCGCCTGGACTGGCGTTTGAGAAACTGCCTAAAATCCATGCGGTCCTCGTCTCTCACAATCATTACGATCATCTCGATGTGCCAACCCTCCAGCGTTTGTCGCGGGAGCATGGGGCCTCCATCTTTGTCCCACTCGGAGACAAAGCCTGGCTCGAAAAGGAAGGCGTCGCGGGCGTGCACGAGATGGACTGGGGGCAATCGATTCCCCTGAGCCCCTCGGTAGAGGCCTTTTTCACCAGGAGTCAGCACTGGTCAGCGCGGGGTTTGTTCGATCGCAATCGCAGCCTCTGGGGCTCCTGGCTTCTGCAATTCGGTGATCATCGTCTCTACTTTGCGGGTGACACGGGATATGGTCCACATTTTGAAAGGATTCAAAAGGACTATGGCAAAGTTTGGCTCGCCCTGCTTCCTATTGGAGCCTACGAGCCACGCTGGTTTATGAAGGAAGCGCACATTAATCCTGCAGAAGCCGTCGCGGCGCATCGCGATCTGGGAGCTGTGAAAAGTCTGGGCATGCATTTCGGCTGCTGGCAGTTGACCGATGAAGGCATCGATCGTCCCATCGAAGATTTAAAAGCGGCCCTGCGTGATGCTCAAATCCCGGAAAGCAGCTTCGAACCTGCAGTTGTGGGCAGGACCTATCGCTTTCAAACAGGAGATAAGAACAAAGGAGAATAAAGAATGCCGCGTTCTTTTTTGTTTTTATTTTTATACACGCTGACCTTGGGGATCCTTGCCACATCCTGTGCCACTCGCCCCTGTGTTTGGCAAAATGTGTATCAAAAACCCTCTCACTGCGAGAATGAAGTTTGTCCTCCCGATCCTCCAGACAGCGGACCAGGATCAGCCATTTCCCCTCACGCATCTGTTCAGCGTCTTGTTCTTGGGAAAGATGCTCATGATCCTTTGCATACAGTTATCTACATTCCGGTTGCTCCGACGCCGCGGAAAGCACCGATTGTTCTTTTTCTGCACGGATATTTTGATGCTGACCCCAAACCTTATGACCTCATGCTGCAGCACATCACTCGCAAAGGTTTCATCGTCATCTACCCGAGCTACGGACATCCCTTGCGCCCTCAAAAATGGGCGGAGCATGCGAAAGACGCCATGCGAAACGCGCTCGCTGTTTTGACCAAGGATGGTCCTGTGGAACCGGATGCATCGCGCGTGGCCTTTGTTGGTCATTCCATAGGCAGTATTCTGGCCCTGCATCTTGCCCAAGAGAATGTTAGTGATGTTTCAGCGTCCCTGCCTCAACCGCGTTTGATCATTACGCTCGATGCGGCCGGCAACACTTCCCTCGCCTATCCGTTTATATCTATAGATAAAGATAAGCTCAGCCGATTACCACGCGAGACCTGGCTTCTTTCGGTTATGGCAGAGGAAACTTATCGATACAGATGGAAAGATCCCGATCTATGCATGAAAGAACGCGATCCACCCACTGAGAACTGCAGTGCCTTTGCCATCAATCGTTTAGCGTTTCTGAAAGCATCGCAGATTCCGCTTTCGCAAAAATCAGCTGTCCTGATTCCGAGTGATCAGGAAGGTGGGGTTCAGCTCCGCTCGGAGCATAACGCTGTGCAGGGTGATTGCGGCTTCTTCGCGAAGCCCATCGATGCCGTGGATACCTGGGGCTATTGGAAGCTCACCGTCGGAGCTTTATCGCATGTTCTGCTTCAAGATCCCGAGGACTATGCCTTTGCCGATAACGAAGCGCGCCGCGCCTTCGGCACCTGGAGTAACGGTCGCAAGGCTCGTCCCATCATTTCCCTGGCTGACTGTTTTCAGGAAGGCGCCTGCCCACAGTGACTCGCGCCTTTGGGTGAGTGCCTACATAAAGTTAGGTATTGCTCCGCCTGCGTTTCCTTGTGGTATGTTAATGAACCATTTACAAACCGCAATGTGGGATTGCTTTCCCTTGATTCCTCTTGCATCACGATAGTCTGACCACATTGTCTTCCGCTGTTCCATTCGCCCACATGATTTTGCCTGTCACATAACACAGACAGGGAAAGCCTTATCTCAATACGAAATTTTTACAAACCCTGCCAAGCAGTGCAGTCAGGGCCTTGTCGTCGTGAATTCAGAAAAAGTTAACTGAATTCCAGTGAAGAAGCTTTTATACCGGTGGTTAGCCGATAACTGAATTTTTTTAGCAAAACAGATAACGTGCATGCAAACTCCAGCCTCATGCGGAGCGTCGCTGTGCATCGCGAGAATTGAAGGTGGTCTATCCTATGATATC
>JACCEA011514754.1_pt1 | contig 12240 bp, 11 predicted proteins | sample 7449851 | NCBI WGS metagenome assembly JACCEA01 (sample SAMN15323453, study PRJNA562643) | freshwater metagenome | isolation source: river surface water | place: USA:Blue River Watershed | collected 2017-08-18 | reverse complement strand
GAAGAATGGACGATTTTTTGAACCGCCGCGTGCGAGTCGAATGACGACCATGTGATTTCCTTACAATGCTGAAATAAACCACATATTCTATCGCAGAATTGATAAGAAGACCAAAAATTAAAGGTAACCATGACTAATTTTGCCCGCCCATCCCTATTTTTAGGCTTCTTAGGGTTAGCTTGCTTATTTTTAAGTGGCTGTGCTCAGGTCATGCCCACCTGCAATGCAGTAACTGCCCCGCCAACCAGAGATATGGCTGGTAGCCAATGGCAACTGATTAGGTGGCACTACACCAGCACCAATGATGGAAAAAACCGCCTACGAAGCATTTCATATGGCGAAAACGCCCAAGCGATCACATTGGCTATTTCACCTGATGGAAAGGCTGTGAGTGGCTTTGCCGGTTGCAATCGTTACACAGCACAAGTAGCCGGTAGCGATTGGGGCTTGTTGATTGAGAAAGTACTGAGTACTCGAAAATCTTGTGGGTCACAGATTGATGAGCTTGAGTACAAGTTTTTAAGTTATCTCGCAGATTACAGAACCATGGTGAGAGACGGTGATCGTCTGTTGATCATGACGCGCGATGGAGAAGTGCTCAGCTTCGCCCTAAAAAATTAAAGTCTCTGAGTCTGCGTTTAATTAACTCAATACAATAGCACCATGCATAAAAATAAACTCTTCTTTTGCGCACTTGGATTATTTGCTCCAGGTACAGGTCTTAACGTTTTTTATCTCAAAGGTCTCAGTAATATTTGGGCATGGGCTCATTTGGTGTCACTGTTTGCCGGCATCTTGGGCTGGAAATTATTAGGCGCTAGTGAGATGTCATCTGCCTTAGGCTGGGCATTGGCAGTTGCTGGATTTATTAGTTTAGAAGCTAGTTGGTTAACAACGATTGTGTTTGGTTTGCGCCCCGATGAAAAATGGGATACTCAATTTAATCAAGACAGTAACCAAACCAGCGACTCCAACTGGTTAGTTATTCTTTGCGTGATTTTGTCTTTGATGATTGGCGCAGCAGTCATGATGACTGGTTTAGCAGTCGCTTTTGAACAACACTTCTTAAGCCAGTTTGAAGAGGCGAGAAAAATTTCTCAATAATCTGAAAGATAGTGCTTAATTATCTTTTAGAACTGGTCAGCACTAAGGCTGTTAACCGCTGCACCACCCTCTAATACAGAGGCTGCGGCGCCTGGCACTTGACTTAACAAATACTCAGCATAGAAACGTGCGGTAGCGATTTTGGCAGAAAAGAACTCTTTATCATCTGCCAATTTCTGTTCTGCAACAATCAATGCTCGTGCCATTTGCCAACCTGACACCAATAGACCGGCCAAACGTAAATAAGCAACACTGCCAGCAAATACATTTTTAGTGTCAGATTTAAAGTTGGCGACCACATAATCAACCACAGACTCAAAAGAGACTCGAGCGGCAGAAAGATGTTTTAGCATCGCCTTAGCTGCTGGCGTATGGCTCTTAGATAGCTCTGCTTCAGTAGCCTGAATTGATTGAGCGATTTGCTTAGCAACCTTACCGCCATCACGATAAGTTTTGCGGCCAATCAAGTCATTCGCCTGAATAGCTGTTGTGCCTTCATAGATTGGCAAAATACGAGCATCACGGTAAAACTGCGCAGCACCAGTTTCTTCAATGAAACCCATACCACCATGCACTTGCACACCCAAGCTCGCCACATCAACAGACATCTCTGTTGAGAAACCTTTAACAATTGGCACCAAATACTCATACAAAGCTAAGTTGCTTTGTCGAGTGGCTTCATCAGGACTGAAATGCGCTTGATCACTGGCAGCTGCTGCCACATAAGCCATCGCACGTGCACCCTCAGTGTAGGCGCGCATGGTCATCAACATGCGTTTCACATCTGGGTGATGAATAATTGCCACAGGACCATCTGAACCAGCTAAATCTTTTGATTGCGTGCGATCTTTAGCGTACTGCACAGCTTTTTGATATGCACGATCAGCAATCGCAATACCTTGCATACCTACAGCAAAACGTGCCGCGTTCATCATGATGAACATGTACTCTAGGCCACGGTTCTCTTCACCCACCAAATAACCGATTGCACCACCATGGTCACCAAACTGCAACACTGCTGTTGGGCTCGCTTTAATACCTAACTTATGCTCAATCGATACACAGTGCGCATCATTGCGTTCACCCAAAGAACCATCAGCGTTCACCAAGAACTTGGGCACCACGAATAATGAAATACCTTTAACACCTTCAGGTGCCCCAGGGCAGCGCGCTAACACCAAATGAATGATGTTCTCAGCCATGTCATGCTCACCGTAAGTGATAAATATTTTTGTACCAAAAACTTTATATGTGCCATCACCTTGTGGCTCTGCACGTGTGCGCACCGCAGCCAAATCAGAACCCGCTTGAGGCTCGGTGAGGTTCATAGTGCCAGTCCACTCACCACTCACCATCTTAGGTATATACAACTGCTTTAGTTCATCACTAGCAGCAGTCAACATCGCCTCAATAGCACCGTCGGTTAGCATCGGACAAAGTGCAAAAGACATATTGGCAGCATGCAGCATCTCTGAACATGCTGTAGCGATTACCTTTGGAAAACCTTGGCCACCAAATTCGGTTGGGTGAATCACGCCCTGCCAACCTGCTTCACCAAATTGCTTAAATGCGTCTTTAAAACCAGGTGTCGTTGTCACCACACCATCTTTTAAGCTACTTGGATTTTGATCACCATCCCAGTTCAGTGGCGCAATCACTTCATTACAAAACTTCGCTGACTCTTCTAAAACAGCAGCGGCTGTCTCGTAACCATAATCCTCAAAGCCAGGGATGCTCGCCACCTCATCAACACCCGCCACATCTTGAAGCACAAATAGCATTTCTTTTAATGGCGCGGAATAACTCATGACTCGTTCCTATAATTTATATGTAGAGGTGTTGTTAATCTATGAGACTTAATTAAATAACTTCTTTGTATTACTTACCTAGTTCTGCGACCAACTCTGGGACAGCAGTAAATAGATCTGCCACCAAACCATAATCAGCCACACTGAAAATTGGCGCTTCTGGATCTTTATTGATTGCAACAATCACCTTGGAGTCTTTCATGCCGGCCAAATGCTGAATCGCCCCTGAAATACCAACCGCAACGTACAACTGTGGCGCCACAATTTTCCCCGTCTGACCAACTTGATAATCATTAGGCACATAACCTGCATCAACCGCCGCACGAGATGCACCTAAGGCTGCACCCAATTTATCAGCCAAGGGTTCAATGATGGCATGGTATTGCTCAGAAGAGCCTAAGCCACGACCGCCAGACACAATCGCTTTAGCTGTCGCTAATTCAGGACGATCAGATTTGCTAATTTCTCTGCCAGCAAATGTTGACTTCCCAGTATCAGGAGTCGCAGAAGCAGTTTCAACTGATGCAGAACCACCAGCGGCTGCTGCCGCATCAAATCCAGTAGTACGAACCGTGATCACTTTAGTCGCATCCGTTGCCTGAACAGTTGCAATTGCGTTACCTGCATAGATAGGACGCTCAAATGTGTCTGCAGAGATAACTTTTGTAATTTCTGATACTTGAGCAACATCTAGTTTGGCTGCAACGCGTGGCAACGTATTCTTACCAACAGCTGTTGCAGGCGCCAAGATATGGCTGTAATTAGCTGCCAAAGCCAATACTTGCTCGGCCAAATTTTCACCCAACTGGTTTTCTAAATGAGGCGCTTCCACATGAATAACTTTTGTCACACCAGCGACTTGTTTCGCTGCTTCAACAGCAGGGCCAGCTTGATGACCAGCCACCAACAAATGAACATCACCACCACAAGCCAGTGCAGCAGTCACTGCATTGAGTGTTGCTGCTTTTAAAGATTGATTATCGTGTTCTGCAATTACCAAAGAAGTCATTTAGATCACCTTCGCTTCATTTTTTAATTTTTCAACCAAAGTTTTTACATCTGGAACCATTACACCAGCACTGCGCTTAGGTGGCTCTTCAACTTTGATTGTTTTTAGGCGAGGGGCTACATCGACACCAAGATCTTCTGGCTTCACCGTATCCAAAGGCTTCTTCTTGGCCTTCATGATATTAGGCAAAGTCACATAACGCGGCTCATTCAAACGCAAGTCAGTAGTAATCACTGCTGGTAAATTAAGGGCCAGAGTTTCTAGACCACCATCCACTTCACGCGTTACCGTCGCTTTACCATCAGCCACCTGTACTTTAGATGCAAATGTTGCTTGAGAAGCATTCATCAAAGCTGCTAACATCTGGCCCGTTTGATTACTGTCATCATCAATAGCTTGCTTACCTAAGATAACAATAGATGGCTGCTCTTTATCCACTAATGCTTTTAATAATTTAGCCACTGCTAGTGGTTGCAACTCAGCATCGGTCTCAACCAAGATACCTCGGTCTGCGCCAATCGCCATGGCTGTTCTAAGAGTTTCTTGGCACTGAGTCACACCACAAGAAACAGCCACCACTTCCGTAGCAACACCCGCCTCTTTTAAACGAACCGCTTCTTCAATTGCGATCTCATCAAAAGGGTTCATGCTCATTTTGACGTTAGCAGTTTCAACACCCGAATTATCAGACTTCACACGAACTTTGACGTTGTAGTCAATCACCCGTTTACAGCAACCAAAATTTTCATATCTATGCCTAATCTATAGAGCTATATCAACTTGTATTAAGTATTGTATTGGAGGTGCGCTTGCGCCCCCAATTAGTTAACTATTCATTTTAAAGGGATTTAAACGTCAATCGCCGTCGCGGAACCCGCCCTTTTGCGCAACTCAAACTTCTGAATTTTGCCAGTCGATGTTTTTGGTAAATCACCAAAAACGACAGCGCGAGGAATCTTAAAACCTGCCAAGTGTTTTTTACAGTGAGCAATGATGTCTTCTGGGGTGACATTGGCATCAGGTTTAACTTCCAAAAATGCGCATGGTGTCTCACCCCACTTCGCATCAGGTTTAGCAACCACTGCAGCAGCCAAGACTGCTGGATGCCTATAAAGAACATCTTCTACCTCAATCGAGGAAATATTTTCACCACCAGAAATAATGATGTCTTTGCTACGATCCTTGATCTTGACGTATCCATCTGGGTACATCACCGCCAAGTCACCAGAATGGAACCATCCGCTAGCAAATGCCTCTTTAGTGGCGGCATCATTCTTCAAGTAACCCTTCATTGTGATGTTGCCGCGGAACATGATTTCTCCCATGGTCTCACCATCAGCAGGCACCTCTTGCATGGTTTCAGGGTTCATCACGGTCACTCCCTCTTGCAACAAGACTCTGACCCCTTGACGCGCATTTAATCTTGCGCGCTCACCCACGTCCACATCATTCCACTCCTCATGCTTAACGCATACAGCAGCAGGACCATACACTTCAGTCAAACCATAAACGTGGGTTAACTCAATACCCATCTTTTCCATGCCCTCAATAGTCGCTGCAGGAGGAGCTGCGCCAGCAATCAATCCTTTGATGCCAACTGGAATATCTTTTTTCAACTCATCAGGAGCATTCACCAACAAACCGTGAACAATTGGTGCAGCACAATAGTGAGTCACGTTGTAAGTACGCATCGCATTCAAAATCGATGGGGCATCCACTCTTCTTAAACAAACGTTAATACCCGCTCTTGCAGCAATGGTCCACGGGAAACACCAACCATTGCAATGGAACATAGGCAAAGTCCACAAATACACTGGGTGCTTAGGCATATCCCACTCAAGCACATTGGACAGCGCATTGATTGCAGCACCACGATGGTGGTAAACCACGCCCTTAGGATTGCCCGTTGTGCCAGATGTGTAATTCAAACAAACTGACTCCCACTCATCAGCTGGCATACGCCACTGATGATTAGCGTCACCTTTGGCAACAAATGAGTCATAGTCAATTGAACCCAACTGCTCACTGGCACCCGTATATTCCGCATCTTTGACATCAATGACCAAAATGTCTCTTGGCTTTTCAGCCAGAGCTAAGGCCAATGCCTTTTTCATCGTTAAGCTGAACTCTGGGTCAACAATGACCACCTTCGCCTCTCCATGATTCAACATGAAAGCGATTGCCTCAGGATCTAAACGAGTATTCAATGAATTAAGCACGGCACCCACCATGGGTACACCAAAGTGCGCTTCCACCATCGGGGGTGTATTGGGCAACATCACTGCCACCGTGTCACCAACTTTTACTCCGGCTTTAACAAGTGAGCTTGCCAATTGACGGCAACGTGAATAAGTCTCTGACCAAGTGCGCGTCAACGATCCATGAATCACCGCTGTTTTATTAGGGTAAATCTTCGCAGTTCGCTCAATGAAACTAAGAGGTGTAATCGGTGAAAAATTCGCTGGGTTTTTATCTAACCCGTGTTCATAGATGCCAGGCATGCCAATAACTCCACTTTGTTTTTGTGATCAAACAATTATTAGCGAAGGGGCTTATTTAGTCCATATCTAAAGCCCTGAATTAATGGCTAACCCTAATATGCTGACCGTGCCCGGCTTAAATTATTAACTGGTGGGGTGTATTACTGCGGGGATGTATTACTGCTGGCGTGGGTGTGGATCAGAGATCAGCCAACTCTTTGAGATGCGCTACAACACTTCTAGCCAATGCTGAGAGGTTGTAACCACCTTCTAAGCAGCTGACAATGCGCCCATCTGCCGTCTCATTGGCAACAGTCATTAGTTGGCGGGTGATCCAAGCATAATCAGCCTCCACCAAGCCCATTTGCCCCATATCATCTTCGCGATGCGCATCAAAGCCCGCTGAAATGAAAATAAACTGAGGTTTAAATTCTCTTAAGCGTGGCATCCAACTCAACTCCACCACCTCTCTCACCGCAGGCCCTCCCGTATAGGCTGGCAAAGGTACATTGACCATATTTGGAATGTCGGTTCTGGGTTCGGCGTATGGGTAAAACGGATGCTGAAAGTAGCTGCACATCAATACACGTGGCTCATTTAAAAAAGCGGCTTCCGTACCATTGCCATGATGCACATCAAAATCAATCACAGCCACTCGCTCTAAACCGTAATGCTCTAAGGCATATTTAGCGGCGATTGCCACATTATTAAAAAAGCAAAAGCCCATCGCTTGATGGGGTTCAGCATGGTGCCCCGGAGGTCTTAAACAAGAAAATGCATTCGATGCTTTTTTATTCATGACCGCATCAACGGCAGCTATGGCACCACCTGCTGACCTCAAGGCTGCCTGCCAGGTATGAGGATTCATGGTGGTATCACCATCAATCGCGTGATAACCAGTTGCAGGACTACTGGATTTAACTCTTTGAATATGCTCTGGTGTGTGCACCAGAGCTAATTGCTGCTCTGTGGCTAGGGGAGGGTCAATATAAGTTAGATAAGCATCGATCCTACTAAGAATTAACTGATCTTCAATCGCCTGAACACGCGCAGGGCACTCAGGATGGTGGGAGCCCATCTCATGCAAGAGAGAATCTGCGTGACTAATAAAAGCTGTGCTCATAAATCTTAATAAATCAGTGGATAATCAGTAGCATTAAATTCTAGTTAATTGGTTGAATTCGATTGCTCACAAAAACAATGAAATCCCTCGCACTCACTAAAGCGTCCCTAGCCTGCGGCATCGCTATAGTCATATTATCCGCCTGTTCCACACTTCCAAGCAAACAGTCAGAGCAAAAATCTGACTCAAATCAAGTCACCAATAACGATAATTTTGCTGAACTTGAGAAAAAACCTGACTCTTTGGGGCCATTCATAGAGAAAGTTAGTCAAGATCACAATATCCCTCTAAAAGATTTACAGTTGGCTTTTGATGATGCGAAAACGATTCCATCGATTAAAAAGCTTGTTATGCCGCCACCTGTAGGTTTTCAGAAAAACTGGAAAGTTTACAGAAGCCGTTTTGTAGAACCTAAACGATTAGCTGCCGGTCAACAATTCTGGAAAAAACATCGTTCATTCATCGAAGCCACCGCCAATAAAACAGGTGTACCAGCTGAAGTTATTGTTTCAATCATTGGTGTGGAAACTATCTATGGAAAACACATGGGTGGGTTTTCTGTCAGAGATACTTTGATTACATTAGGCTTTGATTACCCCAACACACCCAACAAAACTTCAAGAGAAACCCTATTTAAGAATCAATTAGAAGATCTGATTCTTCTGTGTCGCGCAGAAAACAGGGAGGTAACTCCATTTAAGAAATGTCTTAATCAACTAGGCTCTTATGCAGGAGCGATTGGCTTGCCTCAGTTCATGCCAGGCAGCATTCGTCGCTTTGCCGTTGATGGCAATAACGATGGTCGAATTGATTTAAGAAATTCACCAGAAGATGCCATTGCTAGTGTTGCTAATTTCTTAAAAGCTCACGGCTGGGTATCTGGTGAGCCTATTTATTTAGATATTCAGAGTAATGATGAAGTAGTAAGCCTTGCAAAAAAATTAGCCGATGGCGAACCTAAAGCGAAATTGAAGTTAGGTGATCTAGCAAAGGATCAAATGATTTCCAAAACCGAACTACCGGATACAACGCCTAGCCTAGTCGTTGATCTTCCAAGTCCTGACGGTAATGGCGGCACTGAAGTTAAGTATGTGATTGGTCTTAGAAACTTTATCGCCATTTGCGATTACAACCGCAGCTTCTTCTACGCTCAGTCGGTCGCTGAATTTGCTCAAGCCCTCAGAGGTGAGATTCCTGCGCAAGAGGTGGCAACAAAAAAGTCTTCTGAAAAAGCAAAGAAGGCTTCCAAGAAGCCTTCAAAAAAATCTACCAAAGTAAAACAGGCCGCCAATTAAGCAGGAAACACCCCGGTTGATAAGTAGCGATCACCTCGATCGCAAACAATAAATACAATCGTTGCATTTTCTACACGTTCTGCAATGCGAAGCGCCACCACCAACGCACCAGCAGCTGATATACCGCAGAAGATGCCCTCTTCTCTGGCTAAACGTCTGGTCATGTCTTCAGCCGCTGCTTGGCTCACATATTCAATACGATCAACCTTGGCATCAGCATAAATCTTAGGAATATATTCTGGCGACCATTTACGAATACCCGGTATTTGTGAACCATCTTCTGGTTGAGCGCCAATAATTTGAATTTGTTGATTTTTCTCTTTTAGGTATATTGATACGCCCGTGATGGTGCCCGTTGTTCCCATCGCAGAGACAAAGTGCGTAATCTGCCCTTTTGTATCTTCCCAAATCTCAGGACCGGTTGATTCAATATGCGCTAGCGGATTATCTTTATTGCCAAATTGATCAAGAATTTTCCCTTTACCTTCCTTTTGTAACTGTAGCGCATAGTCACGCGCATACTCCATGCCACCAGATGCAGGGGTCAAAACTAATTCGGCACCATAAGCCGCCATACTTTGGCGACGTTCAATACTTTGATTCTCTGGCATCACCAAAATCATCTTGTAACCTAGAATCGCGGCGACCATCGCTAAAGCAATACCAGTGTTACCGCTGGTTGCCTCAATTAAGGTATCTCCAGGCTTGATATCACCACGCTGCTCTGCACGCATAAACATCGAAAGAGCCGGGCGATCTTTGACTGATCCCGCAGGATTATTTCCTTCCAACTTACCAAGAATGATGTTATTGCGTTCTGTATTACCAGGACCTGGAATACGTTGCAAACGAACCAACGGCGTACGACCAACCGTTTGGGCAATGGTGGGGTAATTAGGGCGAGAAGTAGACATATGACGCCTATATTAATGGATTTATAACCATCATATGCCTAAGTTTTATAAGGTGAATGAAACCCTGATCTTAAGGGGTTTTTTTCTCTTCTTTGGTCTTTCTGCTTTGTTTGCTTGCTTTCTCTGTTGCTGGTTTTTCATTTTCCTTGCTTTTGGTGGATGACTCTTTGTTGGCCTTTTCTTTCACTGGTCTATCAACTTTAGCCCCTGCGCTAGCACTTGCTTTGCTGTTGATCGTTAAACCGTTTTGCATCATGCGCTCAACGGTTTTCTCACCAATGCCTTTAACTCGTGTGTGCAAATCATTCGCATCTTTATAAGGCCCATTCTTTTTGCGTTCCTCCAAAATTGCTTTAGCTTTAGATGGTCCAAGTCCCCTAACAGATTCCAGTGCAGTTTGATCAGCAGAATTAACTTCCACTTGAGCAATTGCATAGGAACTTAATAAAAATAAACCTGCGATAGATGCAATCACAAATCGCATGAATGATTGAAATACATTTAACAACATCTTGCCTCCTTGAAAAGAAAAAAGCCTCATCGATTGATGAAGCTTCTTCTTAACGAAAGCTTAGTCGTGTTGTTGACTAAGAATTACCTGATTACAAAGGCTGAGCAAGAAAATCAGAATTTTCTGACAACCACTTCATGTATTTCTCTACACCTTGCTCAACAGTATGAAACTCAGCTTGATAACCAGCTGCGCGCAAATGAGTTAAATCAGCTTGAGTAAACGATTGGTACTTCCCTTTTAATGCATCCGGAAATGGGATGTACTCAATTAAACGCTCATCAGCCAACTCAGCCAAACTTAATTGAGGTTCGCCATTGAGGGTACGCAGTGAGTTAATGACTGATTTAGCCACATCATTAAAAGGTTGAGCTCGACCGCTACCTAAATTAAAGATGCCACTTTTTTCTGGGTGCTCTTGGAAAAATAAATTAACGTTAGCAACATCTTCCACAAACACAAAATCACGCTTTTGCTCACCTTGAGCGTAACCGTCATACTCACCAAACAACTTGACGGTGTTGTCTTCTAAAAACTGGTGATAGTGATGAAAAGCTACTGAGGCCATACGACCTTTGTGTGATTCGCGCGGACCGTACACATTGAAGTAACGGAAACCCACCACTTGAGCTGTCGTAGCCTTTTCAGCAAAACGCTTACGCACAACCTGATCAAACAAGAATTTCGAATAGCCATAAACGTTCAGCGGCTTTTCGAATTGACGGTCTTCTTTAAAAGTATTTGAGCCACCATAAGTTGCAGCAGATGATGCGTACAAGAATGGAACTTTTTGAGCAGTACAAATATCCAACAAATCCATCGAGTAACGGAAGTTATTCGCCATCATGTATTTACCATCAGTTTCCATGGTGTCGGAACAAGCACCCTCATGAAAAATCGCCGTCACCTTGCCAAATTTTCCTTTGGCAAAAGCTTCCACGAACTCTGATTTATCTAAGTAATCAACAATGTCTAAATCAGCCAAATTGCGATATTTGTCAGCAGGCTGCAGCTCATCAACCGCAATCACATCTTTAATACCCTTGGCATTCAATGCCTGAACTAAATTAGCCCCAATAAAACCGGCTGCGCCAGTCACGATATAAGTCATTGCAATTCCTCTAACGATACAGTTGCCGTACCCAACTTACCAACCACAATACCACCTGCTTTATTAGCTAACTTCATAGCTTGCCCTGCTGGCCATTTAGCGGCCAAAGCAACTGCCATTGTGGCAATCACGGTGTCACCCGCACCAGACACATCATAGACCTCTCTAGCATCCGCCTTAACGTGCTCAACACCCGCAGCAGTAAACAAACTCATACCCTCTTCAGAACGAGTCAACAATAAAGCCTCTAGTTTTAATTCTTCTCTGAGCGCCTGAGCTTTAGCAGTTAGGTCTGCTTCATCTTTCCAACGACCGACCACTTGCCTTAATTCAGAGCGATTAGGCGTGATGATTGATGCCCCTTCGTATTTACTGTAATCATCACCTTTAGGATCAACCAATACCACCTTGCCGGCCGCTTTTGCCGCTGCAATCATCTTGGTGACATGCGTCAAACCACCCTTGCCATAGTCCGACAAAATAACCGCATCCACCTCAGGCAATAAAGATTGGAACTGCTCCAACTTATTCAGTAGCGCTTCATGCGTAGGCGCTTTTTCAAAATCTAAACGAATCAACTGTTGTTGACGTGCCACCACACGCAACTTAACGGTGGTCGGCAAACTTGGGTCTCTTTGCAAATGGCTTTTAACGCCTTGGGCCTGCAATAACTCTTCCACTCTGCGGCCAGGCTCATCATCACCAACCACACCCAAAATAGAAATTTTTGCTCCAATGCTTGCAGCATTGCGTGCAACGTTAGCGGCACCACCCAAACGCTCATCATCTTTACTCACCAATACCACTGGCACTGGAGCCTCTGGAGAAATTCTTTCAGTATCACCAAACCAGTAACGGTCCAACATGACATCGCCAACAACCAGT
>JACCEA011600505.1_pt1 | contig 12244 bp, 21 predicted proteins | sample 7449851 | NCBI WGS metagenome assembly JACCEA01 (sample SAMN15323453, study PRJNA562643) | freshwater metagenome | isolation source: river surface water | place: USA:Blue River Watershed | collected 2017-08-18 | reverse complement strand
GGTTTTATTATACTACTTTTTTGTTTATTTGTGAAGCATTTTTTTCGTTTTTTTATTTGGTGGGACTTGTAGGACTTGAACCTACGACCTGCCGATTATGAGTCGGATGCTCTAACCAACTGAGCTAAAGTCCCGTCTTTAGTGAAGCTATTATAACAAATTTTAAAATTTAAATCAATGTTTTTATCAGAATTTGGTGCCCGGTGCCAGACTCGAACTGGCACGGCTTGCGCCGGAAGATTTTAAGTCTTCTGTGTCTACCATTCCACCAACCGGGCGTATCTTTGTATCTCTTTATGGTGCTTATTTTACTACATTTTTCGTTTTTTGTGAAGCGTTTTATTGCATTTTTTTTATTTGGTGGGACTTGTAGGACTTGAACCTACGACCTGCCGATTATGAGTCGGACGCTCTAACCAACTGAGCTAAAGTCCCGTAGAGAAGTATTATAAAATAAAAATAAACATTTAAATCAGAATTTGGTGCCCGAGGTCGGACTCGAACCGACACTCCGTAAGGAAGAGGATTTTAAGTCCTCCGTGTCTACCATTTCACCACTCGGGCTTGAAAGAGCATTTCTGCTCAGAAGTTAATCTTGGTTATGTCGGTTTTGGCGACGTTCACGCCAAGCACGATCTTCTTTGTGGAATTTTTTTTTGGAAGGGTCTTTTTTCTTTTGTTGAAACTTTTCTTTAGATTCACTGTTGCCTTGCATTTCTTTTTTTCCTTAAGTGTTTCTGTTTAAGTGTGGCTAGTATACTACTTTTTCTAACTCTTGTGAAGCATTTTTTTAAGTTTTTTTGATTTTTTCTGTTATTTGATTCAATTCTTTTTTAAGTCTTTTAGCTTTGTTTTCTAATTTAGAAATCTCTTTGTTTTTTCTTGTTTCAAATTCTTTATCTGACTCCAAACGAGAAATTTTAATTTCTTCAGAAATAGAATTATATCCAGAATCAAAATGAATACTTGCATTTTCTCCATATTGTTCAATGAGAGAATCAATTAATTGTTTCATTTCAACTAAGGTTTTACATTCAGAAATGCCATTCTTAAGAGAATGAGTTTCAGTAATGATTTTTTTTCAAATGCGTTCATAAATTTTACCTAAATTAAGAATAAACATAATTGTTTTACTTTTTAATTTTTAAATAATAAACAACGAAATACTTCAACTTCGCTATCATCTTCAAAAAATTTTAAAGTAGGCTTTCCAGTTTTAAAATTAAAAGAAAAACCAGAAACGGTATTAACTTTTAATTTTGATTTAAAAGGTTTGTTAGACTTCTTTCTAACTTTTTGACCTATAATAAAAATATCAGACATTTGAAAGTTTGTCTTCAACAAATAGTTCAGCAGCAATTAAGCATTCTTTAGGAGTTCCACATTTTAGATTACGAATGCATTTACCAGAGTCACGTTGAGAATATTTTCCTTCATATTCATCAAGACCAGTATAACCATTTCTGGATTGAGCATAAACATATACTCCAGTGTGTTCAATTTCTTTATTTAGAATTTCAATATCTAGCATAAGCATTTGCTTTGTATATCTGGACATAATATTATCGCCTATTAAATTTATTAGTTAAACAGAATTTGATTCTTCAGCTTCTTCTCGACTATCACAATATCCTTCTTCATAATAGAAGGAAAGTGCTTCATTTAGTTCATCTCGATCATAATAATTTTCTGTATAAACTTCAAGAATCCTAACAGAACCATCCTTTCCTTTTTTGTAAAGAGTAATAGTAGACATGATATTTTAACCTTTTTAGATAATGAATTTTAAGGATTTTATTATACCAAATTTTCAAGAATTAGTCAAAGATTCATGAATTTTAATAATTGCTGCTGTTAAACGATCAGCAAGATGACCTTCATCAATTTCTTCCAGTTCAATAGCAAAGAGCTTTTTGCCTTGAGCATTAAATACATTAGCAAAGCCTATAGATTCTTCAATATCTTCAGAATCAAAAAGAAGAATATCATTAGAAAATTGTTTTGAATATTTAAAATAATATAAATTACCTTCAACTTCAGTCCCGATTACTCCTTCTTTAAAAAATTGTTTTTTAACACTATATCCAAAAACTCCTTTTTCAACAAGTGCAGGTTCAACAATGAAAAATTGTGGTTCAGAATAGTCTTTAATTTTTTTAATGATTTTGGATTTTAAATATGAATCTTCTTCAATCATTGAAATAACTTCTTTAACAGAAAACCCACAAGTTACAAAATTAATTTCAGAAAGATTTTCATCAAGTAGCGAAACATAAAAATATTTTAACATTTGTTTTCTCCTAAAAAACAAGCCTCCTAAGAGGCTTTTTTATAAAAAAGTAATTATTCTTCAATTACTTTAAGTTTAGAAGCAATTTTATCAATTGTTTCTTTATCATTCTTTTTGATAAAAGTAATGATTTTTTGACTACCATTCAAGATAGAAACAACAGTTTCTACAAGAACATATCCTTCTACTTCACCATATACTTTATAAAAGCCTTCACTTGCATTTTCAAAGTCTTTAGTAAAGTAGTTCTTACCGCTGATTCCATTCATAGTGATAGCGAAAACACTACGTCCATCTTGAACAGCATTTTTATTTGTTTTGTAAACTTTGATTTTATTTTCATAAAAATCTACAACACGAATTTCAGGCTGAGTAATGGCTCGTACAACTTCAAAAATAACACCATTAGATTCAATATATTTAATAGGTTTTACTTCATATCCTTTATCTTTAAGGTATTCTGCTTCTTTGCTAGTACGAACAAAGAAAACTTCTTTGCCTTTGATAACTTCAAAAATAACATTTTCTTGTTTTTTAAAGGTTGCAGTAGGAGCAATAATAGCAGTCTTTTTAAATTTAAGAGTAAAATGACTATCTTGTTGTTTATAAGTATCAATAATACTTGAACTAATAATGTAAAAGTAAGCAATTACGCCTTCTTTTTCATTACTAACAAATTTCTTATTTTCATTCAATACTTTTTTACGTTTATGTTTAACGATATTAACCAAAACGATGCTGTCATTTGCCCATTTTGAATTAACAGAGTTTTGAGTAATTTTATAGTCAATGTTAGCCTGATACCTACTTTTTGAAGCAAACTGATTTTTTGCGATTTCGCTAATTTTTTCAAAAGTAATATTTTTTCCATTATTTTGAATTTGTTGTTTAAAACTATTAATAGAATGACGAATAACATCAAAATGATGGTTGCCTTTCTTAATAGTCAAAGAAAAATCATGTTTAGGACGAATTTGACCTTCTGCAAGAATAAACATTTTAAATCCTCTTTTTTGTTTAGGAGTAAATTATAACACAAAAATAATATTTTTAAAAGACTTTTTTTATGAATGGAGATTGTTTAGTTCTTGTTGAGTCATTACTTTAGAAAAAATGAAAAGATCATTTTTAAGATCTTTATTTTTTAGTGGAGCATTTTCACCCATGATAAACCAACCAGCACTTTTAGAATAGTATGCCATAGTAGAAATCAAACCATATTGGACAGCATAATAGGTTTGGTCTTCGATTTCTTTAGAAGTGTTATTAAAAATCATAAAAATCATCCTATGTTTTAAAGAAGGTTTATTGTATCAAAAAAAGAGAATTTATGCAATTTTAATTTTCTGAAATAAGGATCGGGATTTCATGAATGTACCAAATTTGATAATCTTCATGATATGATAAAAAGATATTTTCAGATAGAATTAGAGTTTCATAATCATCTTCTTCTAAAAAAATAAAATTAGGTGATTGTCCAGTTGCGTCTTCTTCTTCATTACAATAATGAAGAATGTCTTGATAAATTTGAACTGATGTTCTTTTCATAATTAAATTTTAAAAAAAAGAATTTCCCAAGTATTTGAGAGTGGAATTTGTTTTGTTTTTTCATGAAATGATTCATAATAATCTTCATCAGGAATTGCAAAAAGCACAAATTCATCATTAGAATTAAGTGTAAATTCTGGTTGAAATTCAAATATATTTAAAGAATTAATTTCTTCTCCAGAATAAACACCATTTAATTTCATATAGTTGTAATATTGAAAGTCATCTTGATTAAAAATTCCTTTTTTTACATTAGTCCATTTTTGAGGTTTAGTAAAAAAATATTCTTTCCCAATAAAATTTAAAAGATTATATTTTTCTTTAAGTTCTTGAAATCTTTTTTTATTTATAATATCAAGTTTATCTTGTTCAATTTTAATTAAATGATTAAGATTATCAATATTGTTAGAAATCTGTTCAAATTCATTACAAATTTCTTCAGAAGACATGTTCTTAAGTTTTTCAAGAAAGTATTCTAATTTGTCATTCATTGTTTTTTGCATTATATTGACTCCAATTATAAATATTTATGTGATTATATCACATAAAAAATTTAAATTAAAGTAAAAATCAATCAGGTCTATAACAAATTTCGTAATGTTGTCCTACAATATAATAATCATCTAAAGAGTATGTTGTTAAATTAGGTGCCCAAACTCTAAAATTATCAGTTTTAGACTCATATTCTACAAGACGTAAAGCGCCTGGAAAAAACTCAATTCCTGATATATTAAAAGGTCCTTGTGGAGCACTATACATTGGCATAGTTGCTTGATACTGAAATCCATTAACCTCTGTTTTTGCTACATATCCAGACCAAGTTCTGGGTGGAGATCCGGCTAATGTAATATACCAAGTTTCCATCAATTCATGATTATCCCAAGGCTCAGGAGTTATTGCATTAAATCGGCATATTGCATTTGATGTGTTTTGAGAAAAATCATCAGTTGAATAATTAGGTGTAGAAGGTGGAACAATAGGTGTATTAGAAAAGTTAATACTACCATTAGGTAAACTTCCACCATTACTTATTTCTAATGGAATTTTAGCAGAATATTCAGCAAAAGATTCAAAAGAAATAAGTGAAATTAAAATTATTTTTAAAATTTTAAACATAGTATTTTATATAGTTATTAAAAAAATAATAACATTAAAATATTTTAAAATCAATAATCAATAATCAATAATCAATAATTTATTCTATTTTTTCAATGAAATTAATAAAATATTTAAAGGTGTGTTCATAATCAGGAGAAAAACCAGAACTTGAATTATGAGAATACCTGTTAAGTTTATCAACAGTTTCATCTAGATGATTTTCTGTATTTTGATAAGTTTTAATAATTAGATCTTTAATTTCATTAAATTTAATATCTTTAGAATTGTAAAAGACACGATCAAAATGAGATTCTGTAATAAAATTAAAATTGAGTTTTTTATAAACTTCTTTAAGAAAAGCTAGTTCTGAATTATCAAACCTTCTGCGGTTGATATTAATTGTGGAATCAAGTTTAATTTCTGGAAATTGTTTTACTTTGTATTTAAGTTGATTTGTAAGCTCAACAATTTGGTCATCAATATTTTGATTAAATTTAATTTTTTCTTCAATAAAAGGATTAAGTTTATCTTCAAAATTTTTAATAGAAGCTAGAGCAATTTCTTTTAATTGTTGAAGTTCTGGAGTTAGATTTTGACATTCAGATACAAGACCAAAAGCAGTATAGGATTGCTCACGATCACAATAGTCATAGAAAGAAAAAGAAAGAGAATCAGGTACAGGAACTTTCATATTTTGTAGTTCTTGTTTCTTAATATTATAAAAAGAAATGAATTCTTTGATTTCGCTGATTTTTTTCATAAGAAAATACCATTAGTGATTAGATTTGAATTATTATATCAAAAAAAAGAAGAGAAGTAAATAAAATAATTGGTTGACCTGATAGGACTTGAACCTACAGCTTTCATTAGATTTACTAGGTCGCTAGCACCGTTCAAAGACCAGACTATTTTTTAGGAGCGTTTCTCCACATATTCTGGAATACTCTACCATTGAGTTACAAGTCAACAAAAAGGAATTTGTTCAGGGCTGGCGAGTAAGCTTGGTTTACCTGAGTGACCAATTTAAATGGAAAGGCTCCTAGTGCATTTGCATTTCTCGCTACTGAGCTGGCTTTTGCCATTTCTGTAGAGTCTATGACTCAAATTAAGCGACTGTAGAAGGATTCGAACCTCTCATTAACCCCCGCAATTGGGGCTGTTCTACCGTTGAACTATATAGTCATAATAAGAAAAATTAAGCGATTGTATCGGGATTCGAACCCAAAAATCCACCCTACATGGGCAGCGTTTTACCGTTAAACTATACAATCATAATAACATAAATTAAGCGACTGTAAAAGGATTCGAACCTCTGGACTCTCCCGACACTTTGGGAGTGTTCTACCGCTGAACTACACAGTCATAAATAAAGATTTGGTTGCGATGGTAGGATTCGAACCTACGATCTCCAGCATATGAAACTGGCGAGAACGACCACTTCTCTACATCGCGTCAATTATTGCTTTGTATTGATTGTTTCGAACCAATCGCAACTTTGTACCCCGTAGCCCGAAACTAAACTCAGTGTTCCTACGGTATCAAGCAAAATAAAAAATTGGTCGGAGTGGAGAGATTCGAACTCCCGACATCCTGCTCCCAAAGCAGGCGGTCTACCTGACTGACCTACACTCCGAAAATAGAGCCGACTCACCCAGCCGTTTTAATTTAACCGATAAAGCTAGTTAAATGCTCTTTAATTTATAGAAGCCATTATAACACAAAAAAAATCAAATTTCAACACATTATTTGGCTGGCGTAGTAGGATTCGAACCTACGACCCGGTGATTAACAGTCACCTGCTCTACCAACTGAGCTATACGCCAATTTTAAACCAAGCCCCATTCCACGCTTAGTTAAATGAAGCGCCTTTATTACGCCTCCCCTTATTCATTCAATGAAGCTATTGTATCAAAAAAATTAAAACATAGCAACATTTTTTTATCTGTTTTTAAAATTTTTTATTAAATTTTAAAATAAAAAATTGGTCGGAGTGGCAGGATTCGAACCTGCGACATCCTGCTCCCAAAGCAGGCGGTATAAGCCAAACTAACCTACACTCCGAAATAGAGCCGACTCACCCAGCCGTTTTAATTTAACCAATGAAGCCAGTTAAATGCTCTTTTAAACCTAACAGTCTTGCCGTTTCTATTTAAATGATCAAATCTGCTCATCTCTGGTGAAACGTTCGCAGCGTACTGTATAAGTTGCATAGCAACTTATATCAAAACCTGCTGTTTAGCGTTACTATTTGATAAAATATATTTATCAAACTCGTTGCTACTTTTAGATAAATTAATATCTATTAAAATAAATTTTTACAAAAGAACGAACCTTAAACTTCCCGAAAACCATTTAGTTCATTAGAAATTGAAAAATTTATATTCAACATTAAATTGAACAAATAAATAATACAATTTAAAAATAAAAATGTCAAGCGACATTTAATTGAAACAATTATATCAAAATAAAGAAAGTAAATCAAGATTTTTTAAGATTGGTTTTGCCGATATTTAATCTTTTTTCATTTTAGAAATACGTTCAAAAAAACCAGATGTAACAAGTTTTTCACGAATAACATCATAACCTTCAAAAACACCAGATTTAACCTTATCAAAAGGCTCCATCCAAGCACTATTCTTATAAATGATAGAACAAAGCTCAAAAGGATCTAATTTAGAAAAAGCATTAAATCGTTGTTCTGAAAAATAGAATGGTACTGAAAGGACAAGCTTACTTTCTCCAGAAACATAATCTTCAATAATCAATACAGGAGTTTTTGCTTGAGTAATAAATTGAATTTCTTTGCCAAATCCAATAATAGGATTGCTCCATTCATTAGAGATACTAATAACTGGTTTTCCAATCATTAGTTCAAGTTCGGCATAAAGACATTCGCTTTTTTGATTTGCACGATATTCACGTTCTTCTTGAATGCCTTCTTTTTTAGCCTTAGAAGCGATAGCGTTTTGTTCAGAAGAAATAATTTCTTCAAATTGTTTTGAAAAGACTTTTTTAAATACAGAGAATAGAATATTCATAAGAAACCTTAAATGGTTATTTGTTTAATGTGTAGATTATACACTAAAATAAAAAAAAAGACAATAAAAAACCGCCATAAGACGATATTTTAATTGGTGCGGAAGGAGGGACTCGAACCCTCACGCCTTGCGGCGGCGGCTTCTAAGACCGCTACGTCTACCAGTTTCGTCACTTCCGCATAAATTTGGTGCCCAAGGTCGGACTCGAACCGACACTCCGTAAGGAACCCGTTTTTGAGACGGGCGCGTCTACCATTCCACCACTCGGGCAATACAATAATTAAACTATAACAAAAAAAACTAAACTTTGCAACAACTTAATTAATTTTTTATTTGGCTGGCGTAGTAGGACTCGAACCTACGACCCGGTGATTAACAGTCACCTGCTCTACCAACTGAGCTATACGCCAATTTTAAACTAAGCCCCATTCCACGCTTAGTTAAATGAAGCGCCTTTATTACGCTTCCCCTTATCCGTTTTGTTGAGCACATTCTATCAAAAATAGAGTTTAGTGTCAATGAAAAAATTAAAAATTAAATCTTTTTTTCAATCCATTCAATTAAATTAATAGCATGTTCTTTTGAAAAAATAGTATATTTTTCTCCAAGATATGAGTCAATGTCATGGAATCCTAATTGTAGAACAGAATGATGCTGAATTTTAAATTTTGCGAAATGTTTATCTTCGCCAATACTTATAATATAAGAAGGTTCAATTAAAGATTCAGCAACAAATCTACTATAAAAAGATACAGTTTTAGGAATAATAATTGAACTATGCATATTAAAATAAACTCGCCAATCCAGCAACACCACCAGCAAATGAGAGAACATCAAAAAAACTAATTTCTTCGTCTTTTCTAACGAAATTTCTTTTTACATAACCGTTGCTTTTAACATTAAGACCGAAATTTTCAGGTGAAATAGTAACCAAAACAATTTGAATTTCATCTTCTTGAATTTTATCAGCAATAAAAAGAGAGTTCATCTTGTTGGCATATTTTGAATTAGCCATTTCATTTGCAATAGAAGGAAATTTTTCAAGATAAACGAAATTTGAAATTCCATTTTTAGTGTTAATTTTTACAGAATATTCTTTAAAATTATCAGGGACTTTAGTGTTTTTGTAACCACAATAACGAAGAATATCAGAAGCTTTAATAACAGTTTTGTTTTTATAAGTTGCTACAGAAAAGAAACGATTACGAATTTTAATAAAGTCTTCAGTGTTGTCTTCAATAATTTCTTCTTTACGATTTTTGAAAGATTCAATAAAAGAGCGAAGAAGTTTAACAGTAATTGAGTTAAGGTTAGTTTGCTGAATAGGAGAATTAGCAAGCAATCCTACAATAGATGGAAGGTTTTTAATGTTGTCTACAGATACAAAGAGATTATTTGGGTAAATTTCAATAAAATTCTGCATTTTAAGACGATTAAAGTAACGATTTGCAACTTCCCGATTAACACTTCCATTTTCGTCAAGTTTATATCCAATCAAAGACATCATATCGTCAAAGCAAAAATAAGTCTTATTTTCTGAAATTACATGAACTGTCTTAATGCTGGTAATGCTGGTAAAAATATAGTTTTTGTATTTAGACCAAACGTTCATTTTTAAATCCATTGTGTTTTAAAGATATGCAATTATAGCATGAAAATGCTGGATGTGCAATATATTAGACTCGCTTGATAGAGAGTCTAATATAAAAGATTTACCATTTTAAATTAAATGTATAAAATAAAAAACTCGTAATTAGTTTTTTTATGATACAAAAATTTGAACAGTAAAATCACCAGTAGAAAAAACTCCTTTCTCTAAAATATCCTGAATCAAACTTTGTTCAATTTCCTGAAATTCAGGGAAAGTGAAAATTTTATCAAGAAAAATATCTTGAGCTTGAGATAAAGAGTTAAGAAGTTCTTCTTCTTTTTTAATTGGAATAATTTCGGTAATAATTCCATTTTCAGTTGATACAACATAAATAAAATCCGTACTCATAATAAAACCTCATTAATTTATTGATATTTTGTTTTCAAATCATTTTGAATTATTGAAATAATTTCATTATGATTATTTCTATTACTGACAATTTTAAAAAGTTTAACTTCATTGTTTTGAACAATATAAATAGCTACTGGTGCATTACTTGGTGTTTTAATAAGACTAATTAAAAAATCACCATTTTTAGCAATTTCATAAATTTTTTCTTCAATATCGTTAAACATACAACTATTACTTACAGTTTTAGTAGCTGCTAGAGTAAAGTTAAACATTTCATGTTGAAAAAGTTCGCCTTTTCCAAAAACAAAACCATTTTTTTCGATAAAATCAATACCATGAATTTTTTTACTTAGTTGAATTTTATTTTTAATGGTTTCTTCAGAAAAACCTAAATTAGAATATTCTCGTAGAAAAGAAACGTTTGTAGTTGTCATATTTAATCCTCAATAATGATTTCATTAGAATCAAAAGAATAACCCATTTTCTTAAGAGTTGAAATAACTTCACTGCCATCTTTAATTACAGTAAGAGAATCCGCAGAAAAATGACTAATTACTTTTCCAAAATCAACTGCACTCCATACAGCATCTAGTGGATTTTTATTTACTTCTTTAAAAAAGTCATCAAGAAGAACTTTTTTGCCAACCATTTTTACATCATAAGTCAGATCATAAAGTGGCGTGCCATCACAATCTCTGGAATGATTTTGAACATAAAGGCGAATACCATTATCTTCTTCAGAATTGATTTCAACCAAAGAGTAGAGAGGAATCGAGTGTTCTTTCATTATATATACCTTTTGTATTAAATTTGATAGATTATACCAAAAATATTAAAAATAGTCAATTTTTTTTAGCAAGTCCAAAAATAGAAATAATAAGAGAAACAATTTGCAAAGTGGCAACAGGATAATTGCCTACAAAAAACAAATGAATAAAAAACACAGAATGCGATACTGAGTTAAGCTTGAAGTATTTTTTGTTTGATATTTTGTTTTGAGTAAAAAGAAGAAAGGTAAAAGGCATAAAAACAACAGGAATCCAGCCAATACTTTGAATAATCCAATTAAAATCATTTAAACTGAAATAATTGTATGATGAAATTATTAAAGCAAGTAATCCAGTTATAAACATTGTGTTTAAATTAATAAATTTAAATTTTAACAAAATACCCATCAAAGAAATTAAACTAAAAAATGCAAAAAATGTATTAGAAATAACTGCTTGATAATTAGAAATATTAAAACTTGTAATTACAAAGATAATAGATGCTAAAAGCATTGATACAGAAAATACAATGCTTTCTTTTTTTATAAAACCAAAAGATAGAAGCAATGAAGAAAGGATGGCAATAAAACTTCCAAGCCACCCTATATAATTAATTATAAACATTTTTATTTAGTTATTTAACAATTTTATGACTAATGAAATTTACATAAGCAAGAACACCATCTACAAAAGGAGTATTATTATGAGTCCAAATTTTAATTTCAAGACCTCTAGGGTCTACAAATTCTCTTTTAAAAGTGCTTCCGATTTCAATATAAAGAGAATGAACATCATCTTTAGAAATTGAACTTTTAGATTTAAGAAAAGATTCTGCAAATTGAATACCTTCAGTCCAAGTTTTTTCTTTTTTGCGTTTAAAGAAAAACATATATAATCCTTTTAGAAAGAGTGAATTACTTTGCTAAGACCTTTAGTTTGTTCGGAAATAATTTTTTCAACTTCTTTATTTGAAAGACCTTCTTCATGCTTATGAGAGTCAACATCAATTACTGTAATCGAAACATTTTCGTCATACGAAAAAACTTCTTCAACCATACCACCACGAACTACAACTACAATGTTTTTAGTTTTCATAATTTTATACCTTTCAATGCTTGCTTAATGAGTTTTAATTATACCAAAAAAAACAATAAAGGTCAATTAAATAAAGAATTCTTTGCCTGATTTATAAAATAAAAAAGGACTTTTAGTCCTTTTAACTGAAAAATTTTGCTATAGATTTTGGTATATATGTTAGATAGTCATACAATAGATAAAATGCTCCTTTTTTCTGAATATCTTCTTCTGAAGCTTCTGCAAAACATTTTGCATGAATTGAATAAATTAAGAACTGAGAAAAGAATCCATAGATAAAATATTGATATATTTCTAAATGTATTGGCATATAATGAAATTTATCAAATTGATAATAAATTAAAAGAGAACCTATAATAATAAACATTAAAAAATAAGATGAATATTTTTCAGTTGCTAATTTTGG
>JACCEA011125650.1_pt1 | contig 12245 bp, 14 predicted proteins | sample 7449851 | NCBI WGS metagenome assembly JACCEA01 (sample SAMN15323453, study PRJNA562643) | freshwater metagenome | isolation source: river surface water | place: USA:Blue River Watershed | collected 2017-08-18 | reverse complement strand
GTAAAGCTGATCCTGCAGCTCGTCAAAGTGCAGCGCGGTGTACCCGGCGTCGAGGAAGTACAGGCCGGTCGGGTTCGCGGGGTCGATCATGAAGCCCTTGCGCCCGCTGCCATCGTCATAGCTGCCGAAGTACAGGCCCTCGTACATGCGGCCGATGATGCTGGCCGGGTTGATGGCTTTCCAGTCCTCGCGGGTCATCACCCCAGCGGTCAGGATGCGCGGGCCGGTGGACGGTCCCCACCAGCACAGACCGTCGTTCGATGCCCAGGCCACACCCGCCCCCATCGAGGCCACCGACTCGGGCGACACGCACGCTTGGCTGAACTCCAGCGGCATCTGGTCCATGGAGTCGGGAGAAGTGCCGGACACCAGCAGCGGGCGCCCGTTGGTCAGCACCAGCAGGTTCTGCCCGGCCACACCCAGCGCCACGGGCTTGGAGTCTGGCGGCAGCACCTCGTACTGGATCGGCCACGCATAGGCGATGTAGGGCTCGCTGAAGCGCACTCCGTTGCCGCTGATGCCGCCCGCCATGCCGTTCCACAAAGCGGTCAGGTGGTGCAAGTCGTCGGGCGCCGGTAGCCAGGTGGTGGAAGGCAGCACCTCGCCCAAGGTCCGGTTGTCGTCCTGGGTCGTGGCCACCCCGTAGGCGATCTCGCGCAGGAAAAAGAACTCCGTGGCGCCGCTCGTGCCGGTCTGGGTCCGGTAGATGCGGATGCGGTTGATGCTGTAGTTACCGACCGGTGCCGCAGCGAAGGCCGACAGCGTTGTGGTTGCATCGCTTTCCCGGTCGTGTTGCGCGCTGACCGGTGCCGGTGCACTCTCCCAGCCCCAATCGTTCACAAACGTGTAGGTGTAGAAGTACGTCACCGCGTCACCGGTCCAGGCGCCAGCGTCCTTCACCGCCGTCATGGCCGTGGCCGGGGCCGGGATACCCATGGGGCGGCTGGTGGTCGGGTACGGGGCCAATGCCAGGCCCATGACGTTGTTCGTCACCTTGGGCGTGCCGTCGCCTGTGTAGAAGGTCTGCTCGGTCGTGTCGTCGCTGGAGAATCCGCGGATGGCGTGCACCACACCCGGCCAGGACAGCCAGTAGTTGGCATCGCTGGCCACGTCCCGGCCCATGCGGTAGATCGTCTGGCGGCCGGCGGGCACCGTGGCCACCGTCAGCGGGTTGCGCCACGGGCGCAGGTCGCCCCGCCCCGGCTTGGCGTTGCGCGAGAGCGTGCCCACGGCATCGACCAGAAGCATCGGGTGCAGCGCGCGGTTCTCGCCCGCGAAACCAGACCAGCGGATCACGGCCATCGTTCAGTTCTCCGTGTTGGTCAGCTTCACCGCGGCGTCGTACCGAGCTTGGCACTCGGCAAGCTGTACGCGGAGTCGTTGGGCGCGGGCAGCTTCCCCGACAAGAAACTCTCCATCCGGTCGGTAAAGCTGTGCTCCGGTGCAGGCCACTGGACCGGCGGCAGGCGCGGGCACTGCACCAATGGCGGGGCGGTCTGGACGGTCCCGCAGGCTGCGAGAAAGGCGGTCAACAGTAGCGGCAAGAGCTTGCTTTTCATGGTCGGCCTTCTGGGTGATGGTCTGGATCTCGGCGGTGTGCGTGCGCTCGGCGGCGCGGTGCCCTGCTTCGGCCAGGCGGGCGGCCTCGGCGTACTGCTCGCGGGTTTCGGCCAGTTCGACGCGGACGGCCTGCAGCCGGTTGTGCGTGGTGCAGTTGGTCAGGATGGAGCCCAGCAGCGCGATGCCCAGGGCGTATGTCAGCAACTTCATGCGCGTGCTCCAATCTGCCGGGCGAACTCGGCCATGAGTTCCTGAGCAATGGCCTGAATGGCGTAGGCCTCTTGTTCATCGCCAGGTTTGCTTTCACCGATGCGGCTGGCGTACAACTGCCAGACGTGGACAGCCTCGTGAACCAGCAGGCCTGCAACCTCAATCGGGTCACGCCCTTCCCAGCCCACAAGGCAGACGATGCAGGCAAGTCCACCGCCGCCTTTTTCAAGAACGTGGCAAGTCGCATCCGCTGAATCGGAGGCGATGAACCGCGGCCGTTCCGCAACACCGCAGTGGTCAAGGGCAGCATGGAACTGCTCTTGCGTGAGAGCCAGCGTCAGGTACGGCCCAGGCGCCGCGATGCGCCGGTCAAGCCACTTCGCTTTCATGCTGGTGCCACCGCGTCAACAATGGCCGTTGCCACGTTCCAGTTCAGATGCTTGAACGCGGCCAGCTCGGCGGGGTTGCTGATGAAAAACACCTCCACCACCATGCCGCCGCGCGCCACGAAACCCAGCCGGCCGCGTGCGCTCTGGCTTTGGTCGATCCATCCGGCATCACCTCGAAGCCGCGTGTTGAGCACGCGCGCAATGCCGGCGGCGATGCGCTGGGCCTGTGCCTTCTGCGCCGGCAGGCTGATGACCTCAACACCGCGGGCCTCTGGGTTCGTGCTGGCATTGGTGTGCAACTCAATGGCCACCTCGCTCCCGGCGATCAGGTGGATGGCGCTGGCGAGCGGGTCGTTCACGCCCTTCTCCCCGTCCGTACGCACGGTCAGGCCGCGCGCGCGCAGCTTGTGGGCCACCACATCGCGCAAATGCGTCATCAGGTCGCGCTCGGTCACGCCGTTGGCCACAGCGCCTGGGTCATTGCCACCGTGCCCGGCGGTAACGGTGTAGGGCTTCATGGCTTGGCCTCCAGATCCTGCTTGACCACCCGCGCACCCATGCCGCCCATGAAGGCGATCAGCGCCGCGATAGCCACCAGCCGGTCGGCGGGGATGCCCACCAGCTCCAGCAGCGCCGCGCGCTGGGTGTCGTCCAGCAGCATCCACGCGCCCATGGCCGATGCGCCCAGGCCCTGGAACCACATCACGGCGAATCGGTATGCCTGCTTCCAGTTGTCGATCAGCTTCATGGTTTGACCTTTGCGATTTCACGAGCGATTTGGTTGAGCGTGCTGTTCGTCTCGCGCACGTCGCGCTTGATCTCTTGCAGGCTGGCATTGGTGCGCGCGTCTTGGTCGGTCACGCGCTGCTCGGTGGCAATGGCGCGCTGCTCGGTCACGGCCAGGCGCTTGTCCAGCGTGCTGTAGGCGATGAAGCCGCTGACCAGAAACCCGACAAACGTGAGGATGTGCCCCGCGTTGATGGTTGGGTCAAATGTGATTCGGCCGCGTTCGTGGTCTGTGTTTGGCATGGGTCAGGCTTTCAAAGCCGCGTCCAGCAGCCGTTGTGGGTGGACTTTGTGCGGCTGGCGCATGCGCAGCGCGGCGGCGATGGCTTCGGAACAGAAGTAGCGGGCCGGGTTGTTGAAGCCGTCGATGGGCAGGACGAACCAGGCCAGGCCCAGGTAGTCGTAGGGCATGCCCTCGTGGTCGAGGAACCACTGGCGGGCGTGGTTCTCGTCATCCCAATCGAACCCCGGCATGTCGTACACATCCCACCGGCCAGTGCTCAGGTCGATGCTCTTGAACCGCACACCACCATCGCGGGCGCTTGCGCTGGCGCAGAAATGCTTTCCGTTGACCAGCGGCTCGGAAAACACCAGCTCGGCGTGGCTGTACTCGCTCCGCGTCCACAGGCACGTCGTCTCGTGTCCGACCGTGCGCCAGAAGTCGGTCGGCGGCCCCTTATACATGGCGAGCTTCATGGTCTCAGTCCTTCGGAGAAACCGCGGCCGTGCCGGCCACCTCGTCACCGAGGTCGGCGTCACACAGTTGCTTGAAGCCGGCGGCCAGGCCTGGGTTGGCCAGTTCGGTTTGCTTGCTGTAGCAGCGGAACATCACGTAGTTGCGCAGCGCGTTGGCGAACAGGTCCGACAGGCTCAGGTTGCCGGTGATGTCGTCGGTGGTGGTGCCCAGCGCCGGGACCGGGATGTCCACGGTCTGCGCGGCGTACTTAAGCGACACGTTGGCGCCGACCAATGCGGGCGGGTACACGTCGAAGCTGCGCGGCTCGCGCTCGTCGTACATGAAGTGCAGGATCTCGACCTTGCCCGTCAGGCCGCGCCAGCCGGCGAGCTGGGCGTCCAGCAGCGCAGACGACACGCGCGAGATCGCCCGCTTGTTGCCGGTCGTGTTGTGCGACACGTCGATCAGCTTCTCGCCGCCGGCCGGCAGGGTCTGGTCGGCGCCGGCCACCAGGGCATGCGCCACCGTCAAGTGGCTCGCGTCCGGCCGCTTGGTGATGATGTAGCGCTGCCCGTCGTTGAAGTACCGGGCCAGGTCTTGCGTGGTCCAGCGGATGCTGGTGGTGTCGTTCAGATCGCGGGCGACCTGTTCAAGGATGGATTTCGCGGTCAGTGCCATGGTCAGCCTTGTGGTTTCACGCGGCGCTGCGCCGGCGCGGTTTGAGCGAAGTCCCGATTGGCGGCGTGGTGCACGGCGCGCTCGTAGTCGCGGTCATGGATGCCGGCCAGGTTTATATCGCTCCAGGGCTGGCGCGGCATCTTCATGAGGCGGCACAGCGCGCCGTCGGCGATGGCTTCGGCGTAGCGGTCGAACACGTCATCACCGACACCGGTGCCCGTGTTGGAAGGCATCAGGGCCGACTCGATCGTGATGCGGGCGTTCGCAGGCGGTACCGGAAACACGCGGTATTCGGTGGTGCCCACGTGGTACAGGCCATCGGGCGGGGTGCAGGTGGCCCAGTCGGTCGGGAGTTCACCGCGGCCGAAGATGTCCAGCGGCTCGCCAGCAACGTCGGCGCTGATGATCCGCACAAGCTCGGTGCCTGGCGGGATGTCGATGTCGAAGAGGTTGACGATGCCCTGGGCCGTGAAGCTCTCGCTCTCCCGCCATTCGCGCGTGCGCTTGCAGAAGTCGCGTGCTGTCAGGCGCAGGGCGTTGTCCATCGTCGGGATGGGACAGCCCAGCACCGACGGAAGCACCAGCGAGTGGAACTCGGCCCAGGTCTTCATCACTCAGCGCCTTCGGCTGCGGGGGCGGCCGGAACCGGGAACATCTCGGCCAGGCGCTTGGCCACGGTTTCGGCCTTGGCGTTGGGGTGGATGTCCACGCCCTCGTCCTTGGCCAGTTGGTGCAGCTGCGCCTTGTCCAGGGTGGACAGGTCCAGCGGGCCGGCCTTGGTCATCATCACCAGCGCGGCCGGCTTGTCGGCGTCTGCGGGCGCCTGCGGCTCTTGCGGTTGCGCTGCAGCGGGCTTGACGGGCTCAGTGCTGGCCGGTGCAGAGGCGATCGAGCTCAGTCCAGCGCCCTCGATGGCGGGCGCGGCGTCGGCAAGCGCCACCGGCTCGAAGACATCGGGGTGGGCCAGCATGCGCTTGGCAACGGCCTTGTCAGCGATGTCGTGCTCCGAGCCCGGCTCCCAGACGGTGCCGGTCACCTCGGAAAAGGCGGTTTCGCGTTCTTTCTTGCCGACGTACTTGAATTTCATGATCTGCTCCAGATGGAATGAAAAAGGCCGCCCCGGATGGAGCGGCCTTCTCTTTGGTTGCGGGCTGGGTTACTTCACGCCCAGGGACTTGCCCAGCGCCTTCATGGTGATGCCAGGCGTACCGGTCATGCCAGTGGCAGCAGCCGTCACCGTGGCGAAGATGATCACGTCTTCGTTGAAGGTGATGGGGGCGAAGCTGTAGCGCGTCGGGCTGGCGCCGGGCACCGCGGCCTGCAGGTCGGTCAGACCAGAGCCGAAGTAGTCGTCATCAGCCACCAGCACGCCGTCGGGCTTGGCCGAGCGGTAGCCCAGCTTGTACTGCAGCGTGGTGCCGGTGTCGCAGTCACCGTTGAACTTCTCCAGCGACTGCAGGCGGGTGCCGCCGCACAGCGACAGCAGATCGATGGTGTCGTTCAGCAGCAGAGCGGCCGGGATGACCGTGGTGTCGTCCTCGGACACCGCGGCGTTGAGGATGCCGTTGTAGGCATGCGGACGGCCCGCCAGGGAGGCGGCTTGGTACTTGGGCATGGTGATGCTCCTTTACGTCAGGTTGGGAAAGGGTCAGTCGCCAGATCAGGCGCCGACCTTGGGCGAAACCGCGTCGATGACGAACACGTTTTCGGTGGGTTCCGGGTCGTTGTTCTCGTTGGCGTACTTGAGGCGGAACTTGGCCTCGCCACCCATGAACTCGCCCAGGTACTCGAAGTTGCGGCCGGCGTTGTAGGTGTTCTCGATGATGGCGGCTTGCACACCGCTGTTCGAGGAACCTTCGGCGCGGGCCAGAGCCTGTGCACCCAGCAGCACCGCGCGCTCGACCTGGTTGCCGATGCCGATGGCGGCGTTCACCACCACGTCGGTTTCGGTCGCGGTCAGGCGGTTGGCGGCAGTGACGTGCTTCACCGTGGCGCTGGCGTTGTGGAAGATGGTGTGGTCCACCTTCTTCACCAGGATGCCGCGCCAGATGCCGCACTCACCGCGGAACACGGCGGAGTCCTTGGCGTAGCGCTGGCGCTGCTCGACCTGTGCCTGGAAGCTGCGCAGGTTGTTGCCGCTGGTCATGTCGGTGATCAGGTCGTTGTACGACCCGGGCGACAGCATCAGCACACCCTTGAGGGGGGCGTCGGTTGCCTGTTCGTCACCGCTGAACTTCGGGCCGGGCAGTTTCGTGTCCAGCGATTCGAGGAACAGCGCCAGGTTGTCCAGAACAGCCAGCTTCCACTTGTCGGTGGATGCGATCGAGGCCAGCTGCGCACCGCCGCGGGTCAGGTTGTTGCCGTTGATGACCAGGTGACGGTTGAACGTCGGGGCCTGCAGCGGGTTGACCATGATCTCGGCGAAGTCCGGGTCGCTCGACAGCGGCAGATCCCAGCTCGCGCCGACCTGCTGACCACGGGCACCGGCTTGGTGGACCATGGCGCGCTGCCAGATCAGGCGGGGGAAGTAGCCGGCCACCGCGGCGCGGGCGATGCGGCGCAGCTCGTGCTTCGTGCGCTGGCGCGACATCTTGCCGCCGGCGTCCACGTTGAAGGTCGCCAGGTCGATCTTCATGTCGAAGCTCGAAGACGACAGCGGCTTGCCCATGCCCTCGGCGTTGCGATCGCCCATGATCGGCTTGCCGCCGACCACGTTGAACGCATCGACCGTCACCTTGTCGCCCTTGGTGTCGGTGGACAGATCGGTGATGCGGACATAGGGCATGTCCGGGCTGGTCTGCTGCTTCATGATGGCTTCGGCGTCCGATTGCTTCGGTGCCGGGCCGGTCATGGAGTTGAGGTTGCCGGGGGCGCGCACGATCTGCGCGGTCACGGCGGTGGAGTATTGCGTGAGCGCCAGATTGGAGCCCGATGCGACGGAGGTACCCATGATGGTGTTTCCTTTTCAGATGGTCGTGGTGTGGGGGTCAGCCACCCAGACGCGCCAACTGGGCATCGATCTCGTCATCCGACATATCGGCCCACCGAGACACCTGGGCCGTGGGGCTCAGGCGGTCGATGCGCGTGTCGGGGTCGGGGATCGTGCCGCCCTTGAAGTCGCTCAAGGTGTTGGGGCGTGCACGGGGGGCGTTTGCAATGGCCTGTTCAGGCGCATTGCGTTGGGCATTGCCCGGTTTCGAGGTGCTGGGCGCTGGCTCGTCGTCCACAGGGATGTCGTATTCCTCGGCCACCGTCTTCGCCACATGGGCGAAACGCTCGTGGATGGGCTTGTCCTTCCACTTGGGTGACTTCTTGAGCACGTCATCGATTTCCTGTGCCCGGGCGAACTTCTCCGGGTCGGTCGCTTGCCAGTCCACCAGCAGCGGGATCTGATCGATCGCGTCCTGGATCGGGTTGGTCGTGTCGGCTTCCTGCTCGGGCCGGGCGCGTGCGCTCTGCTCGTAGCTCTTGGCCTTCTCGTAGACGGCGCGCAGCTTCTTCCCGTGCTCGGGAAAGTCCTGCTCCATCTGCACCACTTCTTCCTCGGTGAGTTCTGCGGCGTCACCGCCAGGCTTTTTGCCGGCTTTCAGGTCGGCCAGCTCGCGCTCCCGTTCTGCAAGTCGTCGTGCCGTTTCGTCTGCCCGGCGGCGCTCGGCCTGCAGGACATGGAAGGGCAGCACGTGCTTGCCGTTCTTGGATGCGATGCCGGCCGGCTTGCTGCTCGGCTGGTCCTGTGTGGTGTCGGCCGTCGTCTGGCCAGGCTTGCCGGTGTCCGAGTCGTCTGCCGCGCTGGTGGCGGCCCCGGGTGCGGTGGCGTCCTGATCATCGGACTCTTCCTCGGTTCCAGTGCCTGCGGTCGGCGTGCTGCCGTTGGGGCCGTTCTCCAGCGCCTCCAGCTGCTCGTCGGTCAGGTCTGCGGGGTCGATACCTTCTGCTTGTGTGCTCATGCTTCCTCGTCCAGATAACGGCCTGGTCCCGAAATGAAAAAAGGCCCACAAGGGGCCTTTGCTTCATCAACCATCGGTGGATACCGCATGCGCCGTCCGATGTCACCGGCGCAAGGGGAAAACGGCCAGGATTGGCCGAATAGGGGTCAACGGGCGGCGGCGGCCACCACGTCCTGCAAGATCTGGTCTTCGTTGGCGGCCACTGCCTGGGCCGGTGCGAGCGCTGCGCGCCCTTGGATCTCCTGCGCCTCGGCCATGGTCTTGGTCGCCGAGGCTTCGTCCTTGGCCACCTTGGCGGCGGCGGCGCGCATGTTGAGCTGCTGCATCTGTTGCGCCGACTGCTGGGCCTGCAATTTCTGCTCTTCCTGGGCGTTCTTGTCGCCCACCTCGGGCATGCCAGACACCTGACGCAGCTGCTTGGCGATCTGCTCGCGGCCCGGGTGGCTGCTCGCCTCGATGTAGGCCGGGGCCAGCACGCCGATGGCGGCCGGGTTGTTGCCCATCTTCTGGATCAGGTCGCCAAGTTGCTGCTGCTCCTGCATGCGGTGCGCCGGGCTGTTCGGGATGTCCGACAGGCCCACCTTCACCGGCGAATCCTTCACGCGGTTGACCGGTGCGCCTTCTGGCGTCCACGAGTTCAGCACGATGGCGCGGCGGCTGGATCCGGTGCCGATGCTGACCTGCATGTTCTCTTCCAGGTGGTCTTCGGCGATCAGCGCCAGCAATTCCTCGTGCACCAGCTTGCGGGCAAACGTGTAGTTGTCGTTGAGCTCGCCCATTGCCACGGCGCCGGCTTCTGACAGCGAGTTGATAGCGACACCAGATGTGACGCCGGCCGGGGCGTTGCCAAGTTGGGTGCTGTAGACGCGCGGCACGTCTTGGATCAGCTGCTTGGCGTCCTGCATCACGTCCAGTTGCTCGCGCTGCATCGCCAGATTGGCCTCGACCTTCACGCCCTGCCCGCGGTTCAGGCGGCCCGGGTTGGTGATGGCCACCATGTCCGGGCGCATGACCTGCTGCGTGATGTCCTTGATCGTGTTGTATTGCGTGTCCAGCGCGTCCGAGTCCATCTGGATCTGGCGGGACTTGAGCATCCAGTTGATCATCTGGCGGCGCTCGTTGTATTCCTCCTGCGGGCTGATCATCCCCTCCACCAGACCGTAGGGGCTCCCGTCCTCGTCATCGCGGAAGGCGAAGAACGGGATGTAGGGGAAGTTGCGGCGGGCGGTGCCCTCGTCAATCAGGCGGTGCGGTCCAGCGAAGAGCGCCATGCGGACCTGGTTGGTGATGGCCTTGGACAGCCTGACGCGGCCACGGGCCACGGCCTGGGCGTGCAGCGGGTTGGTCTTGTCGTACACCACGCGCTTGGTCGGGCTCAGGTGCAGCACCACCACCTCGGCCGGCGCGCGGTACCAGACCTCGTAGAACTTGATGCGCTTGCGGGCTGAGTCCAGCCACTGATCGCGGCGAATGCTGGTTCCGCGCTCGTTGCGGTAGGCCATGGCCAGGTAGCCATCATCGGGCAGCAGCAGCGTGGTCCAGCCGTTGACCGTGCGGCGCAGCACCTCGCGGTGCTCGGGCATCATGGCTTCGGCCAGTTCCAGATCCATCCAGCGCACGCGCACCTGCCAGCGGGCGTCCTTGAGGCCCATGTCGGTGGCGCGCATGTCCCACCACACCTCATTGCGGTGGATGTGCTCGACGCGGTAGGGGTAATCCAGCGGGTCAGCGGCGCGCGAGACACCCACCCAGCCGATGCCGGCCTTGACCTGGCTGGCGTAGGCCTCGGACACCGCCATGTCAGCGTAGGACTCGCGGCGGGCTTCTTCCAGCTGCACACCGAAGTATCCGGCGAGATCGGCGTACTCGTCCACGTCCGCCTCCACCTTCACGTCGGTGCGGGCGCGGGCTTCCTGGCCCAGCATGGAGTTGATCACGCCATGGATCAGGTTCGTCTGCCGGGGCTCGATGCCCCAATCGCGCCGGATCTCGTGCTCCTTCTCGGGCGTCAGCTGCTTGCCCATGTCGTAGAAGCGGCAGGCGCGATCGGCCCTCCAGCGCCAGTCCGGCTGGCTTTCGCAGTCCGACACGAGCTCTTCGAGCTTGTGCAGCGGGTAGCCACGTTCGGCCGAGTCCCTGCTGGAGCGCTCGCGGTCGTCTTGAATGGTCAGAAGTTTCATCATTCGTCGTATCCCATCAGCGCCCGAAAGCCGGTCGCGTCTTTGCTCTGTGATGCTCTTGGCACGGCATCAAGACCGAGAGCGAGATAGCGGAATGCGTCAGCCGGGTCGCTCGCCCAGTCATGCACGGGGCGGTCAGCGAATGTTTTTTTCTGCTCGTTCCACTCGCGGCGGTAAGCCTTGAGCGCCTCGATGCCGAGATCGCACTTGGTCTTGTCGAACCAGCAGCGCGGCAGGATGGAGCGCACCGCCTGGATGCCGTCTGCCACAAGGATTCGCTCAGCACCGGCGGAAGTCAGGACGCGGCAGTTCAGGCCCATCTCGCGCAGCGTCTGCACGCGACTGCGGTTTGTCTGCAGCTCGCGCGCTTCGGCGTCATGCGGCAGGATGTGCTGACCGTAGGCGTAGCCCTTGGACATCACCTGCCCTGCGTACCAAGCCAGCGGCTGACCGCTGTTGGCCAAGTAGTCGATGACGTGGATCTCTTGCCCGACAACCTGGAAGAACCAGATCACCGTCTGGTCGTTCAATCCCAAGTCCCAAGCCGTGTGCACCAGCGCCTGCGGGTCATAGGGCACCGATGTGATGCGCCCGGCGCCCTCTGCGTCTCGCATCATCCGGCCGTAGTAGCTGCCCACAATGGCGGCCGACCAGTCGCACAGCCACTCCTGGGCAAACAGGGCGTCGCCGTCTTCTGGCCCGTATTCGCGCTGGTACTCCAGTCGCTCCTTTTCCAACTGGGCCTCGTCCATCACGCCCGTGTCGCGAGCCGTCAGGATCTGGCAGAACCAGTCCGGATCATTCTTTGCGCCCTCGTACATGCGGTGGACGTGGTTCTTGCCGCGCACCGTGGTGATGAATACCGCCCAGCCGCCGTTCTCGCGCAAGATCGGCCGAAGGTAGGCCCAAGCAGCAGGATCAGCCAGCGCCCATTCGGATGCCGTCACACCAATCGGCGGCGAGCCCACCAGCGAGTCGTAGGTGTCAGACCCCACCAACTGCCAGGTGCTGCCGTTCTTGAACCGGATGAACATGTCCTGCGAGCGCTTCGTCTCGCAGATGGCGTCCGGAAAAGCCTCATCGATCCGACGCTTGCCGGTGTGCGGGTTCACCGCCTCCCAGACCGATTTACGCGCCTGGGCGTATTGCGGCAGCATGTGCCAGTAGTTCCCGACACGCTGCATGGCCTGAGTTGCCGCCCAGTGCAGGCAAACGTCGTCCTTGCCGGCGCGGCGATGCCACAGCAGCAGGGCGCGCTTCACGCCGCTTTCGAGCTTCTTCCAGGCTGGGAGCTGGTAATCCCGTGGGTTCCAGCCGTTCGGCAGCACGATTTGAGTCATTTGGCGCTACTTTCTTCCCTACCGGCTTGTGCCAGCCCGAGAAAATCGCATCCCGTCACGCATCCGAGTAACGCTTTACGACTACTTGGACGGGCGCCAAGTCTTCGGCGCCACCCACTTGAACCTTGTCGCCGTACTTCTTCGGCGCCATCCTGGCCAGCTTCCACTTGAGGATGTCAGCCTTCAACCGCAGGCCGTTGACCTCCACCGCCGTCTTGGCCTTGAGCGCCTTGTCGCCGATGTCGTCGATGTCCTCAAAGAACAGATCGGCCCGGGTGTCCCTTGCCCGTGTGTACTGTTCAGCCAGTGCCGGGTCTTCGTTGGTCCACAGAATGAAGTTGCTGGGAGCGATGCCCTGCTTGCGGCACATCTCGCGCAGCGACTCGCCAGCAGCGATGCCGACGATGATGGCCTGGCAGATGGCATCCTTGTTGGGCGTGGCTGCGTTGGGGCGCTTCTTCTTCGCTGGCGCGGGTGCT
>JACCEA010016116.1_pt1 | contig 12249 bp, 9 predicted proteins | sample 7449851 | NCBI WGS metagenome assembly JACCEA01 (sample SAMN15323453, study PRJNA562643) | freshwater metagenome | isolation source: river surface water | place: USA:Blue River Watershed | collected 2017-08-18 | reverse complement strand
CTGCATTGGTTTTTCCTCTGCAAAATCGTCGTGCTGGGTGCTGATAACGATGGTATCGATACGAACAGGTTTGTTGTTGTCGTCGTATTCGAGTGTCACCTGGCTCTTAGCATCGGGGCGCAGGTACTTCATCTGCTTGCCTTCGCGGCGGATAGCAGAAAGTTCCAGCAGGAGGTTGTGTGCCAGATCGAGTGCGAGTGGCATGTAGTTGGCTGTTTCGTTGGTAGCGTAGCCAAACATCATACCCTGGTCGCCGGCGCCCTGGTCTTCTTTCTTCTTGCGCTCCACACCCTGGTTGATGTCGGCACTCTGCTCGTGAATGGCAGAGAGTACACCACATGAGTGGGCTTCAAACATATATTCGCTCTTGGTGTAGCCGATGCGCGCGATCACCTCGCGGGCTATGGTCTGCACGTCTATGTAGGTGTTACATTTCACCTCTCCTGCCAGCACCACCTGGCCGGTAGTTACGAGTGTTTCACAGGCTATCTTCGACTGAGGATCCCAGGCGAGAAAGTTATCAACCAATGCGTCTGATATCTGGTCGGTAACTTTATCGGGGTGCCCTTCTGATACCGATTCTGATGTGAATAAATAAGGCATTTTAATTGCTATTTTTTAATGAACGAATATGTGTTTTATAAAACAGGTGGCAAATGTATGAATTGTTGTGGTTATTATCTAATAGGAAATGGCTCTCCTTCGCTGAAAAAGCTAGGGCGGGGAAAAGGTGAAATGACCGTGCCTGCGCGAGCGCTGCAGGTAAAACCCACCCGCATGACCAAAGACACCGGTGCAGACCACTTGCGCCAAACCGCGGGCTGACGGACCAAGAAATACCATAACCTGAATGACTATACTCTCATAAATGTTTTATTTTTATCGCAAACTAACTGCATGAGCCATCACCATCGCGCCGAAAAAGACTGCCTGAACTGTGGTGCTGAAGTTCTGGGTAAATTCTGCCAGCAATGCGGACAGGAAAACCTGGAACCCAAAGAAACTGCTGTCCACATGGTGCGGCACTTTGCTGAAGACCTTACCCACTTCGACAGCAAGTTTTTCAATTCCGTAAAGTACCTGTTCACACGTCCCGGCTTTCTGGCTACCGAGTATATGAAAGGGCGCAGGGTCAGTTACCTCAATCCCGTGCGGATGTACCTGTTCACATCTGCACTCATATTCATTCTTATCTCCTATTTGTCAGGCGGGGCCAAACATGTAAGCCCCCAAGCTGCCTACACCAGAGACACCATTGAACAAAACACGACCAGCGGTTCTGTATCCTGGTACACAACCGATGTGCCCGGTACCGACGAGCAGGTGTCGGGTTTGGAGTTCCCGAAGGTCTATGCAAAAAACGGGGTTCATGTATATGATTCCATTCAACGATCATTGCCTGAAAGTGAAAAAGACGGTTTTTTTGACCGGTATTTCAATAGGAAAATAGCCGCTACTGCTACTACCTATCACAAGGACCCGAATGAATTTATGCAGCAACTGAACCAGAGGTTTCTGAACTCATTTTCTAAGGTGTTTTTCTTTTCGCTTCCATTGTTTGTCTTATTACTCAGTTTACTATATGCCCGCAAAAAGCAGTTCTATTTTTCTGTGCATGCGGTGTTTACGTTGCAGTACTACTGTTTTGTTTTCTTCTCTTTGTTGCTCATCACCATTGCGCAGATGTATGCTTTTGAAGACGGCCCTGCTTCATCTGCGATGCTGGCGGTATTGTTTGCGGTATTCGCGAGCATATACGTTTATTTATATCTGGCAATGTTGCGGTTTTACGGTCAGTCGTGGGTCAAAACTCTAATTAAGTTCGTTATCCTGAGTGCGGTGACTTCGTTTTCATTGATCATGATAACGATCTCTATATTCTTCAATCTTATGGTGTCGCTGGCGGAAGCGTAGAGGCTGTTATTCAACCACCCCTATCCTCCCGAATGCTTTCGGGAGCGGCTCTCCGTGCAGGAGGGGGATGTGTCGAATGAGCGCAGTGCCAACCACCCCTATCCCCTCCTTTGCAGGAGGGGGATGTGTCGAATGAGCACTGTGAGGTTTTTAGTAGAAACAGCCCAATTGTACCCGTCATTTCGAATGGAGTGAGGTACGAACGAAAAGAGAACTTTCTCACTGAGGCAAATGAAAAGACATCCTTGCCCGAAGTAAATCTCCTGAGACTTAGCACCTTCACCCAATTGTATTCCTACCCCCTTAACTCGTAACTGCGCATTTTTTTGTTAGTGCGCAGTTTGGATCTACTTCATTGATTCTCAATAAAAAGGTGGGAAGTACGGCTTCCCACTGCTTCCCAAAAACTTCCCACTTCTGCGCACCTGCCTGCCGGCAGGCAGGAAAACTTCTCACTTCTTCTCACCTCGTGCGCAGGGTGAGAAGTAAAATAAAATCGTCATATGTACCTCTTTGCCTCATTTTTTGCAAGATCAGTACAAGTTACGACCGGCAGGGAAACAGGGCAAAAAGAAAATCTATGATAGTGCGTTTTCTGCAACGTCATAAAAAATAGCCCCGACGGGGCGACATGATTACTTGCCGGAAGATTCGCCGATCAGGAGATCGGGTATCGGTATGACATAGTCAGGAGACTATGCCAAGCGGGGACCGGTATGAGGAAATGAGCAGGAAGATGGTTGAAAGATTATTGTAAGTTTGTAGGTTGTGTGAACCCGATAAAAGAGAAAACAAAAATGACACAAAAACAACTTGAAGATTACCTCTGGGGTGCCGCCAATATCCTGCGTGGAATGATTGATGCAGCCGACTTTAAACAATACATTTTCCCACTACTTTTCTTTAAACGCGTAAGCGATTTGTGGGATGAAGAATATGAATTGGCAAAAGAAGAAAGTGGCGGAGACCTGGAGTATGCTGAGTTTGCAGAAAACCACCGTTTTCAGATACCAAAGAACTGCCACTGGGAGGATGTAAGAAAGCGTACGGTAGATGTGGGCAGCCACCTGCAAAAAGCACTGAATGGTATTGAGAAAGCCAACTTTGAGATGCTGCATGATGTGTTTGGTGACGCACAGTGGACCAATAAGCGCCGCATGAGCGATGAAAAGATGCTGGATCTGATAGAGCATTTTAGCAAAATGAAGCTGACGGTGGCTGAGGTGCCCCATGATATAATGGGCGAAGGTTATGAATACCTGATCAAGAAATTTGCTGATGATAGCGGGCATACGGCAGCGGAGTTTTATACCAACAGAACGGTAGTAAAACTTATGACCCAAATAACAGACCCCAAGAGCAATGAGAGCATTTATGACCCGACCTGCGGCAGTGGTGGTATATTACTAAGTGCAGCCCTGCACCTGAAAGAACAGGGTAAAGAATACAGAACGCTGAAACTATACGGACAAGAATTGAACCTGATCACCTCAGCGATAGCCCGTATAAATATGTTCATGCATAATGTAGATGAGTTCCAAATTGTGCAGGGTGATACGCTAGATAGCCCACAGATATTGGAGAATGACGAGCTGAAACAGTTTGATGTGATTATGGCTAACCCACCTTACAGCGTAAAAAAGTGGAGCCAGCAGAAGTGGATGAATGACCCGTTTGGTAGAAACATATGGGGCACGCCACCGCAAGGATGCGCCGACTATGCTTTTCAGCAACATATAATGAAGAGCCTAAACCCCAACACCGGCAGGTGCGTGGTGCTATGGCCACATGGCGTTTTGTTCCGGGACTCTGAAAGCGATATACGCAAGAAGATGATAGAACTGGACTATGTAGATGCTGTGATTGGTCTTGGTAAAAACTTGTTCTACAATAGCAGCATGGAAAGTTGCTTACTGGTATGCCGGATGAAGAAACCAAAGGAAAGGAAAGGTAAAATCATTTTTATAGATGCCAAAGAGGAACTAAAGATAGACAGAACTAATGCATGGCTTGAGCCACAGCACATAAAAAAGATAAGCGACACCTATTGGAACTATAAAGATGCAGAAGGGTTTGCTAAAATAATGAGCAATAAAGAGGTTCTGGATAATAGTGGCAATTTAAGTATACAACTTTATGTCAAGCAAGCAGTACTAGACAATAATTTTAATACCGGCGACCTTATTGCAGAGGTAAAAGCAAGTCAAGTACGTATTAATTCCTCACTCGATCTCCTATTTACTAAACTATTTAATATTGGTATTGAGGCATGAAACTGAGAAAGGAAAAATGGAGTAAGGTCAAAATAGAAAATGTCGCGTCAATTATTGGTGGTGGGACCCCCAGTCGTTCTAATACTGAATATTTTAGAGGCAATAATCTTTGGATTGGGCCAACTGAAATACCAAAAGACAGAATTAGAGTGATCACCAAAACAAATGAGCAATTGAATGACGAAGCTATCAAGAAGTCTAGCGCAAAGTTATTGCCCATTGGAACAATACTATTCACAAGCAGAGCTACAGTTGGCGAAGTTGCAATTGCCGGGAAAGAAATTGCAACTTCTCAGTCATTAGAAAACTTCGTCTGTAATTCTGATAAGTTACACAATTGGTTTTTGGCTTATTGGCTGAAAGGAAATCAAACATTTATTCATTCTTTGTCTGCTGGAACAACATTCAAAGGAATAACAAGAAATATTCTCGGAAAGATTGAAATCCCTCTCCCTCCCCTTGACGAGCAAAAGCAAATAGCCGAATTATTCCAGAGCATAGAAACTGCAATTGAAGATGTTGATGGGCAGGAGAAGAATATGCTAAAACTTAAAAAGCAGCTATTAACCGAACTCTTCTCAGGTCAGAATTTTGGCACTTTTTTGAAGCAGGGAGATTTTCAAGAGATTCAGTTTGAAGAAATTGCCCAAAACATATCAGAACGAGTAGAACCGAAAGAAACTGACCTTATTACTTATGTTGGTTTAGAGCATTTGGATAGTGACAATCTGCGAATTGAGCGTAATGGCAGTCCAGCTGATGTAATCGGGACGAAACTAAAAATATATAAGGGAGATATAATTTTCGGCAAACGCAGAGCATATCTACGCAAAGTGGCAGTTTCTCACTTTGACGGCATTGCATCAGCTCATAGCATGATACTTAGGGCGAAAGAGAATAAAATCGACAAAGAATTTCTGCCTCAATTCATGCAATCAGATGTATTTATGACCCGTGCAGTTGAAATTTCAGAGGGTTCTCTGTCTCCAACAATTAAATGGCGGACCTTAGCCCAACAGAAGTTTTCAATACCCAAGAAAAGTAAGCAAAATGAGCTGGTCGCTTTGTTTCAGCAGTTTGACACGGTTAGGGATCAGCTCAAAGCCCAAAAAGAAAATTTAAAGAACCTGAAACAGAATTTGTTGCGGGAGATATTTGATTAGATTTGCATAGATGCCCGGTAATCAGCCCAACATATTAAGACTGTACAGGATAGTCCACATAGATAATGTTGATTATTTGTTGCGACATGGAATGTATACGCGACACGACCCAATGGCAGATCCTAATTATATAAATATTGGCGACAGCGGATTAATCCAGCAAAGGAATGACCATCCGGTAGGGATTGCACCGCCTAACGGGAACCTCGGAGAGTATGTGCCTTTTTACTTTGGCCCTTTGTCGCCAATGCTATATAACATCAAGACCGGCTATAGAGGAGTGACCAAACGACCGCAGGAAGATATTGTGTATGTAGTTTGCAGATTAGACCGTGTAGTAGCAAGCTGTGAAGAATGGTGTTTTACAAATGGCCATGCCAAGGACCATTTGACTGATTTTTATAATAACCTTACGAATCTGGATGAGGTTTACTGGGATGTTGTGTCGCTTCGATATTGGAATCCGATAGAAGAATTTCCGGAAAGACAGGTACGCAAGCAAGCGGAGTTCCTTGTTAAGAGGCATGTACCGGTTAGTTGTATCAGTGGCATTATCGTTTACAACGAAGAAAAGCGTAATTTGGTGCAGAATTTGGTAACTGATTTGGGTCTGCAGATATTGGTTGTCGTTAACCCCAATAATCATTTTTACTACTAATGAATTTTATCAAAGGTAATCTCCTTGATTCAGATGCTCAGGCTCTCGTTAACACTGTTAACACTGTAGGTGTGATGGGTAAGGGTATCGCATTACAATTTAAAGAGGCCTTTCCCAACAATTTTAAGGTATATGCGAAAGCATGTAAGGACAAATGGCTCGAACCAGGTAAACTACTCGTTTTTCATGAAATTGTGAAAGAAGGGGAAAAGATCATTATCAATTTCCCCACTAAAACGGAATGGTTTCAGAAATCAAAATATGAATATATCGAGAGCGGTTTGATTGAATTAGTTGACGTTATTCAGCGGGAAAAAATCAAAAGCATTGCAATTCCTCCACTAGGTTGTGGCAATGGTGGACTGAAGTGGGAAAAGGTAAAAGAATTGATGACAAAATACCTGTCCGACCTGAATAGTGTTGATGTTTTTGTCTATGAACCAGATAAGGCTGTAAAAGAAATACTAAAGAAGCAGGAAGCAACCAAAGAGGTAAAATTAACACCGGCCAGAGCCATGCTGCTTTATTCTATGTTCTATTATGAGTCATTGGGTGAAAATAGCAGTTTGTTTGTAGCCAATAAGCTCGCCTACTTTTTACAGCGACTTGGAGAAAAAAGTTTCAGCAAACTGCATTTCAAGGCGCATCATTATGGACCCTACAGTGTTGGTGTAGAACATGTCCTACAAAATTTGAATGGTAAATACCTTAAGGGTCTGGAGCAAATGAATGTGAAGGCATTTGAACCGTTGGAACTTCAGTATGATAAAGCAAACGAGATCAGTGAATATATCAAAAGAGAACTTACACCTGATCAAGTAAATATAATCAGAAACATGACAAAGTTAATTGATGGATTTCAATCGGCTCTGTCATTAGAGATTTTAGCTAGTGTAGATTTTGTTCGTAAAGAAAATCCCGGCATTGAAAAATCTCAAATAGTTGATACTATTCAACAATGGTCAACACGAAAGAGTAAGCTATTTGGTGAAAAATATATTTCTATCGCACTCAACCATCTTGTAAAATACGAGCAAACAATAAACATTTCTTAAACCCCACATGCACATTAAATGGCCTTTAATGAACAAAATTCAGTTGAGCATTTTATCGTGCATCAGCTTTCGGGTGTAAATCTCAATTCAATTCAGGCTGGCTTGGTTAGAGAGGTAGATGTTGACTATGGCGGCAATGCTAAATGGAAATATATTCAGCCGGAACTGTTGCCCAGAGATTTGTCTGAAGTGTTTCTGGAAAGAGAACTCAAAGATGCTCTGTGCAGATTAAACCCGGCTATTGCGGCCAACTCTGAAAGGGCAGATGAAGTAATACATAAGCTGAGGGCGATACTGATAACCGTGCAAAATGTGGGATTGGTAAGAGCCAATGAAGAATTTGCAAAATGGCTAAGAAATGAGGTATCGCTACCGATTGGTAAAAACCATGAGCACATCACAATAAACCTAATTGACTTTGACGACATCAGTAATAACTCATTTATTATTACCAATCAACTAAAGGTAAGAGCCAGAGAAACCAAGATACCCGACATAGCACTGTTTGTGAATGGAATACCGTTGGTAATAGGTGAAGCCAAAACACCTGTACGCCCGGCGGTAAGCTGGCTTGATGGCGCGCACGATATTAATGAGATTTACGAGAACACTATTCCACAGTTGTTTGTACCCAATGTATTCTCTTTTGCAACGGAAGGGAAAGCGATTTTTATTGGTGCTGTAAGAACAGAAATTGACAAGTGGGCACCGTGGAGGCTTGAAGATGATAAAGACGACCTGAGCCAATTCATAAGTTTACAGGATGTAGCCAAGCAAATGACCCATTTGCTGAAGCCGTCAACCATACTCGACATACTACAATACTTCACTATTTACGCCACCAACGGTAAGAAGAAGAAGATAAAGGTAGTGTGCCGGTACCAGCAGTATGAAGGTGCGAACCTGATAGTTGACAGGGTAAAAGAAGGGAAAATAAAGAAGGGGCTAATCTGGCATTTTCAAGGTTCGGGAAAATCGAACCTAATGTTGTTTGCAGCCCAAAAGTTGAGAAAACAAGAGGACCTGAATAACCCTACGGTGCTAATAGTTGTGGATAGGACAGACTTAGACAGTCAGATCTCCGCAACATTTAACGGAGCAGAGATTCCTAACACTATTACGACAGATAGCATAAAAGAGCTACACGATCTGCTGGAGCGCGATACACGCAAGATCATCATCACGATGATTCACAAGTTCAGAGAGGCCTATCCTGACATGAACAAGCGAGATAACATCATTCTGCTGGTTGATGAAGCTCACCGAACACAAGAAGGCAATCTGGGCAGGCAAATGAGAAATGCGCTACCTAATGCGTTCCTTTTCGGGCTAACAGGTACACCCATCAACAAATCGGACAAGAATACATTCTGGGCATTTGGTGCTGAAGAAGATAGCGGTGGCTATATGAGCCGCTATACTTTTCAGGATAGCATTAGAGATAATGCTACAAGACCGCTGCATTTTGAACCCCGTTTGCCGAACTATCATATAGATAAGGAGAGTTTAGACATTGCTTTTAAAGAGATGGCCGGCGACCTTACAGATGAGGACAGGAACAAGCTGAGCCAAAAGGCAGCAAGCATGTCGGTGTTTCTGAAGTCACCAGAGAGAGTAAAAACAATTGTCGCTGATATTGTAGAACACTTTAAAGCGCATGTAGAACCGGAAGGCTTTAAGGCTATGATAGTGACGCCTGACCGCTATGCGTGTATTCAGTATAAAGAAGAACTGGACAAGCTGATGCCTGCGGAAGCAAGCAAGGTGGTAATCAGCACATCGGCTAACGATGACTTTGAGTTTAAACAGAAATGGGGCTTAGACAAGGATGGTCAGGAAAAAGTAGTTGAGCAATTCAACGATTCCAATTCACCATTACAATTTCTAATAGTAACCGCTAAACTACTTACTGGCTTTGATGCGCCGATACTACAAACTATGTATCTGGACAAGTCGTTAAAGGATCATACTCTATTACAAGCTATATGCAGAACTAATAGGTTGTTTCCCAACAAGTCATTTGGCAGAATAGTAGACTATTTCGGCGTGTTTGACGATACAGCACAAGCGTTGGCATTTGACGAAGAAAGTGTGAAAGCAGTAATTTCTAATCTGCAAGAGTTGCGAGATCAGTTGCCCGTGTGGATGGAGAAAACACTCGCACACTTCCCGAACGTGGATAGAAGCATCTTTGGGTTTGAAGGGTTGCAGCTGGCGCAAGACTGCATCAATACCAACGAAAAACGAGATGCATTTGCCAAAGATTTCAGCGCACTTAATAAGCTGTGGGAAGCACTATCGCCCGACCCTGCATTGAATACCTACCAGAAAGACTACAAATGGTTGTCGCAGGTTTACACATCTGTAAAACCAGCGTCAGATGATAATGGCAGACTATTGTGGCATGCCCTAGGTGCGCAGACCACGGCACTGATACATGAGCATATTCATGTAACGGGTATCAATCATGATATGGAAGAAGTGGTGTTGGATGCTGAGGTAATTGACGACCTGATGAACAGCAAAGACGGCAAGAAAGCAGAAAAGGTGCTGATAATACTTGTAGGTAGGCTGAACAAGAAAAACAATAACCCGGCGTTCAGGCAGTTGAGCGAAAGACTGGAAGCACTAAGAAACAAGGCTGAGAAGGGATTAATAAACTCAATTGAGTTTATTAAGGAGCTCTGCCAGATAGCGAAAGAAACGCTGCAGGCAGAGAGAGAAACAGAAACGCAGCAGGAAATAAAATCGGGCAAAGCCGCACTTACAGAACTGTTTCTTGAATTAAAAACCGACACAACCCCGGCAGTGGTAGAGCGTATTGTAAATGATATAGATGGCATTGTGCGGATAGTACGCTTTGATGGTTGGCAGAACTCACCAGTTGGCGAGCGAGAAGTGAAACGAGAACTGAGAAAGATACTCTGGACCAAATACCAGATAAAAGACGAGGATCTATTTACCAGAGCCTACGATTACATAAAAGAGTATTATTGATGGGCCTATTCTGCCCCCATTCTAACTGCTGCCTATAGCCCCGAACGTACAAGTGAGTGACACAACGGACGATGCCACGGGTAGTGTGGCCCGTAACCAAAAAGTCCTTCCCCTCCCCTACTCAAACATCATTTCCTCAGACTTGCGCTTGAACATGGGGATGTACCAGGCGCCGCGGAGGCCGTAGAGGATATCGAGGCGTTTGGCGTTGTCGGGGCGCATGACGTCGAAGAGGTAGTCGCGGCGGCCCTGGGTGAAGCCGGCGAGGAAATCGAACCCGAGGGTGAAGTTGATGAGTTTGTTGCGCGAGAAGAAGACGTAGCCGAGGTATTGCTCTACAAAGGCGCCATTGGCCAGGCGGTCGTAGCCCTTTATATAGTCGCCGCGCAGGGAGGTAACGGACTTGTCTTTGTCGAAGATGTTGATGCGGTGCTGCATGAAGCCGGCGGTGGTGAGGACCATGACGCCATTGTCGGGGTAGGCTTTTTTGAGGGCGAAGATGTGGCCCACGGACAGGCCGGCGGCATAGCCGCGTTCGTAAACGGGCACGCCTATGCGCTGTCCGTCCATATTGATGAATTCGTAGAGGTTGTTGCTGTAGGTCTCGTAGCGGTCGCGGATGTTGATCATGAGCGAGTCTTCGTAGACGTTGCGGCCCACTATGAAGTCGACCTTGGCACCAAAGAGCCAGTTTGACTTTGTTTTGTACATGAGTGCGGGGCCGAGGCGGAAGGAGGTGTTGAACCGGCGGGCCATGTCGGCACCGGGCTGGTCGATTCCGGCATATCCGCCGAGGATGAAGCCGTGGCGCGCTCCGCGTCCTTCTGAGGGTCCGAAGAGACCTTCCTGCGCATGGGCAATGCCGTGCAGCAGCAAGAAGACGAGAAGGGCTTTGCGTATCATATACCTGAGATGTGTTGTGTGGTGTGAAATTAGGGAAAGTGGCTGATAGTTAAACCAGCAGAGGAGTGTTAAAAAACGAGAAAGAACAGATAGAGAGCGGGAAAGAGAAAGGGAGCGGAGGGAGACAACCACCCCTATCCCCTCCTTGGCAGGAGGGGGACTAATAGAATGAGCGCCGCGGTTTATGAGGTTTAAATAACATGGACAGATAATGAGGGAAAGCTCCCCTCCTGCGAAGCCTGCCTGCGGTAGGCAGGGATGGGGATGCCGTAGAAAGCGAAGCCTTTCGAACGGCTGGGGTGGTGAACGGAGAGCGGGAAAGAGAGCGGGAGCGACCCGGCCTTCGCTGAAAAAGCTACGGCGGGCGAAGGGGGAAAAGGCTTAGGGTTTAACAAGCTGAACTTAAAAATTTTGATTAGCTTGCCACCTCTTATGCAATTGATGTATTGGCTCATTGCGATAGCTGTGGCGGCTGGTGCCGCATGGTGGGTATGGCGGGCCGACAGGCGCCGGGCAGTACCCTACCCGTGGCTTACAGCCGGTCTGCGTGGACTGGTGGTGCTGGCGGCTTTGCTGCTGGTGCTGATACCCGATATAATTATAGACCGTCATGTGACGGAACAACCGGTGATAGTGCTGCTGCAGGACAATTCATCGTCGGCAGGGGTGGCACTGGGCGCCGATACGGCTGCTTATCGGCGCAATATGACGGCGCTGACGGAGCGCCTATCGAAAGACTACCGTGTGGTGCAGTGGGGCTTCGGCGACGGGGTGCAACCCGATACGCTGTACCGCTACGACAGGCCGGCCACCGATATATCGGCGGCTATGACGCGGGCCGAGGAGCTGTATGGTATGCAGAATCTGGGCGGGGTGATACTGGCTACGGATGGCAGGTTCAACCAGGGTGTGCACCCGGCATACCGGTCGGAAGGTGGCAGGTATGCGCTGTATACGGTGGGGCTGGGCGACAGTACGCGCGAAAAGGATCTGCGCATTGCCCGCACGTATGCCAATCGCACGGCTATGCTGAACAGTACGTTTGAGGTGCGGGCCGATATTGTGGCCGAGCTGTGCCGCGGCTACGACAACAGCGCGGTGCTGAAGGAGGGTGACGAGGTGGTAGCATCGGTGCCGGTATCCATCAGCAACGACCACTTCGACCGTAGTGTGGCATTTGTGGTGTAGGGCACCAAGACGGGTCTGCACCACTATACCATATCGCTGGCCGATGCGGGTGGCGAAAAGAACATCACCAACAACCGCCGCGATGTATTTGTGGAGGT
>JACCEA010043055.1_pt1 | contig 12251 bp, 6 predicted proteins | sample 7449851 | NCBI WGS metagenome assembly JACCEA01 (sample SAMN15323453, study PRJNA562643) | freshwater metagenome | isolation source: river surface water | place: USA:Blue River Watershed | collected 2017-08-18 | reverse complement strand
TGCCAATACCCATGCCTGCAGTACCTACACCAGGAGCACCGAGATTACCACCAACAACACTATCGACTGATATAGGACGAGCATTCATAACATGATTCAATAGTAACAATGACATTTGCTTTGGTAAAAACATTTCAATATGTACAAAACCATTCTTTAAATCAAACACAATTACAATAAGCGCAAACAATATGATTGTAATGATTGTTGGCTCTTCACCAGTTAAAAACCCTAATGACACTTGCCAAATGTAAGTATTGGTATATGTACTGTTAAAAAATGTGAATGCAACATACAAAGGCATAAATATCAATGCGACAGTAATGGTGTAGACCATACTCCATTTGCGTAAACTCATAAGATTGTCACCATATTCATGCAAATAGTTGATATTCTTGTTATAGAATAATGCGGTTAACTTACTATTGTACACTTCCCAATAGAGAAAGAGTGACTCTTGAAATGATTGAATCAATCCTAATGCATATTGGATCTGACATTGCAAGGCAGCAACTCTTATCAATAACACGAATAATGCACAAAACGCCATAAAGATCAACCAAGCATAAAACGTATTGTCAACATTATTCGATCCACATTCATATGCATGTTTGTATTGATCATTGTCAGGTAATTGAGATGATTCTTCAGTGACTTCACAAGCAAACATATTTCCATGTAAGATGTTGATGTCACCAATATTGAGCAATGTCGATGGTACTGACCCTGATAAGCGATTCATCTCTAATTCCAAGAAAGCCGATGCAGTTGGCACCAATGAAGGTGAAGAGGATGGACTAGAAGATGGTGCGGTGGGATCAAAATTTGCATTTAACGATCCATAAAAGCGATTATAAGACAAATCCAAATATCTGAAAGAATGAACTTGTATAGCTTCAGGAATACTGGATGTTAACTGGTTATGACAGATTGTCAGATCCAACAATGTGGAGGATATGGTCGTTAGACTATGTGGTAATGTTCCTTCTACGCCATTACCAGCCAAATGAATTGTTTGGATCTTTGGCAGAGTAAAGAGACATGCTGGTATAGTACCACCCAGTGGTTTGGAAATATAGAAGTTGTCGCTATCATAGTGTTTGAATTCATTCCTTACCACATGGTATTGACAAGAATCAGCACTGTGAATACCATCTAACACCAATGCTTGAAGTCCAGTCGCTGCACAATACGATGAGGATAGACTACCAGTAAGACAATTCTTCATTAAATTCAATGCAGTCAAATTAGGCAACATTTGAAACAATGCCACAGGGATAGATCCACTAATCTGATTATTACTAATATCAACTTGACTCAATACTTGATAATGAGTAGTTCCAAGTGTACCATTCGTCACATCTAAACTACTAGACGATGGAACTAGACCATACAAATTACCGGTCAATTTATTGTTATTGGCATAGAGAACTGACAATTTAGTCAATCCACTGATCATCGTGCCCAACGTACCATTCAATGCATTATTGGACACATCTAAGACTTCTAATTCCACTGCTTGTGCTAAACTTTGTGGAATTGAACCAATTAATTTATTGGTCGAAACATTTAAATATTGTAATTTCGGGGTATTCAATAAATTAGCAGGTATAATACCAGATATATGGTTATTATCTAGGCGTAAGAATTCTAATCGATTCAGAATATCAAAATTACTTGGTATAACACCAGAAAAATCATTATTATCTAATCGTACACTTGTTAACTTTGTACAAAATGGTAATGGAGAAAGTTCACCATCAAAGAAACTTGAATGTAAATCTAATGTTGCCAATTCTTGTAATGCAGACAATGTAGATGGTATACTTCCAGTCATATGAGTATCAAATAAGGCTAATTCTGTTAATTGATTCAAATTACCAACTGACAAGGATAAAGTTCCTGTTATAGTATTTGCACCAAGTGAAATAGAAGTCAATGCTCGCACATCAAATAATGATGCAGGGAAAGGTCCCGTAAAATAATTGAATGTCAATGTCAAGTTTGTTAATGCAGTCAATGTATTACCAATATTGGTAGGAATAACACCATGAAAAAAATTATCACTAAGTAACAAAACCTTCAATGATGACAATGACAACAATGATTGGGGTAATGTGCCACTCATAAAATTATATGCTAAATTAATCTCTGTAAGATTTTGTAACTTTGATAATAACGAAGATGAAGAAGGTTCTATTTGACCAGTCAATTTGTTATTTGACATGTCAATAATCGATAATTGTAAACATTGATAGAAATCAGTATTGATACTCCCTTTAATCTTATTGTTGGCAACACGCCATTCTGATAACAGATTACTACTATTCCATCCACTTGGAAAACTGCCAGTTATAATATTATCTGTTATATCAAAAACAGTTAATTTCTTTAATACACCAAGATTACTACTCATAGAACCTGTAATAGAATTGCCTGAAGCAATAAACGTTTCCAAGTGAGTCAATGATGAGATAGAAGTAGGAAAGGGACCATTGAAATTGTTATATGATGCATCAAAGTATGTTAAGGGAGAGATACTACCGAGATTCGATGGTAATTGTCCACTGAATGCATTGTTGTGAAGATCAACAAATTGCAATGAAGTCAAAGAACCAAAACTCGATGGCAAAGAACCTACGAAGTGATTGTTATACAAATTCAACACCATCAAGCTTTGTAGATTCACTAAATTATACAAAATACTGCCTGAGAAAGAGTCATCGTGCAAATCTAAGACCAACAAATTGGTCAATGTATATAGATTTATCGGTAGTGCTCCTCCCAATGAGGGATTTTTAGACAATACGAGAGCAGACAAAGTAGATGCAAGTTGGTTAATGGAACTAGTAATCGTACCAATTAGGTTATATCCAGGAAGATAGATTGCGACGACACCACAGTCCGAATTGCATTGTATTCCTTGCCAATGCTGTTGACAAGGATCTGGATTTGACTGAGTGAAATCCCACTCTACACCCGAAGCATTTACAGGATAGACCCAGTTCGGACCACCAGCGGCATTATAAAAATCTTCTAATGCATTGATTGTCTTTTGTGAAGTGGAACAATTTTTGGATGGTTGCACTGACGGGGACTTCGTGGCTTGCAGTGAGGGCTGTTGATTTGCATGCCATTGCTCGGATGGACGAGCACCAACAGTCGAAAGAACATTTGACACAAGAAGAGATTGATCTACACTAACACTATCACTATTTACACTACCACTTGTAGAGGTAAAGCTGACACTAAATGCTTCCACTATCAACAGTGAAAGAAACAAAACACTCACCACACGAAAAGCTTGGAGGAAGATCCTATGCCGGGTGAAACCTCTTTGTCCAACCATCACTTTCTCCCAAAACTTCAAACCAAATTACAAATAGAGGAAGGTTGAAATTGAAAAACACACAGTGCAGATCACGATAACCCTGGGTTAGAATGGCAAACTGAGGCGTTGAAGTTAATATTTCATTTGATTTTATTGGTGGTGAGAGCCCAAGATATTTTGGGTTTGAGGAATTACATAAATCCATCTTCAACTTTGTCGATAAAAGCTAGGATATCAACAGTACTATAGAAATATACGCTTATCAAGCAAGTTCAACGGCTTTTTCAAGGATGCGGAAAATTAAGGAAATACATAAAACTTAAGGGATAGGTTGATATGTAAATATAATGTATTCTCTGTTTTCTCAAGCACTACTCCCGACACTAAAAAAATAACGCTGGAGAATTTTTAGACCTGAGACGAAAATGAATTCCAAAAAGCATTAATAAATACAAAGATTTCTGTAAAAACTAAGCACTATCTTTCTTGCCATATGTCTTGACCGTTTCTCTCTCTCTCTCATTCTACCCATTCGTCTCTCAAATTGATTCATCGACTATTCTCTCTCTGTCATTCACTCTGACACAATCCTCATTTCAACCCCCACCTCAACAAAATTCACAGACCAAATATGAGAGTTGATCAATTATATCATCTCAATATTCCGCACGATCATATCTTATATCTATTATCTAGAGATTCTGGGAATATCTACTTACCATATGAGATCAAGACCTTGTTTCAAGAGAAAAGGTACTTCGCCTTTCTCTATCGCATTAAACTCTTTCTACACAGTAAAGAATGGCCACCACATTTCATAAAATCAATGTTAGCATATATTTGGGCATTAATATCACGTATGTCAAATGCTCGATGTCCAAAATTAATTGATTGTATTTTTGATTTACTCGCTGCGATGACATCAATAGACTGTGATGAACCAAATCGTGTTGAAGAATTTGTTAAGATCATTGCGAAACGACATATTGATAAAGCAATGTATATTCGGGATAATATGCTGAGTATGATGGGTCACGAGCGGTCTCCTCCACATTCACAGCATAAGAAATATCCCAGTCCTGGTAGAAATGGTGGTTCGGGAGCAAATGCGAGTGATGGAGAGGGTGAGCGTAAAGGTGGTGAATATAGTCAGAATTTGAGTCCTTCTCACCAACATACTGTTACTCCTCATTGGACACCACCACTGCATCGATCTCTCTCATTCACTACTCAATTTCCTCCACCACCTCCACATCAAGCATCACCACCTAGTAGTGGTCGTCACACTATTGTAGAGGAGAGAGAACTCCGTCTTGCGAGATCTCGTATTGCAATGTGGGCAGAAAGTGAGAATCCATTGACTACTGATCCTAGTACAAATGCTTTCACGTACATGTATGACATTGAAGCGAACATCATCGAATTTGTCACTGTCAATCGACCACATTTATTCAATTCCGATTCAATTACTCCTACTGGTACAAATAGTAGTGAGGCAGGTGAGGATAGTATGACCTTACGTGATTTGTTTAATTCTTATTTAATTAATCAATTGAATAATTACTATTCATTTTATCATGATTTTCGTGATGATTTAACTGGTGTATATTTATTATATTATATTGGTAAGAATGCATTTTATCGTGGTTTAATGAAAGCATCCATAGCATTACGTTGTCCTATTTATATTGGTAAAGCTGATAATAATATGAGAGAAATTCTTTTATTTATTGCCAAAAAAATTCATCATGCAAAAGACCTTTCTATAAACGACTTTATCATAAGAATGATTTTAGTCAAAGATCCTGTTTATGCACCATTATTAGAAGCTACTTATATTAAAGAATTTCAACCAATATGGAATAGTGAAGTATCAGGAATTGCATTTGATCGTGCTAAAGGTATTGTACCAGGTACTGGTGTTGGGGGTGATGAGCCAGTGATTATGAGTCCCTCCTCGGGACCAATTATTCAGTCTCCCGGTGAAATAAATAGTCATACTGGTAATGATTGGAATCTATGGGATATGTACCATGTCAAACAAGATACTGGTGTTATCAGATTGTTTCATCAAGAGTTTTGTGAAGATCCACGTAAAAGAGAATATCAACCATTAGATTTCTCATCAGGATCTGCTCATAAATCCTCTCCTCATCATACACCCAGTCGTCAAAGTCGTGGACATCATACAACCACTGTGAGAAGAAGTGGTAGTAGTGGTGATGATCATCGTACACTACCACCATCATCACAACGTGAACAACATCATCCAATGCATTATCAAGGAAGTACTGGTACTGCTAGTGTTCTCACTGGTACGACAGAATCTATCATGCCAACCAGACGGTAAGCAGTCTCCCTCTCTCTTTTTCTCTTTCTCTCTGTATAAATATTGTAATATAATATGTTTTCATACTTGTATTTGATAAACATTCTGTAAATATATATTGATGTTTGTTTGTGTTCTCCTTGTGAATAAATACTCCCACCTCTGACTCTTAAGAATATGTGTGCCCAAATATTTGCCAATCTAATGAGTAGTAAGGGGATAAGGTACATTTATATGTTGTAGACCGTGGGATGTTATATTCTAGTTTTATGTTGTTCTGCTGTCGTTGATGTGTTCTTCAGATTCGTTACATCTTTCCCTCTCTCGCTGACTCTCTCTTTCTCTAATGTTTGTCTTTCTCTGTATATTTAGTGTCTGTATAATTTACCATAACTGTATGTAAATTGTGACAAACTATGTAGCTTATGATAAGTTTTGAGTTTGATTGTGTTACATGATATATTTTCCTCATACAATCGATGGGTTTGCTATTTCTCTCTCTCTCTCACTCTCTCTCCCTCTCTCTCTCTCTCTCTCTCTCTCTCTCTCTCTCTACCAACTCTGTTGTAGTAAGCTTAAGTGAGTGTAATTCTGTGACGTTTTCTTATTTTTGCTTCTTGTATTTTCCTTTCTATAAAAATAATGTGTATATTATGTGATAATGTTAGTGATTGCCCGTGGTGGATAGTACCGTTCTGTTACGTTAGGTGAGATATGGAACATAGACAGAGTCTTGGCAAAAGATATAGACAGTGTATGGATGTTTCAGTTTCATGAATCAAGATATTGTGTGTTTGAAGAACAAGGACATAAATTGTTTAGGTACGATTGCTTATTATGTGTGTTGGTGTCAGTTGTATTATTAGGTTTTAGTTAGTTTTATTTTTTTGTTCTCCACTTCATCTTGCATGAGTATAATCGTCACGTATATTGTTGTATTATTAAGATTATAGGAACATTTATTGAAATAAATTAATTAAAGTTATAACCCACTGTCATTAAACTACTAGAGTTTTACACTATTACCATAACTGCATATCATTTCATTTCGGAACAACAACATAAATTTACTAGATCTGAGGCATCAATGACAATGATCTGCTATCCTACCAAAACCAAAATAATTTCCGTCGTTTCTTACGATTTTTCGCTTCTTGTATCTGTAGATATATTGGTTCTGATTTAATACGTATATTATCATTTTGAGAATGTAATTTATCTATTAAATTCTTTGTTACATGAAGAGAATCTGCATCAAAGATACTTGAAATATGTATTGTAGGATGACGGGAATCATGTAAATATTCTTGAATAGATGGAGGCATCTCCTTAGCGAATGATATCAACACTTTATTGTCAATTAATTTATGCTTATAATTTGATGGCCCTTTAGTATTATCAAGAAAATATCTTAATATCTCTCCTTGTGCAACAGAAAGGATAGTTTGTCCATTCTATAAAGCAACGTTACCATGATTCATCATTTGATAATTGCACCTACATCATCCTTCAAAGCAATATCAACTTTAATCTCTTCCACATAATATTTAACTCTTTTCATATTCATATCAATAACAGCATCATGCAATGGATATTTCAGAAATCGTACAATGTCATGATATTTTCGTTTAATAGCACAATCCAATGGTGATTTACCATCCTATGCCACATATTGTAAATTCAAGTAGCCTATGAAATATCTCAATGCGCTCACCTTATCTTTGGTATGCATCTGTATTTTTGCTTCTTCAACAAGATATCGAACAACATCCAAATGGCCATACCATGAAGCATGTGCTAATGCAGTCCATCCGTTCTGCAGTAACATCATCGATAAAACAGAGGATCCAACAAATTATCACGTGCTTCTTTACCTTATTTGTTGCATTGATGTCACATTGTGTTTCTTCGACTAAAAACCTAACGATTGAGAGATATCCCTTTTCTGCTGCATACATCAATGGTGTCCAACCACCCTATTGTGTACCAGATAAGAAATTTCCGTAAAGAAATTTATTATAACGAAGGCACTCACTTTGTCGGCCAGATCTATTTTAGCTTTCGCTTGGTTTACCAAATACTTCAATACTTCTAAGTGACCATTCTTTGCTGCATAAGTAACAGCTGACCAACCAAACTTGATGAATTGCCGAAGTGGTTATACTAAAATAAAATACATCGGCCAATTGAAAGTACCTGATCAACCACATCAATCTTTGCTTTGTATTCTTCACATAACAATCTCACTATTTCGATATGCCCATCCCGTGTCGCATACATCAATGCTGTCCAACCAGACTTATATACAGGATGAAATATACATTTCGTTCATTTTTGTCAGTGATATGAACCTACATTGCTGGTAAAATTAACATCGGCCTTGCCCTTTGCCGAAAGCAAATATCGAACGACTTTACTGTGATTCCTTTCGCATGCACACATTAAAGGGGTCATACCACTCTGATAACCATTGATAAGCGTGCAGGATGCGTCCACAGTCCATACTGATTTGCACGTACCTTGTCTTTTGTGTTGACAGGAGCTTTCTGCTTTTCGACCAAGCGCTGTACCAAAGCAGCATCGCCACTGGTGGCGGCTTGATGGATCGTTGTATCGACAACGTTGCTCATCCTTCAAACCAGTATTGTATGCTTTTTTATGCGTCCAGTGTGCTTTGCTGGTGCCGTTGTGCCGTTGGCGAGCAGTACCTAGTCATAGAAGTAGCCAAATAGGTCTGGCGACCAAAACTTGAAAAAATATTGAAAGTTCTGATAACTAGTACTAGTAGATAGGATGATAAACACATAAATAAATAATATTGAGTACTTACGCTCATCTTCATATTTTCATATATGATTGCGCATACTATTACACCAAGCCCAGCTGCTGCGCCAATGGTAGAAAAATCAAGTAACGGCAATATTAGCGGCATGCACTGCAATTTAATAATCTTATGAAGGTATTCAAATTCAACATAAAGAGATACAACACAAGTATAAATTGAATCCAACCATTTATAACACAGTTGATTTATTAATTAATTAACAGTAGGCATATGTATTATTCATCATTATGGTCCAAATATATCATTTATTGCATTTAATTCTTGATTGTGATCATACTTTTCCTGTGTGTAATATTCCGCACAATTGTAACGATAATGTCATGTATATTTACTCTCTGACGTATCAGCTTATTCGAGTGTATGATATTCCATCTTCCAAGACAAATTTAAGACATAGAATCGTATAAAATATTCAATTGTCCGATCGCTTAATGTTGGGAAACACGAACGCACGGCAGCACAATTAATCCAACAACGCTTACTTCTCCCAACATTAGACTTTCGGCATCTCTTACGGACTCAGCAGTCTTCATATTTGTTAAATCGATAAACATGCACTGTACATTTAACTGCTGTGTATTACCACCACTAAAAATGCTGAAAAAAAAGTTTTTTTTAAGTACAGGAAAGAATGCTACATGTCTCCATTGGATGTCACAGTGGATCAGTTTTTGTTCGGCAGTAACGGTGATGCATCTTCTCAACGATTCCTGCGTATTCTGGTTCTTCGCAATGTCATAGAATGCCTCAAAATTCTCGATTGGAACTTGCTTTTCACCGGCCCACCATCTTGTGTCAATTCTCTCACCAGTCTCATTCAAATGAAATCCAAATGGCATCACAATGGCATGTCGCCCCGACAATATTGCACCATAAACTGACTTCATCCCGAGCTTGTGCCAATATCTGACTTCCCTATCAACGGCGACTTTCTCATCACCTTCTCTCAATTTTGAAATAAATTTGATGACTGCAAGATTTGCAGTGCCGTTTAATTGAACGTGACAGGCAAGCCAAACACGACCATCGGCCCCACCACGAAAGTCACGCAGGAGATAAAAACTTGCAGTATTTTTCCGAGGGGGGCTCATGGATAATGTTCGAACATCAAGACCAAACTTCCATATCCATTTAGTTTCTTTCATGTAAATGTAACTTCTGGTTTTGCTTACCAGGGGCACATCCACTACCGTGTTGACATTTCTAGCAATCTTTTTTACCAAAGAATACAAGGCTCTGGACAATTGAGATAATTGTGTTCTCTTGTAAGTTCGAGATATATGAAGAGTCCGTCTAGTCGCCGGACTCATTGTAGCAGAGCCTTCCAGTGAATAAGTCAAATCGGTGGCAGTTGCCGCAGCATGGGAATGTGGCAACCACGCAATGGTCCACTCGTCCCAATTCGTAAAAATACCAAAAACATTAGTTACGCCATGAAAAGATCTTATTCTTTGCATATAATCAAACAGTTGTCCAAAGTTAATTTTGCGCTTTTTTTCATTCAGTGGACCAGGTTTTTTAATCTCAATTGCAGCAACGGGGAACCCGTTGTAGGATATAATCCAGAAATCGGCTTTCAACTCCGATATTGCCAAATGGTTTCGGAGAAAAAGCGTAGACTCCAACTTTGCAGCAAAAATTATTTCATCCAAAATGGTGCATACGTGAGAATGGACGTCTGGCTCCGTCGACCCTTCGAACAGCGTCGTTTTTGTAAATATTCGGGAATCTCGGTCTCGACAATGGATAATATCATCGTCACTAACATGTAAATGGCCAAAATCATCATCCGCAACCAACTCAGAGATTGGTAGATGCGTTTTGTTGGTTGAGGCATCATCATTATGGTCCAGTTCAGGTAGTTCTGAGTCGGGTTCAAAATATCTCGCGACAGACTGACGTTCTCTCCCCGCCTTTAAGCGACGAAAAGTTTCCAGTTCTTCTTTTTCGCGACGTAAAGTTTCGAGATGTTCCGGTTGGAGACCGAGAACCTCAATCGCGGCAAGTAATTCATCCATTGGCTATTAGTAAAGAGTAATTATAGGGAATCCGGTGCGAGAGCGATAACAGTAGTCGTTGATGTAAGCGCGAGTAATTCATAAGCTTGTGCAGATTGACAAAGTTCAAAGATTGGTATAACGCAAACGTTTCCAATAATAACATTTAAATCCTGTCCGAATAATTTTTAAATAATATTGCGACATCATTCCCCGCACTATGGGATATTACGGACGCGCGAACATTCATTGTATTTTTTAATAAAAATTATAGTTTTTACTTCCCGAGTATCCCGTTGTCCCATGAAGATTTTAACTTACGATTAATCAATCTTATTATTCTATTTTCTTTCTTTTAATTATATTTATACCTTAGGGATTTTCTGGCTACTACTAGTAATTTCATTTTTTACCTCCCGAGTATCCATAAATATTTTTAATTAATAATTTTAATACTACTATGAATGTTTTCCCTGGTTTAGAAAAAACCTCTATTTCATACGCAACACAGATAAAAGTGGAGATTTTACAATCAGCATCACATACAATGGAGATACTGAGACATAATTGTATATTAATAATGAATTGAAAATAATCAACAATCAACAAAGATAAATAGACAAAAAATAATAATTAACATAACAAATCATTAATGTCAATTACACCCATGGTCTTCATATCAAATGACATCTATCGATAGAACTGAATCGATAAAAACTCAAAGTGATTCTAAATCATAGTTATCAACAGCATCATACTTATGATTTAATGAGCAACAGCATTCAGCAGCATCAGACGTTCGTCTAGGATATTTCTACTATAATATCACAAATAAAGGCGATAGAAACTTCTTGGAACTCTCTATGCAATGCAACACATTTTATAAATCCATACAAGTTCATCAAGGAAAAGCACAACCACAATAGAAATTCGCTATACAGGGATAATATAACATAAATGGATAAATCATAATAAATTTATAATAAAAAAGCTGTAATGAATACCAATCATACATTTCACAAGATTGGTTTTAATCATTCCAAATGTCGATGACAATGAGGATTAAAACTGTTCGACGCAATATCCAACAGCACAGGATAAATAAGGATTAACTGAGTTTGTCATCGTAGACTGGTCCGAAACATTACAAATTGCTACGACTGAAAAGAGGTCATGCACATGGTGGAGAAAGACAGGCACGAAAAAAGATACAATAATACATACGCATACATTAGAGATTTCCAATATCCATGAGACTCCCCAAGAAAGAGAGAGTTAAAACGGGTGGTGTTGATAAGAGGGATAAACAGCTTTATAGGGTTAATCAAATAGGAATAAGGCACAAATTTGTCCAAGTATTAACAAGAGTGGATTTCGAATGTACTTGATTTAATATCAGAGTGCCTGCCTTTAGAGTTAGAACGAAGCATGGTGTGAAGCTGGTAACACTGCCAAAATCACAGCAAGGCACGGCTTAAATACAGAGAGAGAGAGAGAGAGAGAGAGAGACAGAGAGACATATAGTGACACAATAATTAGATACACTAAAGATCAACCATAACAAATACGTTAGAGTTAGAGTTAGCAGCATAATCACAAACAGGATAAAGCAGGGTGCTGCAGATTTTGTAACTGGGCTAACAATGGAACAAACAAAACGAATAACTCACATGATATCGATAATGTCAAACCATAAAGATATGTCGGCTAACAATTGATTTCAACAATAATGGAATTGAGAATAACACG
>JACCEA011638890.1_pt1 | contig 12257 bp, 11 predicted proteins | sample 7449851 | NCBI WGS metagenome assembly JACCEA01 (sample SAMN15323453, study PRJNA562643) | freshwater metagenome | isolation source: river surface water | place: USA:Blue River Watershed | collected 2017-08-18 | reverse complement strand
CCATGTGCCTAGGAGGATCGAGTGTTTAAATTTTGTTGTATCTGTATCCGCTGGAGGAATGCATTCTGCATGTGTCGACAACCAATTCCAATGCTATACATGGGGAAGCAATACTTATGGTCAACTCGGATTAGGCAGATCTAATGAGAACTTGATGGCACGTAGTAAGAGAGTATACAACGAAGTTGCCGATCACCCATGGAACACTCCTCAACTTCTACAATTTCACCATGGAGACGATATACCACCTACTCCATACAATTTCGCTAAGGTTTCATGTGGTGGCATGCACACTGCTGCAATAGACCGAGAGGGGAAACTCTACTGCTGGGGAAAGGCAGATAATGGGCAAATTGGTTTCTCCACTTGGTACTTGGATTTTACCCCTGTCGTACATTCGCCACGAGTTGTTAGTCAGTTTCCTGGTAAAGCCAAGGACATTTCTTGTGGAGGGTTTTACACTCTCGTATTAAGCGATCGCGGTTTAGTCTATGGAATGGGAAAAGAAGACTTCGGTTGTTTGGGGACAGTGTCTGATCCAAACACAATGAGTATCGGCACAGAACGACCAACACTACTGACTACATTAGAACAGCATATTAGCTTTATCCGAGCAGCAGGATGGCATTCTTGCTTTTTATCATCTGATGGAGACTTGTTTGTTTGTGGAAAAGGAGAGTATGGTAGATTAGGTTTGGGAGATGAAGTTTCGAAAATGACACCAACCCTACTCGCAAAGACGGTAAATACTGTTTCCGGGGGTGGATCGCATACTATTTTTTCGGATAAAGGTAATCAAATTTATTGCTCAGGGAGACTGGATGGGGGACGATGTGGTGTTGGATTACTCAACGGAGATCGCTTAAAAACCCCCAAAAATATCACTGAGAATTTCATGCCAGGATTCCAAGTGATGCAAGTAGAGGCAGGTGGTTCGCATTCGGTGGTTCTTGTAGACTATCCACAGGTTATCAATGAAGAAGACATCCCCGGTTTCTACGCCCAATTTGATGGTTTCAAAACATCTAGAAGTGCATCAGGATCAAGTGGCATTTCTATTTAATTACATAGATTGTATATAAGATTATATCTTCCTTACCCATGATTATTTAGCTAGGCACCCACAAAAATATTGAACCGTGGTTCACAATCAAACAGATATTTTACATACTCATAGTACAACCTTCGCACAAAGTCAACCAACCATTCTTCATCCTCTTGACTTCTTTTTACTTTTCTGTACAATTTTTTCCGCAGCTTCTATCAAATCAGCCTTTGCTTCTACTTCACGGACATCCGCGAATAAATTACTTTCCAATTCTGTTGCACCAGAAATATTCTCTGCAGAAATGGTATTACTCTTTGCTGCCTGAAGTGCCCTCTTCTTCTTTTTGCTGCCGAATTCATTCGTTAGCGTTTCCCTTCTGGTAGCACTGCTTATTGATAACTTGGCCTGCTCCACGGTAGTTTCCACTTGTGGTCGCAAAATGAAAGGATGATTGCATGGATGGAGTTTCAATTCGTTAGTTTTTGGGTTGAAAACAGCAACAGCATATTGGTGGCAATTTTTTTTACTTGAATGCTCACCAAAATTTGTGCCTTTGAAGTAAATGGAGTTGTGATTTGTTTTGACCAACACATTCTGCTTGCGTTTCAGTATTGAGAACTTGATACCACTAGCAGTGTCCGGCACCCCTTGAGGAAATGAAACCAAAAGAGGTGCATCTATAGGACGCTCCACGATAGTAATGGTTGCTTCTGTTGACATGGGCACTATTTGGACCAGACACAACAGAACCAGCTAGGAAGATCGAATAATCTGTTATACAATTGTCAATATCCCATATCATCAACTATAAAACACACTATATAATGTACTTTGGCGACAGGCCGCACAGGCTGCTGCAGCGCCGAAGCAATCTCAAAGACTAGGAAAACCATAATTATATGTACCACAAAATCACTTATTTCAAAAATGGATGGTGGAAGATAAAGGGCAGGGCATCAGTTCGTTACCCAACACAAAAAAGGTTCTACTCCTGACAACCGCCCGTCGCACATGGATAATACAATCGTTTTTCTTCTCATTTTCTATTGTGTATCACATTCTTCAACGTCCGCCTAACCTTTCGTCAATCTGCTATCTGTCTAGAAGACGAAGTACAGTATGTATATTTGTTCAAATTAGAGTTTTATATTACCCTAAAATATTTGAGATAATTATGTTATCTTCAATTCTTCTCCAATTAATTGAATACAATATATCTATTACAACAATTGCACAAAACAAATCCATTGTGAGTTATGATAGACAATATCGATATTACGGTCTAATCAAACGAGCTCCAAAATTAGAGAAAAGATGTAAAACTCCGAAGTTGGTAATGTTGAAACAGACGGCAATCGCACACTCAAAATATTTTTAACTATTATAATCAAGTACACCCTGCTTATTTGCTATTGCTTCATACTCATAATTTCTCCAACTTTATACATTTCCATCTGTTTAGACCTTATGGATTTTAATTAAGGCATATGAGACTTGTAATTAGACGTTTATGAGCAGTTACAGGTATGAAAAGATTGGAGTAAAACCGTGACTAACCTGTTATAATAAGCGTCTGACAAAAAAATGGATATCAGGAATATGGACTAGGTTAGTTGAAAAAATAGACTCTTATCTTCACAATTACCTATCTGACCTAGATGATGCAACAATTTTCCACACAAAAACATTTGCTTCAAATCGAAGACAACGATACTGCAAAAGCGGCATTAAATTAATCAGAGTACTGCGAGCTTCTTCAATAGTTTGATTTGCACGATTTTTCTGGGCAAACAATACAACAGCAGTTGATCTCATCAAAATTGATCGCACAAGTATAAGGAGTGTTTCCGCAGCAATTGAATCATAGAGAACATCAGTTGCGATTACAATCTTCAAATTATTCAAAACATTGGATCCTAACTTCTCGATACATTCCGACCAGTCGAACACCATGGATTGGCAAAAATTAGACAGTTGATTAATGGTTATATTTGACTGTAGCAGAGGAATCTGACATGGTTGATCCGTTAAAAGTACTTTACAACCAAACTGTTTTGCAAACCACAACCCAGTCAAACCACATCCAGCACCTAACTCTAGGACCACATCTTTCGCCATTGGAGCCACAAAAATATCACTCTGACAAAATTTAATTGCAACTATGGCACTGTCATAAAGGTGGGCCCCAATTGTACTACCATATTCTTCCTTGATGGATAGCTTGACTTGCTCAAAACTTAACCAACGATAGTTGCTTAATAGAGGCAATGATATGGACGAAATATTCTCCGGATGGACATTAACGATATCTGTAACCAATGAAAGGAACATAATTCTTTTATTATTGGTTTTATGCACATGTGGAAGAGAAAAGATAAAGTAATATTGTCCAGGCACATTTGGAAAGGGGACTTTAACTCTTATTTTGCCATCAGAGTAGTGCTTTGCAACTGCGCTAAGTGCCATTGAGGGTTCTTCGCCGCAGCCGCAATCGCTTTGTCTCTGATAATGAACAGCCAATGGTGCAGAAAAAAGATCGCTTTTCAAATTAACTATCTGATCATTGAATTCAGAGCAAATAATCAAATCACAACTGCACACCGATCCGACTGAATGCAACGTCTTAAGTGCTCGCAAAAACCGCAAACGATATACTTCATGGATCACATTTTTGGAAACTACATCAATTAACTCATTGTTCATCACTGTTCACGGATTTTGAAGGATTCCAAATTCGGGTTCCAGCAGGTTAATGGCCAATAGCTATTGTATTGTCGTTTGGAAATAAATTGAGACGCCTCGATTTCTCGAAAACTTTGGTCAAAAAACGCGTTTGACACTCCAATAAACTTCCCTAATATATAGAAAATAATTATAATTGTTTATTTCCTAGGTCTTATAAAAAGTGTTTATTTTACCGTTGTTGGACGCACACACAGTTAGTAACAGCAGATCGTCGATGACTTTTTTGGCAGCGAAAGAGATCGCGGGCAGCGATTGGAGACGAAATAGGGAATAGGGTGGAAAGCCAGAGGAAGGACATTAATTGTATCTATCAATACAATTGCTATATATTGTATAGGGTGTAATGGCTTTGATATTTTCTGAAGTATATTATCCGTTTCTTGTCATAGGGATTGTTGTTGGCCTCTATATCTGGCGATTGTTGGCAGTGAATACTTATAACTATTTGTTAGAACAGCGGAAGTATGAATATTCCCATCGGCTTCCATTGGTAGGAGATGATTCCGCACTGGAATATATCCAGTATGACCATTTTGATGGGCCTAGAAAAGGATTTATTTTCAGGTATGGTTCGAAAGGTGTTGGGTACTATCAAGACAGGCCACCAATTATTTGTGGAGATATTCGGGTGGAATCCCTTGATCGTGATGTGTAAAAAACTTGAACATTTCAATACATGCATTAGATGGATAATTCGAATCAAGGCATCTAAAATTTAAATAATCACAGCATTATCGACTTTCAGCCAGTAATATAACGATTTACTCATCGCCAATCGAAGTACTTCATTCCACGGAAAACACAGGGAGGAGAGTCACAAGTTTCTATACTAAGATCTAAGTATGGATGATCTGCCTTTGCACCAACTGTTGCGCGCAATTCATCAATCACCCTGCAGAAATTTGACGACATGGTGCATATCCATGCTGTTGATCGTAGTAAATAGTGCACGTTCAGCATCATGGAAAGGTATTCTTCTGGATGATGGTTCTCGCGCCCAAATTGACGGCGTTCATTGGCGGTTTTCTCTGCATATAAACCGTGACGATCGAAAACTTTGGTAAAAGCCATATTATATAAAGGACTTTTTTGTTGCCATTTTATCATTTCATCGATAACTTTCGAGTCTTCAGAGGCCAAAAATATTTGTCGTTTTCCATTTGTATCTTCAACAATTCCGTTCATAAAATCATGCTTCCAGAGATACTCTACTCCATTTATGTACTCTTCTAATGGTGCAATGCGCATTTCAATTTCCTTGTCACCTCTCCTTACATATATGCCAATGGCATTATTAACTTCACGGTTGAAATCTACCAATGCATGGTTGTTCATCCATTGCATTGACGCATCGTTGGGACGCATAATGTAACTGGTGGACACTGCTCGCCACCAATAGTAGGAAAAGGTTTGATTCATTGGACTGCATTCTATAATTGGCCAAAAGATATTTGGAACTAGTCCATATTTCAACCGTCCCATAGTTTTCAGCAAAACAACTTTGTTCGCTTCAAATTTATTTATGAAGTTCTTCAGCGCTGAGGGGTCGCGGTATTGGTTAATTTCTCCTGTCCACATAAAGGACCGCACTTGTTTGTGATTCATTGGATATTCCATATTTTTGGCATTCCTTAAAATGCTAATGGCATTAGGACCAAGGGCATCAAAGATTGTACATGAACTCCACGGTTCATAATAGCATTCCAAATTCGTCGCAGTGCGATTTTGACAAAAAGGATTCGATACTTCCCACTGCACTTTGTCATGAATTAAAGGATTTTGAAGATATACCCGCCCCATATTCATTGCTAAACCCAGTGCCGAACCAAACACATGGAGTTCGCTGCCAAATCCACCATTATGATGTCCCGATATAAAGAATTTGACCGATGAACAGTCTTTTGGATGTTGGTGGTCCCAAATTTTATCCAATGCTTCCTCCATGCCAAACAAAATACTTCCCGGATTCAGATTGTGACTGGTGGGAATTAGATCAGGCCATAATTTAAACTTCTCAATTAATTTTCGAATGTTTGCTTTGTTGTGGCGTTCCACGATAGGTTTGCATTTTGGATCAGTTGTCTTGTCCTCTCCAGTTTGCACATATGCGTGAAACTGCTTCTTCACACTGGTGCTTGCTATGGTCCGATGGAAGTGGATAAATGCCAGAAAGCTAATTAAAACAAGTACACTCATGATCCTGATAAGATGGTGATAATATGGAATAGGTGCAAGAATTAATTGAATGCCAACTCAGAACTCAGAACCTATTTATTGTAGCCATTTTATTTGGTATTCCACATTTTTACTTTGTCGAAATTTTTTAGTTGGTGCCAGCAGACACCATATCAGTATTGTAATAAAATATTCCTTAAAATGTATTTGCAAAAATGGGAAAATGATTTTCGGAGATATAGAGAAAGTACCGTTTTTCCATAAGGTGCCCCTAAGCACATGGAATGGAAGCTCGAGTAAACCTCCACCAAATCCCACTTTTTCAACATGATTGAAACGTCAAATATTCGAATATGTATTAATAACAATGTCCAAGACAGGCACTCCGTAAAGAGTTCATTTTTGCAACATCTGAACATATAGGTTAGGTGGCGGAAATTAGTGTTCAAGACCTAGAAATGCTTAATTTTGAGAGACTGCTTGTGTGACGAAAACACATTCAATCACCACTCAAGTTTAAGAAGTTCAAAAATTAAGTGTGAAATTGAATGTGTGTATCACCACTCAACAAACCTAGTCTATAATTACGATATTTATAGGTCTTGAACACAAAATTCTGCCTATGTTGCAAAAGTATGCAACGAGGCACTTTGTTCGTTGCTTACTTTTGCAACATAGTACTAATAGACTAGTTTTGTTAAGTGGTGATGCACACATTCAATTTCAGAATATCACACTTAATTTTTGAACTTTTAAAACTTGAGTGGTGATTGAATGTAATGTCACACAAGCAGTCTCTCAAAATTAAGCATTTCTAGGTCTTGAACACTAATTTCCGCCTTATAAACCTATGTTGCAAAAATGAACTCTTTACGGAGTGATAGGTATTCATACTTATACTTCTATTATTCAGAATATTGTTTTTATGTTGTTCCACGCACCTTTCTTAAAGATGGAAAAAATCTATAATAAATTGGAAATATGGTATGTGGATAGTTCTACGTACAGAACTTTTTTAAAAAAAAGCATACGGGTGAATTTATTTTGATTATCTTGATGATTATTTTTAAAAATTATCGTAACTGAAAAATATAATTTGTGATCATAAAAATTTATAGACTTTTTTTCTCAAAATAATATAGATGGCAACATTTAGCAACAATTTCGAGCGAGCAAAATGAGCACAAACCAATTTATATGTGAATTATGTGACTATAAATGCTGTAAAAAGTACAATTTCGAAAGACATATTTTTTCTACCTAAACATATTAATAAGGCAACAGATACCAATAGCGAACCATACGACATAAATCAATTTAGTAGTTGTTAAAATGCCAATATTACCTTGTAAATCAGTCTTGACATCATAAAGCCAGTGTTTCTTTATACCTATGTAAATCCTGAAGCATTATAAATATCTTTACCACAATGAGCAGCACCACTTATTAACCAAACTCCTGAATTAGGAATTTAATTGCGAGGACGCTGGCAATGTGGTAGAGATAGTAAATAATTATATATGCGATACTCTATGTCTTATCTTAAATACGACAATCATACATTATACCTGTTATTGCTGATGCATAACTTCGTGCTTTTGGCTTTTTATCATCATTTTCTATCTCAGGATCAATTCAGATCCATATGACCTTCATAGTTAAATTGGAGCTGATTTTTTTGATGTAAAGCAAAAGTGCAATTAAGAAAAATAAATTCGTCCACACTCACTTATCGCACTGCAAATAGACAATACTGGAATAAACATGGTTGGAATTAATGAAGGGATCCATCTAAATCTTCACTGCATCTCCGTGCTATATAAGGATCACGCTGGAATATGGGCACCTTTAGAACGTCTTTACTACTCAACATCTTCAAAAATATTGATTTCTCGTCATCCAATGGAAACTATCGAAGAGGTTATATCTTCATATTGCCCTCAATGCATGACTAGATACAATGAAGAAGAATCCTTTCAATTGAATGGCTGTTGTCCGACGTGCTTTCAGTGCCCTCATTGTAGTGGGATACTGGTGCGAAACACAAGAGATCAAGTTGGGACAATTGCAGATTTGATTTGCACATCATGTCATTGGCAAACGCAAAAGTGTGTCTTTGATCCGAAATCCTTGAACTCAAAAAGCATGACTAGAAAATCTGCAGATTTACCGATCGAAATATGGTCAAACTTTCATGATCCATTTAATCCCACTAATGATGGTAAAAGCTACCATGTTTGGAGGTTAGATGATCTGGAAAATAAATTGGTCAACTCGACTAGAAAAGATTGTAGTGGAGACTTTTTCTCTTCACATACCTCAACATTGAATTCAAAAGTGGATTCATTGGGAATTTCATTTCGTACAAAAAGAACTGTCCGATGTAGACATGATTTTGAAACTGGTAAGATGAACATTTTGGTTCAATCTAAACAATCTCCATTGGATGGAGATACATCTATGAAACTACAGAAAGGCAAATGGTGGATAAAGGATTCTTCTGCAATTCACGATGTCCCATTCCTTTCAGTCATTAGAGTGGAACGGCAGTCAGATAATTGTTCTAATTGGTTTATTGACCTGAGGATAACAAATCCCAGAGATTCGGAGGTGAATATTTCCATTCGACCAAATCCTTTCAATGAAGATTTTTATTTTTATTGTGATGATATTGGTAATTTTCAATGGAACAGTGCTGCTGCAGAAGTATTATCTCCAGCTCCTCGAGCTGGTACCGATGATTTTAACATTGTACTGCGAGGTTATGAAGATGAATTGCTTCGCGATGACGGAATACTGATGGATAAACCTAAGATGGATGATTTTTTCGGTCGCTCTTATAGTATGGAGTGGTTGCATTTTACAGAAGGCAACAAGGGGTACATTCGCATCCCACTTACTTCTGATGTTGAAGTGAACCATAAGTTGTTTGAGTTGTCTTTTTGCCTGACATGGGGCTTGAATGAAGAGGTCCATTCAACGGATGTTAAGATAAAAGTTATGTAGTTAAACGGAAATTTTAGCTACAATAACAGCACGCACTGTACGGCAGAAACTATCTGACTGTTCCAAATACCACAATTCAACTCTCTATGAATCTGGTAACTTGAGTTCTTCCATTCTTTGTTGAATCATTAAGTCTGGTCCATCAAAATTACTATTAGAAACTTCAATTCTCTCTCGCATTTTCTCCAGCGTTTCCTATAAATAAAAATAAATATTGCCAATACTATAGTTAGTTAACCTTACTCGAAGCATTTCCCCAAACTCTTCAGCCATATCATCCATTTTGGATTTCAGCTCAGCAATTTCTTCATCCTGCATAATATAATGACACGGGACAATTTGACGAGCAAAATAAATCTCACTTTCATACGAATGATGGCATTTTTTTCTTTTAGGACACGTTCTTGACGAAGATCTGCTTCTGCTAAGCGATCGTTCAATTCTTGTATTGTTTCCTCCAATTTATTGATCTTTCATACATCATATTAATCGAATCAAACAAATAAATGGAAATACGTTATTACCCTGCTCAATAATTCTTCCTGCATACCCTTATATTGACGAGTCATGTCTTGAGTGATTTCATAAGTTAATCGTTTCTCTTCGTCAAAGTCTCTGGAAATTTGTTGAATTCTCTCTTGATATTCTCTTTTGGCTGCATAGGCTTTTGCAGCTTCTTCAGAGCGCTCAGCTGGTGTTGGAAATCCATGAATTACTTTCATAATTTTTTTACGTTTGAGTAAATTGTTTACCTAATTGCACTTGCAGAGATTGGCAAGTAAGCATGAATAACTTTGCGCGATCTTCAGGTGTTAGTTCCCCACCATTCTCCGGAGCACCATCTTTTTTCTTGGCTGGAGCGGCTTTCTTAGGTCCCATTCTCGTTATTCGATGAATAATAATTAATTTTTGTCTTCTTTGCTGTGGTTTGTTCCGGCCGGCAGTGGCAGACAAGCGACGGCTAGCCGTTACACACACACAAACATGCTTAGTTAGGCATACTTACAACCCTAACCGGATTTGGTATTGTATGGTGCGAGGTGCCTTAAACCGAAGATTCTATATGGTGACAACTTCCTTGGCTTATTTCTCACTAGGCTTAAAAGAACTGTAGAATTGAACCATATACCTTAAAAGAAAAAAGCAAACCCAGTATTTCTATATGGTTACTTTTTTATGTACATCTGTTGTTGTGAAATAATAGAACTGCAAAGTTTGAGTGTGAACCCAACCAATCTGGACTGAGTGGTGAAAAATCACGGTTCCTAAAATCGGTTAAGCATATACCCTATACTGGCGGCTCGGCGGGCGGCTGGGCGGGCGGCTGGGCGGGTGCTCAGCGAGGCGGCAGCAGAGCAGCAGCAGCGGCGCCAACAGCTCACTTTTTGCTTTTGAATTTCAAACGCACTTAGGCCTTACATTCTGAATTCGCTTCAGTGCTAATTTAATTTATGTATCCACAGTCAGGGACTGATCGTCATGGGGCGAAAATCTGCAAGACGAAGAGGGGCAGAAAAAGCTCTTGACAAGCGAAGGAAAGGCGACGACGGAAGATTTATACCGTTGGAAAGGGAGGAGGAAGACTTCTCATTATTAGGTAAGCATTTTTGCGAAAGCATTCTTCAGCAAGAAAAAATTGTTGACGAAAGACTCTGTGTGTACTTACTTTGAGCAGAGCATGTCGAGGACGACGAAGAGGTGGAGGATGAAGAAACTTTAAAATACAACGAGTGGTGCCGTCATATGAAACGCATGATGCAAGCTTTTGCGAGGAGCAATTTATGTCTAACACAATCTGGTATATCTAGAATTTATTCTCTGGCAAGCGGGGAAGAAGCTGAAGATCTGATGCCCTTTGAGAATGATGAATTTATGTTCCCAATTCTGCAGGAAATGAGCGACGCGATTGAAGAAGTGGACCAGGCGTATTACAAACCAAAAGGGCAGAATTCAATACATGCTCGCAAAGGATGTGGCACAAGCAGATCTGCTCATTATGTTAGATTGCAAAAGCAATTGGAATTGCTAAAGGCTGGGCAAAAGAATGGATCGAATCTACTGGAATACGGATATGTTCTTGAAAATAACGTTGAGGAGTTACTTGATCTAGAAGAGGAAGAAGAAGTAGCAGAAGATGAAATGGATGAAGACGACGAAATTGCTCTGCAAGGAAATGCACCAACTATTCCTGGAGCACATCGCACGTACACGCCACGGCAAAAATACACTAAGAAAGCTTATATGGATGCCATCAAAGAGCTTAAATCGAAGCAAGGCATGATTACCAAGAATCAAAAAATAATGAATAAAATCGCTCAGGATAATTTCCAATCTCTCTGTGCCAAGTCTATTGTATCTTACCTTCAACAATTAGGTTTGGGTGTATCCAAAATGGTTGCTTCAAACAATGTTGCGGATATCATATGGGATCGTCTATGTTTTCCAAGAATGTCGAAAAAGTCATCTTCCTATAGAGCTACTCTAATCCGTGAGTGGGGGGATGATTACATGGCAACAAGGAAGCTACCGGAGCACAGACAAGGCAAGCATGTAAAGACCGCCACCGTGCTTACTGATGAGAATGTTCAGCGCCAATTGAGAGATTACCTAAGAGGTTTGCCTGATCAGAAACGGAACCCGAAAGAATTTCAAGAGGCTCTGAATGGATTTATTCTTGATTCCATACCTGGTGCAAAATCAACAATTTCATTGGAAACGGCTAGAAGATGGATGCATTTCTTGGGCTTTTCTCCTGCAAGAACTTCAAAAGATTATTACACCGATGATCACAATCGTGACGATGTTGTGCAGTATCGCAATGAAGAATTTCTTCCTCAAATGATGGCGTATATAAAGCGGATGGCTCATTACGAGGGAGATCATATGGAAATTGAGAAGGGACCAGAAAATACTAACGAAGATCAAGTCGTTTTGATCACCCACGATGAAAGCTCATTCTTTGCAAATGATGGAGCACCTATGATTTGGATGGAAGGCAGAAAACGCCATTTAAAGCCCAAAACAAATGGATTATCGCTCATGATATCTGGTTTTATGTGCCCTTGTCATGGGTTTATGGAACATAATGGCGTCAAAAGCTATTTGGAGTTCGCTCCTGGTAAGAACAGAGACGGATGGTTTACAAACGATGACTTAATAGTTCAATTAAATGAATGTTTCGATATGAAAGAATTTGGGGTTACATTAAAGCGAGAATTAGAAAGGAATGTGACTATACTTTTGCTGGCTTGAAAGAGCGTCTGCCTCTTGTAATTAAGTCCAT
>JACCEA011773093.1_pt1 | contig 12260 bp, 10 predicted proteins | sample 7449851 | NCBI WGS metagenome assembly JACCEA01 (sample SAMN15323453, study PRJNA562643) | freshwater metagenome | isolation source: river surface water | place: USA:Blue River Watershed | collected 2017-08-18 | reverse complement strand
GTGGCTAAGCGATCTCATGAGCATTCCATTTGGCGTCCACATTCCTTTTGTGGACAACCTCGGCTTCACATTAGAGAAGTTCGAAGACGGCACCTCGGAGCTACATTACAGTCCTCGCGCCGAACATCACAACTCTTTCGCCATTACCCATGGCGGGGCTGTGATGACTTTGCTCGACGTTGTCATGGCCACAGCTGCACGAAGCGTAGAACAAGAAATGGGCGTGGTGACCATTGAAATGAAAACCAGTTTCATGCGACCCGCCAAAACCACAGGTGATGAGCATTTGGTGGCCAAAGGTTTATTGCTTCATCGCACCAAAACCATGGCCTTCACAGATGGCAAGGTGTACGACGCTGCAGGCCAGCTGTGTGCGCACGCAACGGGCACTTTCAAGTACGTTAAGCGAACACCTTCGATCACATCGCCTATTTCAACAGACTAAATTTATTCAAAGAAGAGACAAACATGCCTACCAATCACATCATCGTTTTAGACAATCGCCCAGAAGGCGAGGCTACAGCTTCTAATTTCAAATTAATCACAGCAGAAACACCTGCATTGCAAGAGGGTCAAGTTTTGGTCAAGCACCACTACTTAAGCCTTGACCCTTACATGCGAGGCCGTATGAACGGCGGTAAAAACTACGCTCAACCCCAACCCTTGGGCGAAGCCATGATTGGCGGCACAGTGGGTGAAGTGGTTGAAAGCAAGCACGCCAAGTTCACAGTGGGGCAAACAGTTTTGTGCATGGGCGGTTGGCAAGAGTACAGCGTGATCAATGCAGATGCGATGGGTGCACTTAAGCATGTCAATGCAGAGAAAATTTCCATCAGCCATTACCTAGGTGCTGTCGGTATGCCCGGTGTCACCGCTTGGTACGGCTTGGTCAAGATCATTCAGGCTAAACCTGGTGCCACCGTCACAGTGAGTGCCGCAAGCGGTGCAGTAGGCAGCGCGTTTGGTGCCTTGGCCAAAGCACGTGGTTTCCGTGTGGTGGGAATCGCAGGTGGCAAAACCAAATGTGACTACGTGGTCAACGAGTTGGGCTTTGATGCCTGCGTCGATTACAAAGAACACGCCGATTACATCTCCTTGTCCAAAGCACTCAGAGATGCTTGCCCCAATGGCATTGACGGTCATTTTGAAAACGTGGGTGGCATGGTGCTAGATGCCGTGATGTTGCGCGCCAATGATTTCTCGCGCATTGCCGTGTGCGGCATGATTGCGGGTTACAACGGTGAGCCTTTGCCCATGACCAATCCGACTTTGATTTTGAAGAGTCGCATGACCATCGAAGGTTTTATTGTGAGTGAGCACATGGAAGTTTGGCCTGAGGCCTTGGCAGAATTGGCCGAACTGATTGCCAGCGGTAAGTTCAACCCACGTCAGACCATTGCGCAAGGCATTGCTTCAGCACCTGAGGCATTCCTGGGCTTGCTCAAAGGTCAAAACTTTGGCAAACAATTGGTGAAACTGGTTTAAATTGAACTCAATCAAGAAAGCCTAGCCATGAGCCAACTGATTCTTCACCATTACCCTACGTCACCGTTTGCCGAAAAAATTCGTTTGATATTGGGGTACAAAAAGTTGGCTTGGCAAAGCGTGGTCATCCCCATGATCATGCCCAAGCCAGACCTCACTGCATTGACCGGCGGCTACAGACGCACACCAGTCTTGCAAATTGGCGCAGACATTTATTGCGACACCGCACTGATTGCAGATGTGTTGGAAAAAATGGCGCCCACCCCCAGTCTCTATCCATCACCCGTCAATGGTGCGTCCAGAATTGTGGCGCAGTGGGCAGACAGCCAAGTGTTTCCGGCCGCCATGGCCTATAACTTTCAACCCTCAGGCGTAGCCGATGTGTTTGCTGGTGCCCCAGAGGCAGCGGTTCAAGCTTTTGTGGCCGACCGAGCTGCCATGCGCGGCGGTGCACCCAGAATGTCCCTTGGCGAGGGCACCAGCACTTACAAGAGCCAACTGCGCCGCTTGTCAGACATGCTGACAGAGCATCCCTTTTTGATGGGATCTGTTCCCACCATTGCCGACTTTTCTGCTTATCACCCTATGTGGTTTACGCTTGAGCGCACACCCAGCGTTGCCGGCATATTGGACGCGACGCCTTTGCTCAAAGACTGGATGGCTCGCATGAAAGCCATCGGTCATGGCCATCACGAGAAGATGAAGTCTGATCAAGCCGTCGAAGCGGCCAAGAATGCATCCCCCAAAGATGTCTCTCAACTCGCATTTGTGGATGATCATGGCATTGCTTTAGGTTCTGATGTCACCATCACTGCAGACAACTTTGGTTTAGAACCTACGCCTGGCGTTTTGGTGGCTGCCACCAAAACACGCCTTACATTGCGCCGCGAAGATGACCGTGCGGGCACGGTTCATGTTCATTTCCCCCGTAACGGATTCATTTTGAAGAAGGTCAAATCATGATTCGCAATTTTGAAAACAAAACAGCCGTCTTAACTGGCGGTGGTTCTGGCTTTGGTTTAGAGTGCGCACGCATTGCTGCACGTCTCAAAATGAATGTGGTGTTGGTCGATGTGCAGCAAGACGCCCTCGACAAAGCAGAAGCAGAAATCAAGGCCATGGGCGTCAAAGTTTTTGCCAAGCGCGTGGACGTTTCAAACGCAGAACAAATGGACGCCTTGGCCAAAGACGTTCAAGCACAATTTGGTGCGCCGCATTTTGTCTTCAACAACGCTGGTGTGGGTTCTGGCGGTTTGGTTTGGGAAAATACCGTTGCAGATTGGCAATGGGTGTTGGGTGTCAATGTGTGGGGCGTGGTGCATGGTGTGCGCTTGTTCACCCCCATGATGCTGGAGGCTGCCAAAAAAGACCCGTCCTACGAAGGCCACATTGTGAACACCGCCAGCATGGCTGGTTTGCTCACCGCCCCCAACATGGGCGTTTACAACGTAAGCAAACACGCTGTTGTGGCGTTGACCGAAACCTTGTACCAAGATTTGAAATTGGTCACCGACCAAGTCAGCGCCAGTGTTTTGTGTCCTTACTTTGTGCCCACTGGCATCAGCCAAAGTCATCGCAACCGTCCCGCCGATTTGCCCCATCAAAAAGCCACCAAGAGCCAATTGATTGGCCAAGCCATGAGCGACAAAGCGGTCAGCAGCGGCAAGGTGTCTGCCGCCCAAATGGCAGAAATGGTGTTTGAATCGATTGCCAACGATCAGTTCTACATTTACAGCCACCCTCAGGCCTTGGGCAATGTCCAAACCCGCATGGAAGCCATTGTTCAACAGCAAAACCCGCCCAATCCTTTTTCTGCTCGCCCCGATATTGGCGAAAAACTCAAAGCCGAACTGCGCACTTAAAAAACAGCCACCGGAGTGTGGCAAACTCGTTGGCTTTGTTATAGAAATCTATAGAAAATAGCCGACGAGATGCAGAAAATACTGGGCCAACTGGCCACTGAAATAAAAATCCGTCCTGAGCAGGTTCAGGCGGCCGTGAATTTGTTAGATGGCGGCGCTACCGTGCCGTTCATAGCCCGCTACCGCAAAGAAGTGACGGGTGGTTTGGACGATATTCAATTGCGAGAGCTTGAATATCGCCTAGGCTACTTGCGTGAGATGGAAGAGCGCCGCGCCACCATCCTCAAAAGCATTGCCGATCAGGGCAAGCTCACCCCCGAGCTTCAAATGGCCATAGACCAGGCCGCTACCAAGCAAGACTTAGAAGACCTGTACCTACCTTTCAAACCCAAGCGCCGCACCAAGGGCATGATTGCCAAAGAAGCGGGCATAGAACCTTTGGCCGAAGCTTTGTGGGCAAACCCTTCACTTGATCCTCAAGCCGAAGCACAAGCCTATTTGAAGCCTGCAGATGCCATTGAAGGTGCTGATTTTTCATCAGTTGGGGCTGTGCTCGATGGCGTTCGCGACATCTTGTCTGAACGCTGGGCAGAAGATGCCTCCCTGATTCAAGCCTTGCGTGAGTGGCTTTGGAAAGAAGGTCTGTTCACCAGTCATTTGGCCTCGGGCAAGGATGAGAACCAAGCCGAGGTGGCCAAGTTCCGTGACTACTTTGACTACAGTGAGCCAATTGGCCGAGTTCCTTCGCACCGTGCATTGGCGGTATTTCGTGGTCGCGCCTTAGAATTTTTGGATGCCAAGTTGTCCTTGCCAGAACCAGAGTCCTTGAACGCTGCGGCAGCCCCTTTAACGGCGACAGCTGCGGCCCAAGCTGCCAGTGCTTTGGCTGAAGGTCGCATCGCCCTGCACCTGCGTTGGTCGCATAGCGCAAGACCCTCTGACGACCTCATCCGCAAAACTATTTTGTGGACATGGCGCGTCAAGCTTAGCCTGTCTTTGGAGCGCGACCTCTTTGCACGACTTCGTGAGGACGCAGAAAAAGTGGCCATCAAAGTCTTTGCAGACAACCTGCGCGATTTGTTGCTGGCCGCACCAGCCGGACCTCGGGTGGTGCTGGGCTTAGACCCTGGCATTCGAACCGGTGTCAAAGTGGCAGTGGTCGATCAAACAGGTAAATTGGTAGAAACATCGACGGTCTATCCTCACGAGCCTCGACGTGATTGGGATGGCGCTTTGCACACCCTGAACAAACTCTGTCAAAGACATGGTGTGAATTTGATTGCCATTGGCAACGGCACGGCCAGCCGTGAAACCGACAAATTGGCAGCAGACCTCATCAAGCAACTCAAAACGCCCGATAGCCCCGAAATTCAAAAAGTGGTGGTGAGTGAGGCGGGCGCTTCCGTGTATTCTGCCAGTGAATTTGCCAGCCAAGAAATGCCCGATGTCGATGTGAGCTTGCGCGGTGCAGCCAGCATTGCGCGACGTTTGCAAGACCCCTTGGCCGAGTTGGTCAAGATCGATCCCAAATCAATCGGTGTGGGTCAGTACCAGCACGACGTCAATCAAACCGAATTGGCACGCACCTTGGAAGCCGTGGTAGAAGATTGTGTGAACGCCGTGGGCGTTGACCTGAACACAGCCAGTGTGCCCTTGCTGTCACGCGTTTCTGGTTTGTCTGGCGGCGTTGCCAAGTCAGTGGTTCGTTGGCGTGAGGCCAATGGTGCCTTTAAGAACCGCCAAGACTTGTTAAAAGTGACGGGGCTGGGTGCCAAAACCTTTGAGCAAAGCGCCGGGTTCTTGCGCATTCGCGGTGGCGATAATCCATTGGACATGACCGGTGTTCACCCTGAAACATATCCTGTGGTGGAAGCCATCATGGCCAAGGTGGCGCAGCCTGTTGAAAACGTCATGGGCCGAGCTGACATGCTCAAAACTTTGCGACCTGAATTGTTTGCCAATGACAAGTTTGGTGTGATCACAGTCAAAGACATTTTGGTCGAGTTGGAAAAACCAGGCCGCGATCCTCGCCCAGATTTCAAAGTTGCACGCTTCAATGACGGTGTCGACGACATTCGAGATTTGAAAGAAGGCATGATTTTGGAAGGCACCGTGAGCAACGTGGCGGCTTTTGGTGCGTTCGTCGATTTGGGGGTTCACCAAGATGGCTTGGTGCACGTCAGTCAATTGAGCAACAAGTTCATTACAGATGCCCGTGAGGTGGTCAAGACGGGTGATATTGTCAAAGTCAAAGTAACCGAGGTCGATGTGGCGCGAAAGCGCATTGGTCTTTCCATGAAGCTGATCGATGCTCCTTCTTCTGGTGCGCAACGCGGTCGTGAAAATAAATTTGAAGGTGTGCCTCGTCAAGGACATCAGCAGCATCGCTCCCATAGCTCACAAGGCACGTCACAATCTGGCAGCATAGGACAAGGTGCCATGGCGTCGGCTTTCGCCAAATTACAAAACAAAGGCTGACCTCTGACATGAAAGCACTCGCCATCTATGCCGGACCCAAAGCCAAGGAGCACCTTGCTCTGCAGGGGCTCAGTGCTTCCGATGTCGGTGTGATTCCTGCTGCAGCAGGAGGCCCCAAGGGATTGATATTGGGACCACTCGATCGTTTCATGTTCAACGAGTGGTTGCCAACCAGTGATCAATCCATTGACCTGGTTGGCGCTTCGATTGGCGCATGGCGTATGGCGACAGCATGCTTGCCAGACAGCAGGGCAGGGCTGTTAAGGCTGGAGCACGACTACATTCATCAACACTACGAGCTAAAGCCTGGCGAAAAATTTCCGAGTGCAAAGCAAGTTAGCGATTCGTTTCGCGAAAACTTAGACCTGTTTTACGGCGGCTTGGTCGAACGTTTGTTGTCCCATCCGCGCTATCGTTTGCATGTGTTGGCTTCACGCGGCAAGGGTTTACTTAAACGTGAGCATCCCATCCTTAGCCCCTTGGGCTATGGCGGTGCATTTTTAAGCAATCTCATCAGCCGCAAGGCCATGGGCGCATCTTTAGAGCGTGTGGTGTTTTCATCGGCAGGTTCGCTGCCATTTAGCACCAGCGATTACGCCACACGGCATCTGCCCTTGACGCCTTCCAACTTCATGGATGTCTTGCAAGCCAGCTGCGCCATTCCATTTGTCTTGAAAGCGGTTCATGACATTGAGGGTGCACCCCATGGCGCCTATTGGGATGGTGGCATCACTGATTACCACTTGCATTTAGACTGGAAACCTCAATTAATCGCCAAGGCACAAGAAGGGCTTGTGGTTTATCCACATTTTCAAAAAGCAGTCGTCCCAGGATGGCTAGATAAGAGTTTGAAGTGGCGCCACAAAGCCACTTCATTTTTGAACAACACAGTGGTGTTGGCCCCCAATCCTGATTGGGTAAAAACCTTGCCCAACGGAAAGCTGCCAGATCGAACGGACTTTGCCACTTATGGCCAAGATTTAAAAGCAAGAGTCAAGGTTTGGCAAGCTGCAACATCGGCCAGTCAACAGATGGCCGATGAGTTTGCAGCTTGGTTGCAAAAGCCTGACATGGCTTGCGTACAAAACCTCTGATTACATGGACGCCGTGAGCATCTCGCGGTATTCATCGGGTGTCGCAATGCGGGGGTTGGTCTTGTGGCAATGATCGGCCATGGCACCCTGAATGACTGCATCAAATTGAGATTCAGTGACACCCATTGCTTTCAGTCCGGTGGGCAGTCCCAAACGTGCACTCATTTCTTGAATGGCTTGAGGGATGTCTGAACCAGACGCCAGCCCCATCACTTGAGCCATGCGATTTAAACGATTTTCTTTTTGCACAGATTCGGCTGCTGAATTGAATTGAACAACTGCTGGCAAAAACATCGCATTCAAAGTGCCATGGTGAAGACGCGGATTGACGCCTCCCAAACTGTGACTCAGGGAGTGCACGCAACCCAGGCCCTTTTGGAAGGCCATGGCGCCTTGCATGGAAGCACTCATCAGGTGCATGCGGGCTTCTTTGTCTTGGCCATTTGTTGTGGCACGCTCAATGTGCGCCCAAGCACGTTGTAAACCATCCAGACCGATGCCATCGGCGGGTGGGTTGAAGGCTGCTGCCATGAAAGTTTCCATGCAATGCGCAATGGCATCCATGCCGGTAGCGGCTGTGAGCATGGGGGGCAAACCAAAGGTCAATTCGGGATCGCAAATGGCGGCCTTGGGAACAATGAACCACGAATGGAATCCCAATTTGCGGCCATCGTCCACAATCAAAATGGCGCCACGAGCAACTTCACTGCCTGTGCCGCTGGTGGTAGGTACGGCAATGAGTGGCGCGACGCGATCGGTAATTTTGAGTGAGCCGCCTTCGATGGTGGCGTAGGTTTTAAGAGGGCCTTCATGGGTAACTGCAATGGCCACGCATTTGGCGCAATCAATCGAGGAGCCGCCCCCCACAGCGATCAAGCCATCGCACGCTTGTGCTGTATAGACATCGCTTGCAGCACGAACAGCCGCTTCAGTAGGATTTGAAGGCGTTTGATCGAAGACGGCAACTTGCAGTCCAGGCAAGGCATCTAGGGCTTTTTGCAAAATACCCGCAGCTTTGACACCTTGGTCGGTGACGATCAAGGGCTTGTGAATGCCAACCCGCTCGCACTCTTGTTTCAAGAGTTGAATGGCGCCGAAGTCGATCTGAATTTGGGTGACGTAATTGATGAATGCCATGGTTTTTAATTTCAATGCGTTACGATCAACTCTAATGCATGCCGCGCTTGAAGTCAGCCTCCATAACCCTGAAAAAAGTCACTTTGGCGATAAATAAGTCTCCATGAGCTCACACCACAATCCTCACAGCCGACTGACCGACGCCATGCGTTTGGTGCTGCGCAACATAGAGCGGGCAGGGCGCCCACCGATGTCTCTGTTGACAGCCCAACAGGCGCGTTTGTTTTACGAAATGTCGGCCAGCATTTTGGACCTGCCCGAACCTCGAATGGCACGTGTAGAAGACTTGCAAATACCTATGCGGGATGGCCATCTTGTCAAAGCCCGCTTATTTGCGCCCGCTTTGAAATCAGAAGGCGCTGCATTGCCTACATTGGTCTATTTTCATGGCGGTGGTTTCACCATCGGCAGCATTCAAACTCACAATGTGTTGTGCCGAGAATTGGCACGCATCGCTCACTGCGCCGTCATCTCAGTTGACTACCGCTTGGCGCCAGAGCACCGCTTTCCAGTTGCCACCAACGACGCATGGGATGCGCTGCAGTGGGTGGCTGCATCAACTGCCCAGCTGGGCTTGCAAGCCAATGCATTGGCTGTGGGCGGCGACAGTGCAGGAGGCACCCTGGCTGCTGTGTGTGCTTTGCACGCTCGAGACGCTGGGCTGCACTTAGCCTTGCAGTTGCTCATTTACCCTGGAACTGCTGCCAGACAAGAAACAGCGTCGCATCACACTTACGAAGACGGTTTTATGCTGGACAAGGCCACCGTCGATTGGTTTTTTGACCATTACATTGATGCCAAGGACCGCGACGATTGGCGTTTTGCGCCTATGCTGGCAGAGCGTCACGATGGGCTTGCACCCGCTTGGATAGGTTTGGCAGAATGTGATCCATTGGTAGACGAGGGAATTGCATATGCAGATTTGCTCCGAATGGCAGGGGATCAAGTTGAACTTGAGATCTACCAGGGTGTTGTGCATGGCTTCGTCAACATGGGCCGTGTCATTCCAGAAGCAAGACGCGCTCACAATGACGCCGGGCACGCGTTAAAGCGTGCATTCAGTGCCACGCTTTGAGCCCAGACCTTCAATTGTCAGAAAGAATTTGATTCATGAAACGCAGTGACTTCCGATTTTTCCACCGCCTGCGCGTGCGGTGGGCCGAAATTGACATGCAAAAAATTGTCTTTAATGGGCATTACCTCACCTACATTGACACGGCTGTGACGGCCTATTGGGGACGTGTGGCATTGCCTTACGAAACGGCCTTTCACCTATTGGGCGGTGAGTTGTACGTTAAAAAAGCCACCCTCGAATACCACGCATCGGCCGTCATGGACGATGACTTGAGCGTCGGCATGAAGTGCAGTCGCTTAGGCAATTCTTCGATGGTGTTTGAGGCTGGTATTTTTCGGGGTGACAAGTTACTCATCAGCGGCGAATTGATTTATGTCTTTGCCGATCCCAAAACCCAAACTTCCAAACCCATTCCTGAAGCCTTGCGAAACATCTTGTTGATTTTTGAAGCAGGTGAGTCGGTCGTCGATTTAAAACTTGGCGACTGGGCTGCAATGAAAGACGGTGCATCTGCTTTGCGCACAGAAGTCTTTGTGAACGAGCAAGAAATTCCCCAAGAACTCGAATGGGATGAACACGATTTGAAGGCGCTGCACGCAGTGGTCTACAACAAATTAGGTCAACCGGTTGCAACAGGGCGTTTGCTTCAACCCAAACCACGACTGGCCCAAATAGGCCGCATGGCAGTCGCCAAACCCTTGCGCGGCGGCAACTTAGGTCGAATGGTGATCAACGCACTGCTTGATGCGGCAAGCTTAAGAGGCGATCAAGAAGTTATCTTGCACGCCCAATGCAGTGCCGAGGGTTTTTATCGACGTTTGGGATTCAAAGCCCAAGGTGACGTCTTTCAAGACGCCGGCATCGATCACATTGAAATGAGTTTGAAATTCAATTAAATGTCTTCTAGCAAGGGGTAGGGTAGCGCCAGAACCCGCAAAACTGGCCCGTTGGCGTTGCCCAAATGCAGGGACTTCTCGGTGGCACTGACTTGCATTGAAACGATGCCCCAATAGCTGTCCATGCTTTGCCCAGCAGCGAGATCAAATTTGGCTGCGCTGGCCACCGAGCCACACGCTTGCTCTGCATCGTCAGCAGCAAATACCTCTTGTCCCACTTGCAAGACCTCTTGCGAGGAGACAATGTAGGCGCGGCGTTTGAGAGTGCCTCGAAATTGGCTTCTGGCCACCACTTCTTGACCGGGATAACATCCCTTCTTAAAACTAACGCCTTCAACCGATTCGTAGTTCAACATTTGAGGCACAAATGCTTCAGAGCTTGCGGTTTGAACCATGCTAACGCCAGACAAAACTTCGGCCAGCTGCCAGTCGTTGACGGTGGCAAGGGCACTGGCAATGGCACTGTCAAAGTTGTTCTTCAAAAAAGACTGTGCATCGAGGCTGTCTTTGAGGCCGAGCCAAAGCAAGCGGGTTGTAAAAGCTTGAGCGCTTCGAGCGCTGTAAAGTTTGATAAAGCCAGTTTCACCTTCAAAAATGGCGCGCCACGGGCCTTCAGCTTTTAAGTCAGGACAGGCCAGGTCTGCTGCGGCGCCTAAGAAACCTCTCATCTCGTAAAGCGATGTAGCATCTGTTAGCTTGACTTTGGCGCGCATAACAAACATCGACAAACGCTTGATGATGACTTGCAGCAAATCTTTGTGGCAAATCAGTAAGTATTTTTCGTTGCTAAATTTCTGAACGATGAAACTGGCCATCAGGCGCCCCTTGGCGGAGCAATAGCCAGAAAAGCGTGCTTGCCCCACGGGTAACAGCAAGACATCGTTGGTCAATTGGCCTTGTAAAAAAGTGCCAACATCAGGACCTTCTGCCAAAATGAGGCCCCAGTCAGGGGGAGTCACCATGCCAGAAGGCGAGAATTTCAAATCGGGTTCAATCAGGTCCATGGCTGAATTATGATCTCCTCTGAAAAACCCAAAGGATTCAAGGTTTGAGTCGCCCCAATCACAAAGCCCCAAAAAGGAAAACACCACAAACTCAAGGTTCGTGGAGGGCTTTTCTGAGCCTGATTACTTTGTCTGTTTTGGTGGTTTTGTCGGGTGCTGTTTATTGGGTGGAAAGCCCAATGGGATTTAAATCACCAGCTTCAAGCAACAAAACAGCTGGCAATTCAAGTGCTCAGGACCTTGTCAAAATTCAGGCATTGGACTTGGCTGTTGAACCGGGAACCACTCCCAAAGGTGTGGCACAGGCCATTGCCGATGCCGGAACCGATGTTTCACCGTTATTGCTGCGTGTTTGGTTCCGATTATCGGGGCAGGATCGCGCCATCAAGGCGGGAAGTTATGAAGTTACAGCCGACATGTCCCCCAAAGGTGTGCTCAACATGTTGGTTCGAGGTGAAGAAAGCCTCAAGTCACTCACGTTGGTAGAGGGCTGGACTTTCAGGCAATTCAAGCAGGCTTTGGCCAAGGCAGAAAATTTGAAAGTCACGACTCAGAGCCTGTCAGATGCAGACATCATGGCGCAACTGCGTCGTCCCAATGTGCATCCGGAAGGACGTTTTTACCCCGACACTTATACCTATTCAAAAGGTTCAACCGACCTTGCACTGATGCAGCGCGCACTCAAGGCCATGGACCGTCATCTCGAGAAAACTTGGGGCCAAAAACCGCCGCATCTCAAACTGGTCACGCCCGATGACCTGCTGATTTTGGCCAGCATAGTAGAAAAAGAAACCGGACGAGCCAGTGATCGACCACTGATCTCAGCCGTTTTTCACAATCGCCTCAACATTGGCATGCGTCTGCAAACCGATCCCACGGTCATTTATGGCCTTGGAGATACTTTTGATGGCAATTTGCGCCGTGTTGATTTGCGAACAGACACACCTTACAACACCTACACTCGCGCAGGCTTACCGCCCACCCCCATTGCCATGCCTGGCAAAGCCGCCTTGATGGCCGCCATCTCGCCTGCACCCACCAATGCCCTCTACTTTGTGGCAAAAGGAGATGGCAGCAGCCATTTCAGTCAATCACTGAACGAGCACAATAACGCTGTGAACAAATATCAACGCGGTTTGTCTAAACAGGATCCATGATTCATGCGCAAAGCTTGGTTTATCAGTTTTGAAGGCATTGATGGTGCCGGCAAGTCCACTCACATTGAAGGC
>JACCEA011588630.1_pt1 | contig 12264 bp, 5 predicted proteins | sample 7449851 | NCBI WGS metagenome assembly JACCEA01 (sample SAMN15323453, study PRJNA562643) | freshwater metagenome | isolation source: river surface water | place: USA:Blue River Watershed | collected 2017-08-18 | reverse complement strand
CCTCCCGCCGCGACCGCTGCACCCAATGCGAGAACGTCGTCTTGTTCAGCCCCGCCCTCCTAGCGAACTCGGCCTGCGTCAGCCCGCTCGCCTCGTATTCCTTCACCACCTCCGCCCGCCGCTCCCGCGTCAGCCGCCGCCGACCTTTGCGGTCCCGCGGCTGCTCGTCCCCCATCATCACCTCCGTCTCGGCTTGTTTCATCAGCCGAGACTACCAGCGCCTCCCTCACACGCCTACGAGGCACCCGGCCGGTCGCTTACCTTGCTCCACCGTGATGTCCGGCTGGTCGGCGGGCATCGGGAGATGTAGTGAGAACTGCGGGTCGAGGCAGGTGAGAGAAAGCGAACGCGAGTAGTCCACGTCCGCCCACCGCGAAGTCAGGACGAAGAGGAACCCCTCCCCTTGTTTGACGACGTAGCAACCGTCAATGATCGCGCTGTCTCCAAGGAACAGCGGAGCCGGAGGACGGAAGCTAACCGCGACCACCGTCGCGCGGAGATCTTGGAACGACTTCCAGCCGAGTGTATGCAGCTCATCGGTTGTTTACCGTCCGTGAGAAAGTGTGGGTGTTTTGTGCTGAGGCACGACCGGCCGAGTGCATTGCCCGAAATCCGCACCTGCAAGCAAGGAGCGCCGCTGGGTGAACCTGTTCTAATTCTCTTCCTCATCTCTATCGGAGGCCGCCCAGCTCGCCAGCTCAGCCCGCACCTCCTCAAGAAACGCGCGACCATGCGGCACAGAAGGTCGCGCCAGTTCCTGTTCGACTGCCAAGAGGGTTGCTTCGCCGGGTCCACCTTCGGACACGCCCCACCTCAAGTCGTGCGTAAAGATGCTCGCGAGCGTCTCTCGCAGACGCGTCTCAGCCGGGTGCTGCGCCAGTAGGGAATAAACGAAGGGCCAAAAGCCCGCCTGCCCTCGCCGCACGTTGGCCGCGACCGCGACCGCTCGCTTGGTGTCGCCTTTCGTCAGCTTGAGCAAAACGTCGGCGTGCTTTTCGAGGTCGAATGGGGACGATTCCCCGCTCCAAACATCCACTCGGTAGGTCGATTCTAAATACAGAAACACCGCCTGGTAAACCATCGCTGGCTTCAAGGTCCGCACCCTTTCGTAGAAATCCATCGCGCCGCTAAAGCCGTTTACGGGATTCCAGCCTCGCTGGTCTCTCTGTGGCGACACCGCCGCTTTCATGAGGCGTTGGAAAAGCTTCACCCCGACCATCTCACTCGTATCCAAAATGCGCTCCGCCAGTTCGTCCGAATCGTAGCTGGTATCGTGCGCATGGTGCGCCGGACGAAGCAGAACTCTCTCGGCTAGAGCTAGGAGCGGCCTCGGCAGTGTCTGCGTCTGGTGCAGGTAAAGGTTGAACACCTGCAGAAGACTGTAGTTGGTCACCGGACTTTCGTCCTCAGCGATATAGGCGAGCAGTGTCTTCACTTCCCCAGCCGGCACGCTCCCTAGCCAGCGACCGGAGCTGAACATCGCCGCCAGCTCCGCGGGCGTCACCCGCTTGCGCCGGACCAGTTCGAGCAAGCGGCGGCGATTAGCCGGCGTGGGCCCCATTTTCTTTAGGACCATCGCCATGTCCGCTCCGGCATTGGGCATCGCGCGCTCCAACGCGTCCTCCACGAACGCCGCATCGTGCTCGCGCACCCCATCACAGTAGCAGCCAAACACCCAGGCACCGCCGCGATGCTTCTGGAGTTTTGCCAGCTTGGGCCAGAGGCGCTTAGCAAGGTCGGCGCGCCCAATAAACTCCGCGAACTCGCCGCCATGGGTTGCCCGGTCGCTCAACAACAGACCCGCCACGTGCGATGTGAACAGGCCAGGTTGCTCGGCGATTTCCTTGGCGAGTTTCTCCAACTCCACTTGGTAACCATAACGCTTCGTGCCCTCAGTCTGCTCCCAACCAAAACTCCGCTGGGGGTCTATCCAAATGGCGATGCGTTTCAGGATAGGTCCACTCTCGACGCGCGCCATCATGCATTCGAGTTCTACGTTGGCCTCCGGGATAGGGGCCGCCCACTCCGTGTGCCTATAGCCCTTCCACGCCTCCGCGAAGCGTTCCCGCGACTCGATAAGGCAGCCCAGAAAATACGCCGGAGACATGTCGAGCCGACCGCGCCAAAATGCGGTCTCCAGTTGCCGAATCAGCGGCATGACTCGCGCCGGCGGCAGGTGCCGCAGCTCCGCGATGGCCGCGGGCAATCGTTGATGCGCGACCGCCCGATGCGCACCGGGTTTGGTCGCGGTCGCGAGGTGCCGCTCAAAAGCTCGCGCACGGTAGTCCCATATCTCACCCATGGTGAGGGAGGCAACGCGCTCGCCGATGCGCCGTCTCTCGACGGCCTGTCCGCTTAGGTTGTGCGGCGGGGCGCTGGCCTCGAACAGCGCGTCGAACCCGACCTTCTGCTCACGCGGATTGGCGCTCCCCGTCAGACGTTCGATTACCGCCCAGCGCTCTCCAGGACACACGGGGAACGCGTAGTGCCAGGACACGAAGCGTTCGCGGAAAAGCTTCTCGAAATTCCGCTCCTCGTCCGCACCGACGACGACCTGCTCGAGCAATCCAAACGCGACTCGGCTGCTATCCGGGTGCATCACCAGTTCGTGCAGGACGGCATGCATCGTCCACCAAAACTCCTGAATACGCTGATTCTGCTTCCGGTGCCCGTCCTCGTCGAAGAGCAAGCGAACCAGCGAATCGCTCGTCAGCCGCCGCTTGCGACGCAACAACGCCATCCAATCCTTCGCGCGGCTCTGCAGAAACTCCGCCGTCTGACGTGGCGCCGCCCGCGCGAGAACGCGCAACGAACTCTGGTTTTCCTCGATGCCTGCGCGCCCGCGGAACGGCCCCTTCGAGCCAAAGACATGCGCCCAAAGCCCGTCTTCCCGCGTTGAATCGACGCTGACCAACCGCTCCAGAAGCCGCCGCCTGCCGTCTTCGTCGAGCCGTTCATACAGCGCCATGCAACGCTCGCGATGTCCGTCGAGAGCCCGCTCCAGCAAAAAAGCCGCAAGCAGAGGCGGAGAAACGTTTAGCTCATGGCCGCGTCGCCCGGAGCTTTCGGCGAGCGCCGCATCCACCAGCTTCTCGCGGAGGCGACGGATGGATGCGCTATCGGCGCTGAATCCGAACACCTGGCGCACGGCCTCCACGTGCGCCGTGTTTCGCGTGTCGAAGGGCGAAAGCACGCTCAGCAGTTCGAGCACGGACTCCGACTCCGGACCGAGCAGTGCCTTTGCCTTCTCAATAAAACTTACGGCGACCTGCCTGCGCAGACTACCTGCTTTTTGCCGCAACTCGGCCCCCTTCGATGCCGCCGCCAGCAGTATCTGCGGATTTCCGCCCGCCTCCTGGAGAACCCATTCGAAGGCATCGGAGTCGAGCTTCGCCTTCGCCGCGCGCAACAACTCGCGAGCCTCGTTCGAACCAAGCGGGGCGAGGCGCAGCGGGAGAACCCCCGCCGACTCGACGAGCCCAAATCGGGGTAAGTGCTCTTCGCTTGGTATCGAGGCTACCACGCAGAGTCCGGGATAACGCAGCACCTGCGCGGCGAGGTCTTTGGCCTCCTCCACGCGTAAATCCTCGACCACAAAGATTGACCGAGCCGGCGTTGCGTAGGCGTCGAGCCGCCGCGCAAGAAAATCCGCCTTCACCGCCGACCGAACGAAGAAGGTCCGCGCCGCATTTTCTCGCGTGGCTTCGAGCCCGAGACGTGTTTTCCCCATGCCACTGGCGCCGAGCAGGCCGATGAAACCAATCGACGTATCCGCAAGTTTCGCCTTCAGCGTCGTGAGCGGCTCGGCACGACCGACAAAGGGAATATCCGGGGCCGTGTGCGGTTGCAGCGCCATCGTCGCCCAAGCCTCGTCCCACGTCTCAAAGAGGCGGTGGCCGAAGAATGTTTCCCGCAGCGCGGGCCGCGCATTGACGAAGGCCTGCAACTCCGCCCCCGAGACGATTTCGATGTGAACCCGCTCGCTCGCCGCCAACCCGTCGCGGAGGGCGGTGACGAGCGATGTCTTTCTGGACCCCAACCTGCGGGTCAAAGTTGTCGAAGCCTCCGCGCGACCAAGATTCAGATTGGTAAACAGGGTATAGCGCCGCAACTCGCCCGGACGATCGGCGCGCGAAATCACCGCTTGCACCGCGCCCTTCACCGAATTTCTGAGCTGCTCGAACGCCTTCGCCGGAGGTTTATCGCAACCAACAGCCTTGAATTGAAGCGCGTTCCACCCCGCTTGCGCGAACGGGAAGGCGTTTTGGGTGAGCGCATCCTCGGGCAGCGACCAAGAACCGTCAAAGCCACCGTCGGCGCCAGGCGAATCGTCGAGGCGAGGGAGAGTCGGTAGAGGGCCGCACGCGCTCGCCAACATGACCGCGTTGCAAAAACGCGGGAAACGCGCCTTCCCCTCGGGCGAACTGAACTGGCGCTCCACATCGGTTAGGCTGATATCGTGCGTGGTCATGCCGAGACTCTCCCCAAGTTGCCGCTCAGCTCCTCAGCTTACGGTTATGCTGCGCCGCCGCGTCGTTGAGTGCGCACACCAACTCGTCCACGCCGGTGGAGGGATTGGCGGGAGACAGGTTGTTTAGCGAGAGGTGATAGCGACGCACCTTCTGCGCGTGCTCGACGGCCTCGGGCCACTTGCCAATCAAACCTGCCATAACTTCCCGGGCCGTATCCACGTTGGTTGAGTAGTCGCAGCCGAGCGCCTCCTCGAGGACCCGCTTGGCGGCGGCACCATCCGTGAGGGAGCGCGTCGTGTAGCCGACGACGTGCAGAAGTAGCCAATACTCGAAACAGGGCGTCGTGGCGGCGAGCTTCACCTTGTGATTGCTCGCCAGCGCAAGCACCTCGGGCCAGATGCCGTCGCGAACCGCCGCGTCGGTATCGACGACAGCCCACACGTGGTCGTAGCTGCTCACCTCACTGAGCGAGTTTCGATTTTTTCGCTTTCGCCTCCCCAACTCCAGAACCTCCGCGGCGGCGGTCTTGATGACGTCCCGCGGGTCACTGGTGCGGCCGGACCTGATTCGCACGGGGGCGAGCTGAAGCGACGCGCGCAACTGCTCGAAATAAACACGCTCCGTGACCTTGCCCTCGGTGACGATGAGGAAGGCGTCGCCGGGCTTCGCGCAGGCGGCACGGCTCGGCGTGACGCGCGCCCTGCGGGTGCGCCCCAACGCTTTCGACTGCCACCAATCTTGGCGCGTATTGCCGCTCACCCTCCCACCTCCGGCTTTTTCGACACGGCCCTCGTCGGGGCGGATGAAAACTTGCCCATCAGCCCCTCGGGCACAAAGGGCACGCCGCCGTAGCGGCCAGCGAGATAGCCGCGCACCAGAGACTCGCCCACCCGCGGTTCGTAGTCCGTCAGGGGATACAGATGCGCCCGACCTTCCTCATCCTTGTCGCTGAACCACACCTGGTCGCGGCGCACGAGTGTTGGATCGAGCAGCAGCGGATTGTGGGTGGTGAAAATGAGTTGGGAATTCGCGATGTTTTCCCCGTCGCTGAAGAACAGTTTCAGCAGCTCACGCACCATCAGCGGGTGCATGCTTGTCTCCAGTTCGTCTACGCAGAGCGTGCGGCCCGCGCGGAGGTGTTCGAGCAAGGGCCCGACCAGCGCAAACAGCCGGTGCGTGCCATGCGATTCGCGCCCCCACGACAGCGGCATGGCGCGCCCACCAGGAGCGGCATGGAGCAGCTCAGGCTCGACATGCCACAGGTGCGATCCGAACACGCCCTTCATCTCGTCCGGCATGTGCGAATTCATGGAGTTGAGCATTGCATCCACCTCCGCAGGCATCTCGTTTTTCACCTGCCGCGCCCCTCGGATGCCGAGGTCGGCGTTGCGGAGCAGGCGCAGAATTTTTTCCCGGGTTTCAGTCCCCTCCTGGGCGAGCACGCGCAAGGTGTCCTGATAAAGGGCCATCGAGGGAAACGGGATATTCAGTTCAATGAACACTAGCCGATCCACCAACCACCGATACACCGGCTCTAGCTCTTTGCGGTTTTCCGCAACGGCCTTCGAAAGATAGAGCATGTTTGGCAAAGTGCGTTTCTCGACTGTCCGGTCACGCGGCAGACCTTTCGGATTGTCGGGTGAAAAAACGTGCGTGCCGGCCTCTAGCGACCAATCGCGCACAAACCACACCTGCTCCTTGCCCTTGGGAAATGCGCGCAAGGACTCGTGCCGAACGAGCTTCTTGGTCGCGGCCACGCGGTATTCGTAGCGCACGCCATTGCTCACAAAGGTGATGGCAAACGCGGTCGGCTCCTCCCCCGCCTCGGCGTCGAGCGCGAAAGGGTCTATCTGCGCGATGGGTGTCTCGGGGTCGGTGGTTTTCGCCGATTCACCCACCCAGCGCACCAAGGCGCTAATCGCATCGATGAGCGTGCTCTTGCCGCTGGCATTGGCCCCGTAGATGGCCGCGCCTTTCACCCAGCGTCGCTTCCTCAAACCTGGCAGATCCGGCGAGATGCAGTTCTCCGGCAGCGCTTTGTCGTAGTTGCTGGCCGCTAGGTCGAGTGTCTGAAGCTCACGAAACGCCCGGTAGTTTGAGACCGAAAACTGCAAAAGCATTCGGCGAAAATCGACGAATCGCGCCAATAGTCGAGTTTTTAACGGATAATCCGCTTAAATATGGCTTTCATTCTTCTCTTCGTTAGGTCTTCGCCTCTTCTACGTTTCCTGCCATCAGCACCACGAGCAGGCGGTTGAAAGCTCCGTCGAGCGCCTCGTCGAGAAGCGGGAGTTTGGGCTCATCCGACCAAAGTTCGGCGAGATGTTGGCGCATAAACATCCGTTTAGTCTCCTGCGCGCCGTCGCGCTGATACGCTTGGCGGATGGCGCCCGCTATGGTCGTGTTGCCGGCCCGCACCCGCGCCATCAATAGTTCGAACTCATCCACGGCAAATAAGCCCACGTTTGCCAGAGGCACAGGGAGCGGCGCGCCGTGCTTTCGCTCCAAATCGGGCGTCAATCGACCACCAAAGGTGCGTTCAAAGCTGCGTCCCGTGCCAAGCATGAGGTCGTCGTAGGTGACGATGAGGATGAACCTCTCCACTCCTTCGCGCGGCAGCCCCGACGCGGCGGGCGCGCTGGCGATGCGTTTGGCGGTCTCCTGCCCCTGATTAATGGCTTTGGCTGTCGCGTCCTTCGTCGCGCGCAGCACCGCGTCCACGCTCACGGCCAATCGCCCCAAGCGCGAAACCTCGACGCCCTTCGCGTCGATCAGAATGTCGGCGCCCGGTTCCTGGACCAAAAAGTCCACGCACTTCCCTTCGCCGGGCAGCAGAGCCTGGAGTCGCGCCTCGGGTTTAAAATCCAGCCCCGCGCTTCGCAGACACGCCGCCACATGAGCTTCGAAAAGCGGTCCGAAACGCGGCCCAAACCAATCGGGGTCGTGGCGTCGCAGGGTTCGATACACGACCGTCTCAATGCACCGCATGACCAAAGGGGCGAAAATTACCGCGTAGCGCCCCTGTCCCAGATCGATTAGGGGACGATTTAGAAACAGGGGAGGAAGAAGCCGCTGGTCCGAAATCGAAACTGCGGTGACCTCATTCGACGACAGCCATTCCCGAAAATCGCGGGTCGTGCGGCTTAGGTGGGCCAACGCCCCCCGCACCGCGCCGGGCGGATAGGCTTTTTCTGCCAGTGCGAAGTGCGCCTCCTCGACGAACTCCACTCGTTCACGTTTCAGCACCTGGCTGATGAGCCCAAAGCACAGGGCAAGGAAATTAGAAATCGCGACTCCGGTAAGACGCAGGAATTCGCGCTGGAAGGGATGCTCTTTGGGCAGAACGGCGAACAACAACTCCTGCCTCGCAAGCGCCCAGCCATCGTGCTCCCGCTGCATCGGGAACTGCTGAAAGGCGATCTGACGCATGAAGAGCCCGACATCCTCAAACTCGCTCGGCATCCGCACATGCCCATCCATGTCGTGAAGAACGTTGAGCACGGCATGCAGGTCGTTCTGCGACGCAGGGCGTCGCCGGTGAGCGAGGTCGTCAGCCTCTTGGAAAACCCACTGGAGAACAAGCAGCAGGCTCCGCGGCTGGTAGGACCGCATCGCGTCCACTTTATTGATTTCAACTTGGCGAAGCGTCTCGAGGATCCGCAATACCATGCTCCCCGGCTCGCATTTCCGAAGCCGGTTACGCGCCTGCTTGTAGAACGGATACAGTGGATCTTGGGGCGCAGTCATTTTGGCAGCATGGAAGATAAGTGCGGCTCCAAACCGAGCAGTTGTTTTATTTTCAAGTATTTGCTCCGCGCCGGGTTCACCAGCATTACGGCCTTCAGAGGGCGAGCGAGCGACGAGGTTGTATTCGCGCGCGATTTTTTCCGCGCTGGCCACTCCGTTATAGTGGGCCGGAGCGAGATAATTGAGATACGCCAAGCCGAGGCCGATGAGCACGTCATCGTCCTGCGCGGCGGCGCGCGCTTCCTCTCGACCCACGGCCTCCGCGAACTACAGAGCCGCCTGCCCTGCTAATGGAGATTGCTACCGCCGAGGCGTGGTGGTGAATGCGCCAGCATGACGCGTCCGGATTCATCCAGAAGCGAGAGCACCACATTCGTTCAACTAAACCGCCGATTCCTGTCCTTGGCCGACAAGGACCCACGCGAGGAAACGGCGGCCGAGAGTTATCTCAGGGAATCTCATAATCGCGGTCTCGGCTGGGACGAGCTGTTGCAGCGCCGCTTGGTTATCGTCCTTGGCGAGCCAGGCAGTGGAAAAACCGAAGAGCTGCGACAGAAGGCACTCTCGTTACGCACAGCCGGCCAGTCCGCATTTTTCGTGCGCCTCGATGAGTTGGTGCAAACGCCGCTGGCCACGGTCATCGGTCCTGAAACCTCGGCCACCTTGGACTCATGGCGCGCCGTATCGCGCCCCGCCACGTTCTTCCTCGATTCGGTGGACGAATCCAAGCTGCAGAAGGCCTCGGATTTTTATGTCGCTCTTCGGCGATTCCGAGATGCCATCGGCCCGGCAGTTCTACCGCGTGTCCGGATAATCCTGAGTTCTCGCATCAGCGAGTGGCATCCCGAAACAGACGGCGCCGAAGTTTGCGCCATGTTTGGCCTGCCCTTCCGTCGTCCTGCGGAAACCAGGGAACAAGAGAAAGCCGACTCATCGTTCCTTGTGGTTCAGATTGCGCCGCTTGAGCGGGAACAGGTCGAGTTGTTCGCCCACTCCCGACAGATTCCTCGTGTGGAGAGCTTCCTGGAGGCGCTCGACAGCGCCCATGCTTGGGAATTTGCGCGTCGGCCCTTGGATGTAATCGCGCTCGCCGGTATGTGGTCGGAGCAGGGAAAGATTGGGACGCTGACCGAGTTGATTGAATTCGACTTGGACTTGAAGCTAAGGGAACCGAGACACCACAGCGGCGACTTGCTCACGGCCACGGAGGCAAGAGCCGGCGCCGAGGCGCTGGCCGCCGCGATTGTGTTTGGGCACAGCCATAGCATCAAGGTCCCGGACCAAGCTCTTGCGGTCCCCGATGCCGCCGACGGGAGGGCCGCGATGCCGGACACATTCACGGACGACAAGTATCACATGCTGCTAACCCGCCCCCTCTTCGACGGGGCGAGTTACGGTCGCATCCGATTTCATCATCGCCGCGTTCGCGAGTATCTCGCCGCGCAGTGGGTGCTTCGTCGAATGGATCAAGGTTGCTCGTTGGAAGAGTTGGAGTCGCTGTTTTTTGTTCATCGCACGGGGACGCGAATCATTCGCGCGTCTCTGGCTCCGGTTGCCCCGTGGCTCTGCGCGGGCACTCGTCCGTGGCATCAAGCCATGCGGCGCTGGGTTCTCGAAGCGGCCCCCTCGCTTCATCTTCGCTACGGCGACCCCCAAGCGCTCCCGCTGCCCGATAAACAGGCGATACTGCACGTGCTTCTCACGAAAACTCAAGGCCGGCAACATGCATGGCTGAACGCCGACGAAGATGCTTTGGCGCGTCTCGGTGACGCTGCGCTGGCGCCGGACATCTCACGCATCATGCTCGCGCGAGATGCTCCGCGCGATGTTCGCGAAGCGATGCTGATGATAGTCATTCGCTGCAAACTGAGCGACTGCGCGGACGCGGCATTGCAAATCATCGCCGCGTCGGACGAGCCCGAGATTTTGAAAAACTACGCCAGCATCGCGCTTCGCGACTGCGCCCTGCCACAGCACAAGCGTCGCTGGGCGAACATTGTGGCCGAAGCCACGGTCTTGCCGATGTCCGTGGCCCATATGGCCGTCGAAGAGCTGCTCCCGGGGTTTTTGACGGACCAAGAAGCGATTGATGTGCTGATGAAGGCGCGGAACACGCGGCGCGATGTGCCCGAACTCCCGCGGTTGCTCTCGAAGAAGCTTCAGTCCGCTCTGCAACCGGAGCGCTGCGGGGTGCTGCTGGCGGAGCTTATCCGCCGCCTGCGGGAAGAACCTCACTTTCTCGCCCAGCGCGGGGACTTGCCGCTTTCCCAGAAGTTCGGCGCGTATCGCGCGCTGCTCGCGCCAGTGATGCTCACGCTCTTCCGCAAGGCTCAGCTGAACGACGCGGAGGTCCTAAACGCTAGTCTAGGAATGTGGTTTATCTACGACATGCGCCCGGACAGCGCTATGGAACGGGAGGATTTCCCAGCCGTGGAAGTCGCCTGCGCGAAACACCCAGCCGTGCGCCGTCGCCTGCTGTGGGAAAAAACTGCGGCCACTCGTGATGACGAGCGCCCCGCTCGCCAAATCTGGAGAAGCGTTTTCTGGGAAAACGAAACCATCATGCAACCAGCCGACTCCGACATCACGTGGCTGGTCGCCGACATTTCAGAACGTCCCGACACGTGGGACCGCCTGCTCGCGTTGCACCTTGCATTGGAGCGATGGCTCCACTCCGGACGCCCACGTCCGCTGCTTCGTCAGATAACTGCGGCCACAGTCGGTCGGCAGGATTTGCGGCACGAACTAAAAGCGTTTCTGCGTTCCGTGCGCTTTCTCCAAACGCGCCGCTGGTGGCATTCAAGCATACGGCGACGCCTAGGGAGCAAACGCTGGTGGGGTCAGCATCGGGAGCGACTTCGCTCCTTCTACTTCAAAATCCACAATCGCGCCTACATTACAGCGCGGTTGCACCCGCTGGCGCATGGGCGCAAAGACGGGCTCTTGGTTCAAATCTTGGATCGGGCGGAGCGCGGCCAGGGCTCCTATTGGTCCAGTTACGATTGGCTCGATTTCAAGAAATCGTGGGGCAGGCTTATCACCCGCGCCACCCAAGCGGGGCTCAAAGGATTTTGGCGACGCTATACGCCTTTGCTTCCGCACGAAAAGCCGAATCCGAATCAGACCAGCGGAGTGGTCGTGCTGGGCCTCACCGGGCTCCAACTCAGTTGGGAGGTCAGCGAGCTTGATGTCGCGAACTTCTCAGACGCCGATGCCACGCTTGCGGCTCGTTACGCGGTCAACGAACTAAACGATTTTCCGCCTTGGTTTCCCGCTTTGCTCGCCGCCAAACCAACGCCTGCCGGAGCGGTATTGAGCGCGTGCGTTCGCGGCGAATGGAAAATCACCGACAACAAGCATGAGCGTTGGGACGTGCTCTACCGCCTCGCGTGCTCGGGCCTCGAGCTGAATGCCGGGACGCTGCGCACACTGCTTGAGTTGCTGGCGGAAGGGGACCCCGCTCACGTTTATCCGCTCCGCCAAGCACTCACCGCGCTTTTCCGGTCCCCCAACCTACCCGGAGCGGAGTTGACGCGTATCGCAGCCAGCAGGTTCGCCACACCGCTCCACGAACGCCCCGCTCTCGCCACTTGGTTCACGACGTGGGTGCAGCTCGACCCGGCCTCGGCGCTGGATGCGTGGGAGAGTCGCCTTTTTGGGTTGCCAACGTCGGATAACATCATGGTGGCCGTGTGCGCCGGGCTGAACGGACGCGACTCCGGGCTGGGGCCTCGTTTGCCCGACCAATCTTACCTTACCGGAGCAATCCTGGGCCGCATGATTAGCATCGTCGCGCGACACGTTCGCTTTGCAGCGGACCTGGACCGTGCGAACTCGGGCGGCTACACGCCCAGCAGCCGCGACTTTGCCCAAGAGTTTCGCGACAGTCTTTTTCGTCGCCTCGCAGATTTGTCCGAACCTGCCGCAGCGGATATCATCGCGCGACTCTCCGACGAACCTTCGCTCGCGCGTCGTCGCGATTATCTCCTACACCTCCGCGAAAGCCTCTTGGAGCGTCTCGCGGAAGCAGAACGCTGGCGCCCGG
>JACCEA012146341.1_pt1 | contig 12266 bp, 12 predicted proteins | sample 7449851 | NCBI WGS metagenome assembly JACCEA01 (sample SAMN15323453, study PRJNA562643) | freshwater metagenome | isolation source: river surface water | place: USA:Blue River Watershed | collected 2017-08-18 | reverse complement strand
TCGAAGATGGTTTACATCACGTCGATAGAGCAACTGGCGATTGAGGAGGGCATGCAGAAGGGTATGCAGCAGGGCATGCAGAAGGGCATACAGCAGGGCATGCAGAAGGGCATGCAGCAGGGGCGTCTCGACGGCAAAGCGCAGTTGTTCAGGCGATTGCTGCTCGCGCGTTTCGGTGATTTGCCAAGCTGGGCGAATGACCGGCTTTCTGGCGCAGACGAGCACACACTGGATGCGTGGACCGAAGCTGTATTGACGGCACAATCGTTGGATGCCTTACTCGGGGCACCTCGGCGTTGAATGGTGCAGGCATCAGCGTGGTCTCAACAAGGGGCCACTGATGCGCAGAGCTTACCTTGAGCACGACACGGAGAATCTGGATGGACTTGTGCAGGTTGATTAATTCCGTGCAAATCCCCACTAGGCGTATATGTTCTTGCGGATAATCACACCGCACAAAAACGGGCGGCTTTGCAAATAGATAAGTAGGATTGGTCGATACGGCCAACCATATTACTTAATTAATAATAATTATGGAGTAAAAAAAGACGACCATCGGGTCGCCCTTTTTTAAAAACTCTCGTGAGCAGCCAGGCACGAGGCTCGGCTGCCAGCTTTCCGAATTAACGGTTAGCGATGTACATGGTGATTTCGAAACCGAAGCGCAGATCGGTAGCAGCAGGGGTAGTCCAGTTCATAGTCATCTCCAATTGTTGATGTGTTTACATTATTGTCAGACCGGAGCCGGCCCGACGTAGTGGATAATGCCTTTACCGGAACCGCAGTACATCTGCGAAACGATGAATTGCATCTAATGATTTTCATGAACGGGCTGGCAGCGTAGGCATTGGCGCTGCTGCTATGATTCGCGCTCTCAGAGACCGCCCCGGCATTCGGGAAGCCCTTTCATGCTGCGGCGCACTATCCTGATGGATCATACTCCGACCATGGCTCCTGCCTCCGCGACGAAAGATACACCCCTCGGTCCTGCCGACGGTATGAGCCTGCGTCTAAAGATCAACCTGATCTTCTCAGTGCTGACGCTGATCGGGTTCTGTGTGCTGATCTATGTCGAAGTTGCGGCGACGCGCAACAGTGTGCGGGAGGAGATGGAAGCCTCTGGCCGAATCGCCACCCAGTTGTTGGGTCGGGTGGCTAATCTCTACGCGCGAGACAACCTTCATGAATTGGTGAACTTCCTGCGTGAGACTGGGCGGGTGCGCGCCAACGAGATTCGGCTCTACGATGAGTCAGGCGTTTTGCTGTACGAATCGCCGGCTTCGACCTACAAGGCGGGGCGCAACGCGCCCGCAATGTATGCCTCACTCGTTGCACCTCCGAGGAATGAGCGTGTTATCCGGTTACCGAATGCGAAGCTGGTGATTGAGACCAATCCTACGCGCGCCGTGCTGGATGGGTGGGATAACCTTCGCGACATTCTTTTCGCTCAGATCACTTTGTTTTTGCTGGCAGACTTGCTGATTTTCTGGGTAGTCGGCCGGTGGCTGGCGCCACTAGAGCGCATCCGCAGCGGCTTGCGCGACATCGAGCACGGCGGTCACAAGGTGAGACTACCGCCATTACCGGGCAAGGAAGCGGAAGAGATGGGGCGCGCATTCAACCGGATGGCGCAGGCCGTCGAGGAAAATATCCAGGTGCGCCAGGCGAGCGCCGAGGCGCAGGCGCGGCTGGACGCGCAGCGCGACTTCACCAAGCTGCTGCACGCGCGCATTGAGGAGGAGCGCGCTGCACTGGCGCGCGAACTGCACGATGAACTGGGCCAGTCGCTAACGGCAATTCGCAGCATCTCCAAATCGCTGATCCAGCATCCCGAGGTGGCCGGTGGGCCGATCGAGCGTCATGCAAAGATGCTGTTCGATACCGCCGGCATGATGTCCGATGCGATGCACAGAATGATTCCGCGACTGCGGCCAATCAAGCTAGAAGGAATGGGACTGGTCGATGCAGTTCGCGACCTGCTTACCGATAGCCAGCAGAACCATCCGGGCCTGCGTTTCGAGCTCAACGTCAGCGGCGCCATACCGGTGCTGGACGATGAGCTGGAACTTTCTGCTTACCGTATAGTGCAGGAAGCTGTCACCAATGTGATCCGTCATGCACAAGCCAGCCGCGCTCAGGTGACGATCGCGGACGAATCCGGGCAGCTGAGGCTTTGCGTCTCCGATAATGGCCGTGGCGCTGACACCCTGCGACGAGAGGGGCACTACGGTATTCGCGGCATGCAGGAACGAGCGGAGTCTCATGGTGGCAGCATACGCTTCGAGGCCTCGGCCGAGGGTGGGCTGGAAGTCAGCGTCCTCCTGCCCCTGAGAGCGCGCGACATAGATAACAAAGAAAATAGCGAAGAATGAAAAAAACGATCAACGTCATGCTGGTAGACGATCATGCGGTAGTTCGCTACGGTTTTCGCATGCTGCTGGATGCGACAGATGATATTCGCGTCGTGGCTGAAGCCGACTCGGCCGAAGCTGCTTATCAGCAGATACCCTCGGCAAAGCCCGATGTGATCGTGATGGATATCTCCCTTGGCGGCACGATGGGCGTCGAGGCCACGCGCCGCATCGTTGCGCGCGACAAGATGGCGCGTGTCCTGGGGCTGTCGTCCCATGAAGATCCGAGCTATGTGCGCTACATGCTCAAGGCGGGGGCACTTGGCTATCTGTCCAAGCGCAGCGCACCGGACGAACTGATGCATGCAATACGCCAGGTGGCCGAGGGCCGCATGTACATCGACAGTCAGCTGTCCCAGCGCATGGCACTCGAAGAATTCAATGGCGAGAAAAGTCCTATCGAAGTGCTTTCCGAGCGGGAGTTCGGCGTGTTCATCCAACTCGCCAAGGGAGCTTCGGTGAACCAGATCGCCGATATGCTGAACATCTCTCCGCGTACGGTGGGTACGCACCTCTACAACGTCAAGCAGAAATTAGGCGTGGCGAATCAGGCCGAGCTGGCGTTGATCGCAGTGCGCCACGGACTCATCGAGCTGTAGCTCGGTTGCAACTGCGTTTTACTCCGAAGAAACAAAACCTGTGATCGCTTGGTGACGAGCGTGTTTACTTTTGTAAATCCTCAATACCGATAAAACCGATATTTGTACATTGTCTTCACAGAGGCGCATTGCCTCGGATGAAAGGGAGACAATATGCGAAACGTGATCCGGCAATCTACCGTGTTGCTCAGTTGGCGAATCGTCCTGTCGGCGCTGTGGGGCGTCTGCCTGCTGGTGATGTCAACTGTCTCGCAGGCCCAATCGGCACTCGACTGGAGTGTCACGATTTCCTCTGGTATGCCGCCACCCCCCGTCTTGCGCTACGAACCCATGCCAGTTGCCCGGCCGGGACACCTATGGGTACAGGGATTTTGGGACTGGAATGGCGTGGCTTATGTGTGGGTACCCGGTCGTTGGATTATTGCTCGTGCGGGTTATAGCTACGTTCAGCCAGCATGGCGCGAGGGACCGCACGGCTGGGATCTGCGACGTGGCGGCTGGCATCGCAGCGGGCCAGACTTTGATGATCGCTCTTCGGGGCGTGGAGCGGGACACTGTCCGCCGGGGCATCGCCGAAAAGGGGAGTGCTGAGTCAGTCATGGCTTAGCGTGGCAGGTGCTGATGTCAGCATGCTTGACGGGACCAGTCTCGGTAAGCTCGTGGATGGTCGTAAAAAATAGCCCTGTCCCTTTGATACACCTGGCTCCAACAGGGCTGTCACCTCGGCCGCCGAGTATGTCGATGGGTGAGCAATAACAGACACGCGTTCAGTGCAAGTGATGCGATAAGTGCTGTTTCAGATAAGCTCGTATCTGCGGCGCTTGAAACCCCGTGATATCGGTGGCCAGTTGCCGGCGCAGCTTATGTTCAACGCCTTTGCCTAGCTGCCTGCGCAGCAAGCCCAGGAATTCGGGTGGCGCTATCATCACCAGCGATACGAAACGCTGTTCACGGTTCGCGTTTTCAATGTAAGCCATGATCTCTCGCGAAAAGCGGTCAGCGCTATGCACTTCCCGCGTGAGCTTTGGCTCGGCCGTGTGCGCCTGGTCGCGTTCGCCTTTGCCGTAGAACCGGCCTTTTGCATCATGTCGGAGTTCGGCATCACTCTGCCTGCCTTCAGGATTCAGCAGGTCATCTATCTCGACCAGCTCATCCAGCTGACCATCAGTCTCGAAAATTCTTGCGCGACTTTTATCCGCGATGACTACCCATTGCCTTGTCATGAAGACTCCTGTGGTGCTTTGGTTCACCGAGTAGCGTCAAATGGCAGATCCTGAATCATGCGCATTAGACTCCTGATGTGTACCCGCAGTTCAGGAAAGCTGGGTTAACGATTTCTCCGGTATCATGTCCCTGTGTCAATATGCGGGACTCATCGGACAGACTTGACACCAGTTTCCATAATCAATAACAACAACAGGGGGACAGAGGAATGCACTATCGCGAGGCCGTCACCATCGCAGACTTGCGCCACATTGCCAGAAAAAAGCTGCCCAGATCAGTATTCGGTTTCGTTGACGGCGCGGCATTTGACGAGCGTACCCTGCGCGACAACGAAGGTGATTTTTCCCGTATCCGCTTCGCCCCGCGTTTCATGGTCGATGTCGGCCAGCGCTCACAATCGGTTACGGTGCTCGGGCACAAATACAGTTCGCCGATGATCCTTGGTCCCACTGGGCTGGCCGGTATCTTTTGGCCGCATGGTGATCTGGAGATCGCGCGGGCTTGCGAGGCACTAGGTGTGGGCTTTTGCCAATCAACGAATTCCAATGCCAGTATTGAGCAGGTGGCGCAGGCGAATGGTAATTTCTGGTTCCAGCTTTACATTCAGCGAGACCGGGGTTTTTCCAGCGCGCTGATGCAACGCGCCTGGGAGGCTGGCGCCCGCGTGCTGGTGCTGACGGTGGACTTGCCGATTCCCGGTCCGCGTGAGCGAGACGTGCGGAATGGCTTCATGGTGCCGCCGCGAATCGGGCTTGATAATGTGTTTGACTATGCGAGCAAGCTCGGCTGGTTGTGGCGGCTGGCAACTGGCCCGCGCTTCACCCTGGGCAATTTCGATGCATCGGGGCAGGCACCACGAAAGATGACGACGCTGGCGCAGTATGTAGCCTCTCAGTTTGATCCCTCCGTCACATGGAAAGATCTCGACTGGATACGCAGCGAGTGGCAAGGTCAGCTAGCCATCAAAGGCATCTTGCGCCCGGACGATGCCGTGCGTGCCCAACAGCACGGCGCCGATGCCGTGATCGTATCCAATCATGGCGGACGGCAGCTCGATGGTTCACCTTCGGCGATTGCTGCCTTGCCAGCCATTGCCGATGCTTTGGGCGGCAAGACGACCGTGCTGATGGACGGTGGTATTCGTCGCGGCGGCGACATCGTTAAAGCGCTGGCGCTGGGCGCGAGTGCCTGTCTGGTCGGACGCGCCGGCCTCTATGGGCTAGCCAGCGGCGGTCGTCCGGGGGTGGAGCGTGCGATCAACCTGCTGCAAAAAGAGATCGATATCACGCAGGCCCTGCTGGGCATACCTGAACTCGCCACGATCGATCGCAGCGCACTGTTTCCCGAGCGCTGAGATGTCTGAAATCTCGAGGAAATTTCATGGTTTCCAGACATCCGCAAGAGCAAGTCAGCGCCTGTCCAGCAACCGTGTTCGTTGTGCTACCAGCGCAATCATCAGACCCAGACCAGCCACCGCTCCCATCGCCGCCTGCATGCCCAGCACGTGGGCGACACTCCCGAGCAAGGGTGGCCCTATCAGCGTGCCAGCGTACGTCATCGTTGCAACGCCGGCCAGTGCGATCGGGCCGTCGCGACCGGCAGCGCTGAACACGAAGGGGAATATCAGCGACAAGCCAAGACCGGCCAATGCGAAACCGGCGAGTGCACATTGCGCTTCTGTAGCAAACACCGCAGAAAAAAGTCCTGCGGCTGCGACCAGCGCGCCGGCAAAGATCAGCTTGCGTGCACCGTGTGTCATCTTCAGTCGATCGCCGAACAGCCGCGACAAGAGCATCATCGCTGAGAACGCAGTCAACGACAGAGGAGCAACTCCTGCCGAGACGCCAAAATGATCACGAAGAAAAATACCACTCCAATTCGCGATGCTGCCTTCCACGACCGAACCGAGAAACCCTAGCGTACCCAGTAGCGCAAGCGGGCCTCGCGGTAGCACGAAGGATTGCTTTTCGATGTTCTTGCTGTTGTCAGCAGCCACGTAGGCATGACCAAGCTTCAGCAGCAGGGCCAGTGGCAGCGCCAGCGTCAGGAAATGCAGCGCTGGGGAGACGTCTAACCCGGCCATCACGCTGCCCATCGCAGCACCCACCAGTCCGCCCGCACAGGCGCAGGCGTGCAAGAGGGACATGGCGGAGCTGCCATTCATTTTTTCATGATGCGCGGCTACCGAATTCATACCGACATCAAAGCTACTCGCGGAGATGCCTAGCATCAGCACAGCCAACATCAGCAGGGGTAACGTGGGTGCAAAGCCGATGCACAGCAGTACCATCAGCAAGACTGCGCCCGAGATCAGCATCGTGTGACGTCCACCAAGGCTAGCCATTAATCGCGAGGACACCGGAAATGACATCACCGCACCCAGCCCGCCGCATAGCAGTACGAGTGACAGCATGGGGTGGGATATCTGAACGCCCTCACGCAATGACGGTATACGACCTGCCCATGAGCCCATGACGACGCCAAACCAGGCGAACAGGCCTGGGAGCGCGAGGCGACGCAGCAGGGTGGAGGAAAGCTGGGTATTCGATGCGTGAGGTGCGAGCTCGGGTAAAGTCAGTGTGGCGTGCAACGGGGGCATGGTCAGGACAAATGGTCAGAGGCAAAGGGAGAGTGTCAGGCGCTTACTTCACTGCAACTGCACCTGTGATGCCTGATCAATGGAAATAGTTTCTGCGCGTAAGAAAATTTTTCCTAACGACAGCGGTTGAGAGGCTTGTCGCTTTCCCCACGTGCTGCCTGTCAAATTCGACCTGGGAACCCCTTGAGCGAACTGGGCCGTCTCGAATACCAGGTGAGGCTTGCGAGTCTGAGCTGGTCAGCAATGTTGTCTGGTTGGGCGCAGAAATGGCGTGGAGTCCAAGACTTTTCTCTAGGTGCACCAGGCCTTCGTATACGAAGGCTGGCAGTGCCTGATGCTCCTCACGGAGCGACAGGGCGTATGCGCACTTGGGGAGAAGTCGCAGATCGTGGGGCGAGCCGGCATGCTGGCAGAGCTCGTCACGCTGTCCGCGGTGAGATGTCAGCCTTGGTCGTCAGTCAGTTTTCTTGCTGAGAAGAAAGCATGGGTGCAAAAGCATGCCTGCAATCATGTTTATTTGACCGCGCTCAAGCTCCGCCGCAGTCATCGATTTAGCCTGTGGGCAAACTTCAAAGAGAATCTGTTGAGACCTTGATCGAGGCCCACATGAAGCCCATCCATACGCACTATGACAATCTGAAAGTATCGCGTAATGCGCCGCCAGAAGTGATTCGTGCCGCCTTCAAGACCCTGAGCCAGAAATTTCATCCTGACCGGCATGGTGGCGATGCGCGCTCGACGCAGACTTTTCAGCTGATCACGGCGGCTTACGAGGTATTGTCTGATCCGCAGCGGCGCCGTCAGCATGATGAATGGATAGCCCGCACCGAGCGCAAGATGCAGCGCGAGGCGGTCACCGCTGCCGAAGCGCAGTCCCAACGGCCCTGGAATGGAAGGGAGCGCCGGCGCAAGCCCTGGCCGGAGATACGGACGACTGGCGCCGCAGCGGCTATCACTACTGCGGGACGACTCCGTGTGCCCGCGCGTGCACTGGCGCTGTGGATAGCGACGATACTGGTCACCGTAATGCTGCTGACGCTGGCGCCTAGCTGAAGCGGCATCGAATCATCCGTCGTCAGTTATAGTACGGGGCACGTGCAAAAACAGCCGGCGACACCGCGTCGGCGAGGAAGACTGGCGTGACCCAGCAGACCGAGGAGACCATCGTCAGGAACGCGCTCTTGCGCATGCGCCTGATCGATGCCGATGAATTCCCCCCGATTACTCCGCTTGCCGGTGGCGTATCCTCACTGATTGCCCGCGTGGACACCCGACGCGGCCCGCTGTGCGTGAAGCAGGCGCTCCCCGAGCTGAAGGTGGCAACGCACTGGAGCGCACCCCTCGAGCGCAGTCACGCCGAGATCGATTGGATAAGGCAGGTTGGTGAATGGCTGCCGGGCGCGGTGCCCGCGATACTCGGTGAGGACCGCGAATTGCATGCGTTCGCCATGAGCTGGCTTGAGCCTGCGCTGCATCCGGTATGGAAGCTGCAGCTGCGCGACGGCATCGCCCATCCGGCCTTCGCCGCGGAGGTGGCAAGTCAGCTGGCGGCCGTTCATACGGGCAGCGCTGATGATGATGTGCTTGCGAAGACCTTCGCGAATGATGAGAATTTTTTTCAGTTAAGGTTGGATCCGTATTTTGGCGAGGCAGCTCGCGTGCACGGCGACTGCGCGCCCATGCTCCGGCAGCTGATGGAGGACACCGCAAATAACCAGCGCGCGCTGGTACATGGCGATATCAGTCCGAAAAATTTGCTGGCGGGTCCCAAGGGCCCGGTGTTCCTCGATGCCGAGTGCGCATGGTATGGCGAGCCCGCCTTTGATGTTGCTTTCTGCTTGTGCCATCTGCTGGCCAAGTGCTTGTGGCGGCCCGAGTCAACAGCCGATTTTCTGGCTTGTTTCGACGCGTTTACTGATGCGTATCTGGCCGGCGTGCGCTGGGAAGACACTGCTGCACTGGAAGCGCGGGTCGCACGACTGCTCGCCGCGATTCTGCTCGCTCGTGTCGATGGCAAGTCACCTCTTGAATATCTGGACGAACGCGGCAAAGACGTGCAGCGACAGTTTGCGCTGGCGCGTGTACGCGCACCGGTCAGTCGTCTGGCGGCAATCCGCAATGACTGGCAAATCACACTCGAACATTCACTTTCATCAAAATCCTCATGAGTACTCAACTCCGCAAGCTGCATGCGCGCCGCATCTGGGATTCGCGTGGTCGTCCTACCGTTGAAGTCGATGTCATTCTTGACGATGGAACGCTGGGCCGTGGCGTTGCTCCCGCTGGCGCATCGACCGGCACCCATGAGGCCGTCGAGCTGCGTGATGGGGGCCGCGAGCAGGGGGGCTATGGTGTAGCAAAGGCTGTTGCCAATGTAAACCGGGAGATCGCAGCGGCGCTGACCGGGAAAGATGCAATGGACCAGCGTGCGATCGATGATGCACTGATCGCTTTAGATGGCACTCCCAATAAATCTCGGCTGGGCGGCAACGCACTCATCGCCACGTCGATGGCGGTGCTGCAGGCGGCGGCCAATGCGCGGCGCCTGCCTTTGTGGAAGCATCTCGCTGGCGATGCACAGGTCATGCTGCCGTTGCCCGAGATACAGATCTTTGGCGGTGGCGCGCATGCAGGACGCCGTATCGATATCCAAGATCTGCTGGTGATGCCGGTCGGCGCGCACAGCATGGATGAAGCGCTGGCGATGGTAGCGAATGTCTATCGCGCCGCAGGCGAGCTGATGGCCGACAACGGACGTCGCGCAGGCGTTGCAGATGAGGGCGGCTGGTGGCCCGATTTTTCCAGTAATGAAGAAGCGCTGCAGATGCTCACGCGCTCGATCGAGACAGCGGGCTACCGGAATGGCGAGGTGATGATCTCGCTCGACATTGCGGCTTCTGAATTCGGCAGCGGCGGCATATACCGACCCGGGCTTGAGGGCAGAGCATATCAGCGTGAGGAATGGATCGCAGTGCTGCTCGACTGGGTGGCGAAATATCCTATTCTCTCCATTGAAGATCCGGTGGCAGAGGACGACACCGAAGGCATGATCACCTTCACGCAAGCCGCTGGTGCGAAGGTGCAAGTGATCGGTGATGATTATCTGGTGACTAACGCTGCGCGTGTGCGGGAGGCTTCCGCAAACAAAGCCTGCAATGCAGTGCTGATCAAGCCGAATCAGGCAGGTACAATCAGCGAGACATTGGATGCTCTGCAGGCAGCCAAGGCCTGCGGTCTTTCAACCATCGTCTCTGCGCGCTCGGGCGAATCGGAAGATGTGATGATCTCGCACCTGTCCGTTGGATGGCATGCAGGTCAGCTGAAGGTCGGTTCATTTGCCCGTAGCGAGCGCATGGCAAAGTGGAATGAGCTGCTGCGGATTGAAGAATCACTAGGTGGCGCGGCTCAGTATGCGGGGCGGGGCGCCCTGCCGGTGTAGGCCGCACGGTCGCAGACGTTGCGCTCTCGGCTTGCGCAGAAACGATGACTAAAAGGCTGTTGTATCTGCCATGGTCATTCAAGCGAAGGCCGGAATCCAGAGTCTTTCAAACGGCAAGAATATTCAAATCACCTGGAATCCACCGGACTGCACATTCTCATCCAGTGGATACACAGGCCGTCGAATATTCTTGAAGGGGAACAGCGCATAGTTGGAGCTGGTCGGTCCGCCCTGATCAGCATCGCACTCCACCAACGCCTTGGCCATCGCGCCAAACACGGGGCGCGCATACATCCGTGACTTCAGCAGCAGGTAGTCATAGCGTGCGGGATCCAGCCCCACGCAGTCGAAGATGCCGATGTCATAAGGCTCCATCCGGCGCTCGCTGATGACGATCAGCGCATCGATGGTATCGAACAGCACGGTGCGTCCCATGCTGACTCTCGCGCCCGTATAGATGGGGCCCCTGACCGTGAATTCGCCATCGCTTTTTGCACGTACTACACCGATCAGGCGCACCGGTTTTTTCGTGATGCCCTGCTGAGCGAGCGGTATGTGATTACCGATATCAGCGCCGACCACATCGGTTGGCCGCATTTTCCATAGCCGCTGCACTGCCTGTGGATCACAGATCGGGCCGACGATGATGGGTGTCAGGTGCGCCTTGAGCGCGGCCTGCAGCACATCCATCGTGTCGCAGGTGCCGCCGGACATCACGTTGTCGCTGTGATCGAGCAAGAGCACGGGGCCCTTGCCGGGCTCGGCCTGCAAGGCCTTCGCTCTCGCGATCGATTCGTTCAGCGGTTCGCTGCGATAGACGAAGCCATCGCGCTCGCGCCAGATCTGCTGCGCAATGTCGTTCGCCACATCGTCTGCCAGTGTCTTGTCATTGTCGGTGACCACGATCACTGACATGCCTGCATGTTCGAAGTCGGCCAGTGAGAATCCGGCCATGACGGAGACAGCCAGTACGCCAGGCTCCTTCTCTGCTCGACGCGCAGCGTCCACCGCATGCTGCATCGCGCCCTCATGTGTATTGCTGCGCAGGGTGTGCGAGAGTAACGGCAGCTGCTTGAAGCGCGTGATCGGGCGCGTCTTGCCAGCAAGCCAGTCCATCATCAAGCGTCCGGCATGCTCGCCCGTCTCGGCCATATCAATATGTGGATAGGTCTTGAAGCTGACGATGATGTCGGCGTTCTCGACCATCGCGGGTGTTACATTGCCGTGCAGGTCGAGCGCGACGGCGATCGGTATGTCGGGCGCGATCGCGCGTATAGCTTTGAGCAATTCGCCTTCGCCATCAGCAGCATTTTCTGCAACGAGTGCGCCATGCAGGTCGAGCAGAATCGCATCGGGTTCCTCTCGCACGCCCTCAAGGAGCGTGTCGACCAGATGAGTATAAGCGTCGGCGTCGACGGTGCCGCTGGGATTGGCCGTTGCGGAAACGGGCGTGATCAGCGTTGCATTGGGCTGGGCTTCAGCGATGCGAATAAAGGCACCCATCGCAGTGCGTGCGTTACGCTGCTCATTCAGCGCATCGTCACCATAGGTTGGCTCGAAATCCGCGAGCGCCGTGGCGACCGGCGAAAAGGTATTGGTCTCGTGATTGAAGCGGGCAATCAGGAATTTCATCGGCGAGTGCTTATGCAGTGCAGCGCGGACCATCCGCGCTACTCAAGCGCTCGGCAGCACTGCCCTCATACCGGCTGGCGCAGCGAGCGCTTCATTATTTTACCGTTCGCGTTTCTGGGCAGGGGTTTGTCGGTGAAGTGCACCTGTTCGGGAACTTTGTAATCTGCAAGGCGTGCTGCACAGTGGGAGCGCACAGCCTCCGTGTCAATCGTTGTTGCAGGCGCGTTTGGTGCATACAGATAAGCATGCACGCGTTCACCCAGCACGGGGCAGGGGTGGCCGACCACCGCCGCCTCGACCACTCCTGGCAAGGCCATCAACGCATTCTCTACTTCGACCGAATAAATCTTGAAGCCGCCGCG
>JACCEA011282466.1_pt1 | contig 12266 bp, 11 predicted proteins | sample 7449851 | NCBI WGS metagenome assembly JACCEA01 (sample SAMN15323453, study PRJNA562643) | freshwater metagenome | isolation source: river surface water | place: USA:Blue River Watershed | collected 2017-08-18 | reverse complement strand
CAAGATCACCGGCGCTCAGTACGCTGATGAAATTGAGAAGGCCTGGCTTGGCGTTGCCAAGACCTGGCGTGGCGAGAAGGTCGAGTAAGTTCTAACGAACTTGACTTTCTAGTCGAATAGTTTCAAATAGGACCATCCTGAGGCGGCAGATACCGCCTCAGGATGGTCCTAAACTCTTAGTAACCAAGCAACACATGAAAGCCAGGAGGCAGGAATGCACAAGGGCAAAAACATCAAAAAATTCCTGATATTTGCATCAATACCGCTATCGATATTCTTCATCGTTCTAGTGGTCCCTTTCAGCCAGGGTCTCTTCCTGACTTTCACCGACTGGAACGGTTTCGACTTCAGCAAGTTCGTTGGACTCGAGAACTACGCACGTTCCTTCGAAGATGAGCGCTTCTGGGCGACTCTAGGATTCACCGCCTCATTCGTGATTGTGTCAGTCGTATTGACCAACGTTGTGGCTTTCTCGCTGGCACTTTTGGTAACTGCCAAGCTGCGCAGCGCCAACATCTTTAGAACTTTCTTCTTCGTTCCAAACCTCATCGGTGGTGTAATCCTCGGTGTTATTTGGCAGTTCATCTTCAACCGTGCATTGGTCTCGGTTGCCAAAAACTATGAATGGCCAGAGTTCTTCCAGTCATCATGGCTAAACGAAACCGACACAGCTTTCTGGGCGCTTATCATCGTGACCACCTGGCAGGCATCTGGCTACATGATGATCATTTACATCACCGGTCTTATGAGCGTTGAGCAAGATGTTCTTGAGGCAGCCCGCATTGACGGTGCCGGTGCTCTACGCACCCTGTTCTCAATCAAGATGCCACTGATGGCTCAGGCCTTCACCATCTCACTATTCCTGACCTTGCGTGCCGGCTTCATGGCCTACGACGTCAACGTAGCTCTTACCGGCGGTGGTCCATTCCGCACCACAGAGCTAATCTCGGCACACATTTTCAACGAGGCTTTCGTTTACGGAAACTTTGACACCGGACAATCAAAGGCAGTAATGATGTTCTTGATCGTGGCTCTCGTAGCTACAGTTCAGGTGGCTATTAGCAAGCGCATGGAGGTCCAGCGATAATGAAGAAATCAAAACTAGGTCTCAGAATCACCTTCTGGGTCGGTGGAATCCTTTCGCTGATCTATGCGTTCCCGTTCTTCTTGGTTCTGGTCAACTCATTCAAACCAAAGCGTGAAATCCTCGGAAACCCGCTTGCGTTCCCAATTGAGTTCACCACTGACAACTTCGAGCAAGCCATCAAGAAGATGGACTTCTTTGCCTCGCTGACCAACTCAGTCGTAATCACTGTTTTCTCAGTGGGCGCCCTGATTTTGGTTTCTTCGATGTTGGCTTACTACCTGTCACGCATGCACAACAAGTTCTCAAAGGTCACCTTCATGATCTTGGTTGCATCGATGATCGTGCCGTTCCAGGCTCTGATGATTCCATTCATGGGGTTGTTTGCACCGATTCTTTCGATCAACGACCGAGCATCATTGATCTTCTTCTACGTCGGTTTCGGTGTTGCACTGTCAACGTTCTTGTACCACGGCTTCATTTCGAACATTCCAACCGAGCTTGATGAGGCGGCAGCACTTGATGGTGCTAGCGACTTCACCATCTTCTGGAGAATCATCTTCCCGATGCTTTCACCAGTTACCGCTACCGTGGCAATTGTTAACGCACTGTGGATCTGGAACGACTTCTTGTTGCCGGTTCTGACACTTGACCGTGACTCACGAACCCTTCCGTTGTCTACCTACCTGTTCTATGGTCAGTATTCATCGAACTACGGTCAGGCTATGGCGGGTCTACTGCTTGCAGTTATCCCAATCATTGCCTTCTACCTAATCCTGCAGCGCCAGTTCATTTCAGGTATCTCAAGCGGTGCCGTGAAGTAAATCAGCCAAAGAAAAAGAGCCCTCTGTTACAGGGGGCTCTTTTTTCTTTAACTAGAAGTTCAACTTACTGCTGCGGCTGCCTTTGCGGCTAGCTTTGCCACTGACTCAATCTTCTCGATGTCGGCATCGGTGTGGGCCCCTGAAACAAACCAGGCCTCGAAGGCTGATGGTGGCAGAGAGACTCCGTTTTCAAGCATGGCGTGGAAGAACGCGTTGAATGCCTTGGTGTTTTGGGTTTGGGCATCGGCAAAGGTGACCACCGGCTTATCGGTGAAGAAGAACGAGAACAGGTTGCCACCGAATTGTGTTTGGTGAGCCACGCCCTCAGCGGTCAGTGCGGTCGAGATGACCTCGCCGACCTGCTTGGCGCGCAGGTCTAGGGTGGCGTAGAGAGCTGCATCACAGAGTTCAAGAGTTGCCAGGCCGGCGGCAGTTGCCACCGGGTTGCCACTCAAGGTTCCGGCTTGATACACCGAACCCAGTGGTGCCAAGAGGTCCATGACCTCGGCCTTGCCAGCAACAGCAGCAACCGGGTACCCGCCGCCAATCACCTTGCCGTAGGTCAGGATGTCTGGATGCCAGCCTTCTGATTCGTTGACTAGTCCCCACCAACCTGCGGCTGAAACTCTAAATCCGGTCATTACCTCGTCGAGAATCATCAGCGCACCGTGCTTTGCCGTGATCTCACGAATCTTGCCGTTGAAATTGTTAATCGGTGGAACCACACCCATGTTGGCCGGAGTTGGTTCGGTAATCACGGCAGCGATTTCGTCACCGCGCGCTGCAAATAGTTGCTCGAGCGCTTCGGCATCGTTGTATGGCAGAACCACGGTGTCTTGAGCCTGGCCTGGGGTAACACCTGGTGAGTTTGGCAGACCGAGGGTAAGCACACCTGAACCGGCCTGGACGAGAAGGGCATCGGTGTGGCCGTGGTAGCAGCCGGCAAACTTGACGATCACGTTGCGGTTGGTAGCGGCACGTGCCAAACGCACGGCGGTCATAACTGCCTCGGTGCCTGATGACACAAAGCGCACGCGCTGGGCAATGCCAACTCGTCGAGTAATTTCTTCGGCCAGCAGGACCTCATTTGGGCTAGGTGCACCAAACGAGGCTGAGAGTGCGGCCGCCTCGGTAACCTTGGCCACAACGTGATCGTGGGCATGGCCAACAATCATCGGGCCCCATGAGCCCACTAGGTCTACGTACTCGTTTCCGTCGGCATCCCAAATGCGCGAGCCTTTGCCGCGCACAAAGTATCGAGGGTTGCCGCCAACAGCAGAGAAGGCACGAACGGGCGAGCTTACGCCACCCGGAATTACATTCTTTGCGCGCTCGTGCCACGCAATTGAAGCATCGATGTTTTGGGTCATTAGAGAGTCTTTCGTGCGTAAAACATGTCGGCGAGCTCAAGAGCCCAGTAGGTGCAAATAACAGTCGCGCCGGCTCGGCGCACTGATGCCACTGCCTCGAGAATCGCGCGTTCGCGGTCAATTAGGCCCTGTTCGGCAGCAACCTCAATCATGGCCATCTCACCCGAGACCAAGTAGGCGGCAACCGGTACGTCAACGCTCTGGGAGGTCTCGCGAATGACATCCAGGTAGGCCAAAGCTGGCTTGACCATAACGATATCGGCACCCTGCTCAACGTCTAGGCGCACCTCGCGCATTGACTCGGTGAAGTTGCGCGGGTCCTGCTGGTAGGTGCGGCGGTCGCCATCGAGTTCAGATTCAACGGCATCGCGAAATGGCCCATAAAAGGCGCTCGCGTACTTGGCCGAGTAAGCCAAGATTGACACATCGATGAACCCGGCTTTGTCGAGCTCGGCTCGAACATAGCCAACCTGGCCATCCATCATTCCGCTTGCGCCCAGCATGTGAGCTCCGGCTTTGGCCAGGGCAACGGCCATCTTCCCGTAGGCAATCAGGGTGGCATCGTTGTCAACGTTTCCGTGACCATCGAGCACACCGCAGTGACCGTGGCTGGTGAATTCATCAAGGCACAGGTCAGCCACAACAACCAGTTTGTCGCCGGCGCGCTCGCGCACTGCAGCCACCGCGCGGTTCAAAATTCCATTGGGTTCACAAGCCGCCGAACCCAGTTCATCGCGCTCAGCCGGAATACCAAAGATCATGATTCCGCCGATGCCGGCAGCGATTGCGCGATCGACTTCGGCTAGAAGCGATGCCTCAGTGTTCTGAAAAACTCCCGGCAAGCCCTTGATCGGCTTTGGCTCGGTCAGGCCCTCTTTGATAAAGGTTGGGTAGATAAGTTGGCTCGGCACCACGTTGGTCTCGGCAACGAGGTTGCGCATTGCCTGGCTTGCCCGCAGGCGGCGTGGGCGTTCAATCAAACTCATGCTGTTCTCCTGTTGCTGGCGGCTTCTACCAGTGCAGCCGGGGTGGTGCCGTTGGTCAGGGCAATGTTGCCGAATCCAAGGCTCTTTGCCTGTTCCAGTGTGGCATTTCCGGTCACCAAAACCAGAGTCGCCAAGTCTTTAGGGGTAACAAAACTGGCCACCGCACGCGCGGCACTTGGTGAGCGCAAAACCAGAACATCGATTTCACCCTGCGCCAACGCCTTTGCGGTACGCGGCTCGGCGGTCACAGTTTGGGTGCTGTAGACCACCTCAGTGACGAGGTCAACACCCGCAAAAGTTACTGCGTCTTGCAGTGACTTCATGGCAATGCTTGATGCCGGCAGAATTACGCGCTTTGGATTGTGGACCAAGATTGACTGGCTCAGTGAGACCGCATTGGCCGCATCGGCAAGCAACACATCACCGACGCCCAGGGCCTTAACCTCGGCAGCGCTGCGTTCGCCGATTGCTGCAAATCTAAGGTTTGGGTTGGCAATCGCAGCCTGAAGCGCAACCATGCCCACCTGCTCGGCAAAGTAGCGCACTGCGTTTATCGAGGTAATTACCAACCAGGTGTCTGGCTCGGCATTCACCAGGGCGTCTAGCATTCGGCCCGCGCCGACCGGGTTTTCAAAGTTAGAAATCTGCAGGTAGGCGTCGCTGATTACGTTGAAACCGGCCGCCTCAAAGGCATCTGAATCTGGCTTGTTGTCACTTGAACGCACCAGCAACACCGATTTCTCGCGCGGGGTTCCAAGCTTTAGACCAAGATCGGTCTGCATCAATTGGTCTGCAACCTTTAAGCCCAACGCACGGGTTTTGGCTGCCGATGCTTCTGCAGCATCGATAGAGATCGAGATGCGCTCATGCCAATCAGAGTCATTGTCAGAGAGTTCAGCCGTAAGTTGAATCAGCCCGCCCTCAAGTACCGCGTGGGCTCCGATGGCGGTGGTGCAAGATGCCGAGATGCCCCTCAATACTGCACGCTCGGCTGAGACCAAAAGTTCAGTCTGAGCATCATTGATTTTGTGGAGCTCGGCCAATAATTCGTGGTCGTCTGAGCGGCACTCAATAGCTAGTGCGCCCTGCGCTGGCGCCGGCAAAAGCTCGTCATCGGTAAAAAAGTTGCTTTCGCCCTGGCGCAGACCAACGCGATTGAGCCCGGCTGCCGCCAGAATCGTGGCATCAAATTCGCCGTCGTCGATCTTCTTTAGGCGGGTATCGATGTTGCCGCGGATTGGCTTGACCTCAAGGTCTGGGCGCAGGTGTTTTACGCGCGCGGCTCGTCGCGGAGATGATGTGCCGACGACTGAGCCGGCCGGTAGATTAGCCAGGCCAAGCCCATCGCGGCTAATCAAAATGTCACGGTAGTCCTCGCGCTCAGGAATAGCCGCCAGGCTAATTCCATCAATCGGGGCTGATGGCAAATCTTTAAACGAGTGCACGATGTAATCGACTTCACCGGCAAGCAGCGCGTCTCTAAGTGTAGAAACAAAAACACCTGGGCGCTTTGGGGCAAACAGGTTGCTGGCTGGGTTGTCACCCTCGGTTTTGATAAACACGAGTTGGCTTTCAAGGCCGGTGGCTGCAAGAACCTGGTCGGCAATCATGCCCGACTGGGTTTTGGCTAGCAAGCTGGCACGGGTGCCAAGCTTCAAGACCCTACTTGGCATCGGCCACGCGGTTGATTTCGATGCCGAAGACCATTCGAAGGGCATCGATGAACTGCTTTTCATTGCCTTCTTTTGCCGAAGTCTTAGCGGCCAAAGTTGGTACGTGCATAAAGGTTGAAGTCACTCTCTTTAAACTGCGATGAACTTCTTCAGCCATTTCGTCGCCCGATTTATTTCTAACTCGTTCGACTTCTTCTTCAATCAGTTGAGCAATGTGCTTGCGCATTGCCACCACCATTGGGTCTGCGGCACGGGCAATTGCTTCATTCTCAAAATCGCTTACCTGATGGCGCACAATTTCTTGGGCTCGCAGAATTGCCTCGCTGTGCTCACTAGGGGTGTGCAGGCGAATGTAGTCGAGGTCCATGATCGATACGCCGGAAAGGTCGTAGACCGGAGGTGCAACGTCGGCCGACAGGGCCACATCGATGATGCGCAATTCTTTTGGCTCAATGGCCAACACAGCTTTGGCAAGTTTGAAGTCAATCATGTGGCCGCTGCCTCCGCTGGCAGTCACAGTAAAGTCGCAGCCCGCCATGGTCTCGGCTAGGTCAGGCTTGGCAATCGGGGTGGCTCCGCGGCCCTCACTAAATTCTTCGGCGCGGCCGCTCGATGAGTAAACAAAAACCTGCGCAACGTTCTCGCGCTGCAAAGCGGCCACCACAACGCGGGCGTATGCACCCGTGCCCATGACCAAAACCTTATTGCCCTCGATGGAGCCAAACTTCTCTTTGTGCAGGGCAAGTGCTGCGGTGAACACTGAGCGCCCAGCTTCGCCGAGGCCGGTCTCGTTTGAAACCTTTTTTGCCACCTGCGCTGCAGACTGAAACAGCTTCTCGATCTCGGTTGAGGTGTGTGAATCTGCCTGGGCTACCTGAAGGCTGCGCTTTACCTGGCCGGCAATTTCGCCCTCGCCAACAATCATCGATTCAAGACCTGAGGTCACCGAATAGAGGTGTTGAACCGCTGCCGAACCGTAGCTAACGCGCAGCAGCTTGCTACAGTAATCCCGGTCGAGGCCAGTAATTTCTGAAACCACACCGATTACATTCTCAACGGCGCTGTGAAACCGATCGGTGTCTAGGTAGACCTCAAAGCGGTTGCAAGTACCAATGGCAACGCCCCCGTTGATGCCGCTTTCTTCTTTTGAAATTGAAAAAAGTTTGCTGCGAATTGAATCGGTGTGACGTTCAAGATTTTCTAGTTCACTCAACGGGATGTCGTTGTAATTGGCACCTAGCAATACGAGAGTCACAGATAAAGTCTAAGCGCCAACGGGTTGGCCTGGCCATGTAATGATTAATCCGTGAACCTACCTAGCGCGCACCCACTTGCCTCCGGAAAAACCTCGAATTCTGCATTGGTCAGGTCATACCTGGGCGAGAAGACCGAGACCAAAGCCATTTGGTTAATGCGTCAGGCTGGGCGTTCGCTACCGGAGTATCGCAAGGTGCGCGAAGGCGTTGCGATGTTGGACTCATGCCTGCGTCCAGACCTAGCTGCCGAGATCACCATGCAACCGGTCCGCCGCCACAAAGTGGATGCAGCTATTTTCTTTAGCGACATCGTGGTGCCATTGAAACTGGCTGGAGTTGACGTTGAAATTGCACCCGGAATTGGGCCGGTGCTCGAAAACCCGGTTCGCACCCGCGCCGACTTTGAACGTCTCGAAGAGTTAGACCCAGCCAGCCTTGCTCCAATCCAAGAGGCAATCGGCCTGATTATTGCTGAGCTTGGTGAGACCCCGCTGATTGGTTTTGGTGGAGCACCGTTTACTTTGGCTTCATACCTGATTGAGGGTGGCCCTTCAAAAGAGTTGCCGGTTAGCCGCGCAATGATGGCCAACGACCCAGATCTGTGGAACGATATCTTGGCGTGGACCGCCCGGGTTACCGCAACCTTTATCCGTGGCCAGGTGTTGGCCGGTGCCAGTGCGCTGCAACTCTTTGACTCATGGGCTGGCCGACTAGGTCTCGAAGACTACAAAAAGTTTGCGGCGCCACATTCAAAGGCAGTCATGGATTCACTTCTTGACCTACCGGTTTCGCGTGTTCACTTTGGAGTTCAGACCAAAGACCTACTGGCCGAAATGTATGGCGTTGGTGCGACCGTGATGGGTGTTGACTACGAGACCCCGCTTGACGAAGCCAACCGAATTCTTGGCGGAAAAGTGCCTCTGCAGGGAAACATTAACCCAGACTTCTTGTTCAAACCTTGGGCAGAGCTTGAGGCTCATGTTCGCGATGTAATTGCTCGAGGCGAGAGTGCGCCGGGTCACGTTGTGAACTTGGGCCACGGTGTGCCACCAGAGACCGACCCAGATGTAATCACCAAAATGGTTGCCCTAGTCCACGGAGATATCTAGACCCAATGCCCAAAACCGCTGCAGTAGTTGGCGCCGGAATCGCAGGATTGGTTTCGGCTAAGCAACTGATTGAAGCTGGGTATCAGGTTGAAATCTTTGAAAGCAGCAGCCGAGTCGGCGGACTTATTGCGTCAGCCAACCTTGGCGGGCACCAAATCGACATCGGTGCTGAATCTTTTGCAGTGGCAAAAAACACCGTGCCTGAGCTTTGCGCCGAATTGGGTATTGAGCAACTGATTGTTTCGCCACAGCGAAGCGATGCCAGAATCCTCACCAGCGGGGGAGCCCACCTGATTCCTCACGGGGTGCTCGGTATTCCGAGTGATCTAGATGACCCGGCAGTTGTTGATGTGGTTGGCGCCGATGCCGTAGCGGCCGCAAAGCAACTTGATTCTGCTGCCTGGAATTACCCGCCCGAAATCACTATCGGAGCCCTGGTTGAGGCAAGGCTGGGTCGGGCATTTGTCGATAATTTCTTGACGCCGGTAATTGCCGGAGTTCATTCATCTGATGCCATGACTCTCGAGGCAGCCACGGTTGCACCTGGCCTTTTGGCCAAGGCGGCCGAGCTTGGCTCACTAGTGGCGGCAGTCGGGGCAACCAGAAATTCTGCTGCCCGGCCTGGCGCTGCGGTGGCATCAATATCCGGTGGAATGCACCGATTGGTAAGCGCGCTCGAGAGCCACTTGATCACAGCCGGTGCCAAGATTCACCTCAACCGTCCGGTTGAGTCTCTCGCTGATCTGAACGATTACGACCGAGTGGTTTTGGCTGCCGGCATTGAGGGTGCAGCGCAACTATTCTCCGACCTGGCTTCTATCCGCGGTGTTGATGCAGCGGTGGTTGCACTCTTGGTCGAGTCTGAGCAACTCAACGAGCTGCCTCGCGGCAGCGGTGTTTTGGTGGCTGCCGACGTTGAGGGCATCAGTGCCAAGGCCGCCACGCACGTCAATGCCAAGTGGGCTTGGGTCAATTCTGAGTTGCCGCCAAACCAGCACATTTTGCGTTTTTCATTTGGCCGCAACGGCATCCTGCCGGCAGACACCGATGCTCTCGCTGCGCTCGCCGAGGCGGATGCAGCCAAGATCTTCGGTGTCGATGACATCCGGGTGGTTGAATCTGTGACTCAACTTTGGCCCAAAGCTTTGGTGCAATCCGGTCCGGGGCACTCGGTTATCGTTAAGCGGGTTAAAGCGGCGCTGGCCGCTGATTCTCGTCTGGCAATCATCGGTGCTGGGCTCGGGGGAAACGGCATTACTGGAATTCTGAGCGAAGAAAGATGAACAACATGACTGAAGCGACAACCCCAGCGGCCCGCCCAACGCCGGCCGAAATCAACGAGACCATTCACTACACAACCTTTTTGGCTTATCAGCTAGACAGTCGCGTGGCCGACGGCGCCTCGGCTAGCCGCAGCTATGCAGCCTGGGTCGCTGAGTGTGCCGCGGCCGGTGTGACCGTGCGCGGAGCCTACGATCTGACTGCCTTGCGTGCCGACGCAGCGCTGTTGCTTTGGCTGCACGCTGACACCGCCGAACAGCTTCAGCGCGCAACCCACGCCTTTGCCCGCACCGAGTTTGGTGCAAACTTTTCGCCAACTTGGTCGGGCATGGGAATCCATCGCCCAGCCGAATTCAACCGCTCACACGTGCCAGCCTTTATGCAGGGTTATGCCCCAAAGACCTGGTTGTGCTTTTACCCATTCGTTCGTTCCTACGAGTGGTACCTGTTGCCAGAGGCCGAGCGTTCAGAGATGCTGCGTGAGCACGGCATGGCTGGTCACACCTACAAAGGCGTGCAGAGCAACACGGTCTCATCGTTTGCGTTGGGTGACTACGAGTGGCTGCTTGCCCTTGAGTCAGAAGATCTTCACGAAATTGTCGACATGATGCGCACTTTGAGAAATACTGAGGCCCGTCGTCATGTTCGAGAAGAAGTACCGTTCTTTACCGGCAGCATTCTTGACGCAAACCTAATCGGAGAGACCTTCGCATGACCTACGACGCAATTCTTTTGACCTCATTCGGTGGCCCAGAAGGCCCTGACGAAGTTATGCCGTATCTTGAGCGCGTAACCGCTGGCCGCGGTGTGCCTCGCGAGCGTCTCGAAGAGGTGTCTCACCACTACCTTGCTCTCGGTGGCGTTAGCCCAATCAACGAACAGAACCGCGCGCTGTTGGCCGCCATGCGTAGCCACTTTCCGTCACGCGGCATCGACATTCCGATTTACTGGGGTAACCGCAACTCAGAGCCATACTTTGCCGATGTTCTGAAGCAGATGTATGAAGACGGCCACCGCAACGTTTTGGCCTGGGTAACAAGTGCCTACTCGTCTTACTCGGGTTGCCGTCAGTACCGTGAGAACCTTGCGGTTGCGCTCATCGAGACCGGCTTAGAGGGCAAATTGAACATCGATAAGGTGCGCCACTACTTTGACCACCCGGGTTTCATCACCCCAATTGCCGATGACCTAGCCACCCAAATCTCGGCAATGTATGACCAAGGTCTTGCCGCGGGTGACATCTCAATCATGTTTGCCACCCACTCAATTCCAACTGCGATGGGCGTTAGCTCGGGCCCTGAAGCCCGCCGTGAAGAATTTGCCGAGCTGGCCGGTGAGGGTGGAGCCTATGCGGCTCAGCACCTAGCCGCTGCCTCGGAGACCATGAAAAAGGTTGCCGAAAAGATCGGTGCTGAATTGCCTGACTGGTCATTGGTTTACCAGTCACGATCAGGTTCACCATCGGTGCCTTGGCTAGAGCCAGACGTGAACGATGCCATCAATGCTGCAGCTGATGCCGGAACCAAGGGCGTAATTATTGTGCCGATTGGTTTTGTTAGCGACCACGTTGAGGTTATCTGGGACCTTGATAACGAGGCCAAAGAAACTGCTGAGGAACGCGACCTGAAGTTTGCTCGCGTAGTTACCTCAGGTGTGGCTCCAGAATTTGTTGACGGCATTGCCGACCTAATTCTTGAGCGCCAGGCTGGTGCCGAGAAGAAGGCTCTGTCTAAACTGGGCCCATGGGTAGATGCTTGTGCAGTGGGCTGTTGCCCAAACCTGCGTAAAGAACTACCGGTAATTGCCGAAGCCGTCTAAAGCCTAGGCCTCTACAAAAGGGGTAAATATGTCATCGAAAAAAACTCTTCAGCTTGAAGGAATGACCTGCGGCCACTGCGTTGCATCGGTGACAAAAGAGCTCGAAAAGGTTGCCGGCGTGAGCGATGTATCGGTTGACCTGGCATCTCAGTCGGCAACAATTCAGGCTGAGGACGCTGTCTCGCAAGACCAGTTGAGCGCGGCCATTGATGAGGCCGGCTACAAACTCGTTTCGGTCAGTTAGGTCGCGGCCATGAGCCCGGCTGAAGTCAAGAGCCTAGATCTCGACATCGAGGGCATGACTTGCACGGCTTGCTCGAGGCGGGTTGAGAAGAGCCTGAACAAGGTTGCCGGCGTCAGTGCCTATGTTGACTTTGCCTCTGAAAAAGCGCATCTCACATTGTCGGCTGATGTTGACCGAGCCGATTTGGTGAAGGCTGTTGAAGAAGCCGGATACTCAGTCGGCGCCGAGCGCAACGAACTCAAGACCACTGTCATTCGGCTTTGGGTGGGCGGGGTAATTTCACTACCGGTTGCCCTCATCAGCATGGTGCACGAATGGATGCCTCCAAACTGGAACCTCATCGCAGCCATTGCAACCCTGCCGGTGGTTCTGTGGGTTGCGTGGCCGTTTCACTCGGCCGCGTTCAAAAACCTTCGCCACGGCTCCACCACAATGGACACCCTGGTTTCACTCGGCGTCATTATTGCCTACCTGTACAGCTTGATCGAATTGCTGATGGGTGGCCACGAAGCTTACTTTGAGGTTGCGGCAGTGGTGCCGACGGTGGTTTTGCTCGGCCGCTGGCTTGAACTTCGCACGCGTCGATCAGCTACCGACTCGGTCCGCGCACTGCTCTCAGCT
>JACCEA012507588.1_pt1 | contig 12267 bp, 16 predicted proteins | sample 7449851 | NCBI WGS metagenome assembly JACCEA01 (sample SAMN15323453, study PRJNA562643) | freshwater metagenome | isolation source: river surface water | place: USA:Blue River Watershed | collected 2017-08-18 | reverse complement strand
TATAGAAACCCTACAGCTTCACCTACTTTAATTCCCAGCCCCGCGCCCTCACTTGCTGTTCCCTCACTTTCTCCCACTCTCTCAAGACCCAGTGTTGGTCCATCGCGCTCACCGTCCGTGTCCCCAAGCAATTCTAGACCCTCTCGCTCGCCCACTCGATCTCCAAGCACATCTCCCAATACAGCAAAACCCAGTGTTTCTCCCACTGTGAAGCCTAGCTCTGGCCCCACAGTACAACCCAGTCTTGCTCCGACTGTTCGTCCCAGTCTTTCCCCAACTGTGAGACCCACACTCTCACCCACTGTGCGACCTAGTCTCTCACCCACAGTTCGTCCCAGTCTCGCTCCGACTGCCAGGCCAACTCTTTCCCCGACTTTGCGTCCCAGTCACTCTCCTAGTGTCTCTCCAAGCAAAGCTCCAAGTTCATCGGGTACATCAAATCCAAGTCGTTCACCAAGTCGCTTACCTAGTCTCTCACCAACAACTCCGACAACTCGAGCTCCAAGCTCAAGCCCTTCACTTGGTTCTCTGTTTCTCTCACTCGAGACCACTACAGTTGGAAACAATCCAATCGAGGTTGCAGAACTTGCTATATACACAAACGCCAATCCAGGGACTGCAATCTCAAGTCCCACTCTTACCCCCACAGTTGCTCAGTCTAGTAATTTTAGCCCCACTCAGTTTTTTGCAGTCAAAGCTGTGGATGGAGTCACTGCTGGCGTGGCTGCTTCCGATCAGGTGTCAATTACAGGAGCAGTGAGTGAGAGAGCATGGATTCGAGTTCAGGTCCCAGGTACAGGTTTAATTGGAGTAGATCACCTATTTAAAATTGTGTTGTGGCCTCGAACAGATGTCTGCTGTCGGACCAATCTGCGAGATCGCAATGTCCGCCTGAGACTTCGGTCCAGTGCGGTTACAGATACATCGAGTTCCAGCGGTATCTTGCTAGATAAGCAAATTCAGGTACAGTATGCAGATCAGCCCATTAACTATTACCCCAGTAAAGACTTTACTGTGGAGGATCTCTACTTGACGATCGAGCGAACTGCCTCACCTACAGCAACCACCATCCAGGTCATGGAGCTCGAGGTGTACATGAAATCCCAACCCACGGTCAACGTAATTAGCGGATTCACTGTGTTTTGTACTCAGGACAGTGAGTTCCCTGGTTTTCCCTGTGGCAACGCATTTGATGGCAGTTATAGTACTTTCACAAGCACTGCAAGCAGCATCGGTCAGCATTTCTTGAATGTCTACATGGGAGCCATGGCCTGGCAAGATATTGCTCGGATTTCCCTATATTTTCGCACTGCTGGAAACAGCATATCCGGATGTTTTGTGCGTCTCCGAGCAAGCACATCAGCAATCCCTTATAGCTCAATCACAGTCACACATACAAGCAATGTAAGGTCATCATTTACACTTGGAACAGTATCAAATAGCGATACAATTCCTTTTAATTTCATTCCATATGGTATCGAAGAATTACGCTGGAGTCGTCAGATTAAACATCGTGGAACAACTGCAACTGGAACTCGAGTATTTGGTAACGCGGTAGCAATTAACCAGAATGAATCCGTTGCAATTGTCGGTGGTAGATCAACCGGAAGCTTTCAGGGTAGACTCTGGATATATCACAGAAACGAGAGTTCGAATCAGTGGGTCCAACACGGCGCCGAATTTCGCAGTTCTTCTTTTAGTGGAACTGTAAGTCAACAGGGCTACAGTGTAGCTGCTCACGACTCTACTCTGATGTGGGGAGCGAATGTTGATACAAGTGGAGCGGGTAGAGTGTATATTTGGCAATACGACGGAGTTTCAGCCTACTATGAAGTAGCAAATTTTCTTCCAACTGGAATTTGCACGACGACAGCATGTGCTTCTGGAACAAGTGTTGCTATATGGGGAAACTATATGGTATCCGGTGCAAAATTAGATGTTGGTGGCGAAGGGTCACTTTTAATATATAAAAAAACAGGATCCACATGGGCATTTCAAGTAAGACTCACACAGAGTGATGGTTTTACTGGTAATCTTGGTGGATCTGTCGCAATGCATGAGAATACAATTGTCGGTGGTGGTGCTCAGAGAAACTCTCTGAGAGGTGCAGCTTGGGTCTTTGTTCGTGACACGGGTACAGATACGTGGAGTCAACAAGGGTCCATCCTTATTCCAACTGGAACCGTGGAGTTCTCAAACCAGCTCCGCTGCGGATTAGCTGTAGCTGTTTTTGGCAACTGGCTTGCAATCGGGTGCACTAATCATCTCAATAACGCAGGTGGAGTTGCCATGTACAATCGCACTGGAACAACCTGGACACAACGACAATTATTCACTGGCTCAGCACCTCTTACAGGGTTTGGCACTTGTATTGACATATGGAATGATTATATGGTCGTAGGAGGTTTTGGCGCGGGGTATATTTACAAGCTCGTCTCGGGTACTTGGACTGAGGTGAAAAGAATAACACCACTCGATCCGGTATCGGCAACCGGATTCGGATCATCGTGCTCGATTCGTAATCGAACAGTCATGATAGGCGGCCCAAGGGACAATTCAAATGTTGGTGCAATGTGGGTTGTATACCGTGATCCTTAGTTTTTATTCACAAATTTAAAATGTTTTTTCTGTTGCTTATTTGTTTGTTGTTTACTCACGCTACAAAAGTAGACTTGCATGAGGATATGTTAACTGTTGTAATTGATAAAACACTGTATATTTATTCTTATATGGAAAATAAATGGGTAGAAAGAGAAAAATACCAAATGAGTTACGTGACAATCAAAGACGTAGCGGTATCTAGTCCTAATGTAGTAGTGTTATACGAACGAAATGATTTCCAACATGTTATTAAAATATTTGGAGAAAATATCCACGAAATGTTGTTTGTTCAACCATGTAATCAATTAAAAATGTTTAATAATACGCTTGTTACAGATGGTGCAAATGTAGAAAAACAAGTTCGTGTGTTAAATGTGTATGACGTGAATGGCGGGTATTTAAGTACTACATTAACACCATCGTTAAATCCGGAAAATACATGTGATGGGGATATTGATGTAAATGCTGATTGGATTGTGACAAGTTGTTATAATGACTTGGATTATTGGGTGGTTGTATTTCGAAAAATAAATAACGAATGGGTTCATTACAATATAATTAGGCATTTTGTAAAAATCAAGACGTTGAAATTAAAATCAAATACAGTAACAGTGATAGATGTTCACAACAAAGTATCCAGTTACAGACTCGTTTAATTTTAAATGATTAAATTGTTTTTTTAAATTAAAAAAGAACACAAAAAATGTCAAGTGAAAATGTTTTCATGCTGGGATTTTTCGGATCCATTGTCCAAGCATGGATTCTGGCACAAGTGCAAACGATGGGTAATTATTTAGTGCCCATTTCTAGTACTTTATTAAACACGACAAAAAATGAAGTGGCATTGGCACATTCTTTAAATTATGGATTGTTTATTTTATTTGGATGTTTTATGATGATTGTAAAATTTCACTCACCATTTGTTCGATACGGTGTTGGTGGCTTTTTAGGTTTGACATGGGCATTTTCCATGCTTTCCATTTCATTATGGGTTCTAAACTATATGCAATTCTTTTGGATCTATGTAATCTGTGTTGGTAGTGCAGCGTCATATTGTTGGTGGAGAATGCTTCTACTATTTGTTGGAATTGTGATTCCTGGTGACGCGGTTTCCATGCGTCGATTTTCCATTGTGATTTGGTTTTCAAATATCCTATCTCAGGGTATTTCACTAGTGAAATCGGCAATTGATAAAACAACTGGTGATTGGACACTTCCCTGGACAATATATTCAGGTGTTGGTTTTGGAACCGTATTTGTGTTATTATTGCTATGTGAAATGTTAGTTAGTCACCGGTATTCTACTAGTGGAAACAAGAAACCTACTGCATTAAAAGACGCCACCTATTCTCATAAAGTATTTGCATCTACATATTATTTAGCAATTGCTTTATTTCAATTTGTATTCCTGACTCCATTTATTGCAATTCCATTACAAATTGAAACGTATTATCGTCCATTGATTAATGCCAATACAAGCACGGTAAATGTGGGAACAGAAACTCGTGATGTGCTCATGTTATTAAGCGCAGGGTCTTTTGTTGGTCGGTTTGTGCTTTTAGGAATCCCTATTGTATCTGCAAGTTTTTTAAGTAAACGTCCATTATTACAATTTCAATTCCAGGTATTGAGTTGGTTAGGATTTGTCATTTGTATTATTACTTGGTTAGTTGCTACTATTCGATTCAATTTGGTGGAATTAAAAGCCATTTCATTCTTTTATGGATTGTTTTCAGGAGCTGTATTTGCATATTTTCCAACTATTCTCAGTTCAAGATTACGAGGCGTGATTTACCCAGCGACAATCACGTCGTTATTTGCAGCTAGTTTAACACCAGGAGCATTTGCACATGGTGTAATTGCATCTTCTGTTATTTCACAATACGGAGATGTGACATTTGTAACGGTCATGTTAGTATTAGCAACATTTTCATTCTTTTTTGTTCTGGTGGCGTATTCATTTGCAATTCAACTTGTTCAAATAGATTCGCCTAAAAAGAGTGATAATCCGGTTGTGGAGCGATTAGAAGAAGAAATTAAAACTCTTACTCCATTATAAAAAGGAAATAAACATCATTTGTCTTGCCGTTCGATTCTTTTTATTTCGTTTTTTAAATACGGGATCAAGACACCGAACCGTTTGACAGAGGTATGAATTTACAATAATCACGCCATTACACGGTTCATATTCACGAGTGTCTACACAAGATTGACCGCAATTTCGTAACGCACCGTCCATTGTTCCATCATACGGGTACAAATAAAAGGATTTAAACGATCCAGTCCGGCATCTTCTGATGGTATGTTGCATTCGATATGTAATTTTAAGATCCACAGTCGTATCATTCCACATGAATTCAAATGAATGAGCATACAAGACGCACACAAAAAAGAAGAAGTAAAACATAATTGTGATTTTATTCACAAAAAGAATAAAAATAGTCCACCCTAGTGGGTTCTACAATAAACATGTGATTGGGACTTGTATACACATACCATTCTGCATCTCGTTTATTTGAAAATCTGCCAGTTAATTGTAAGGAAATTTCAAACTCGTCTGAAATTTGAATCAAGTAAACATAGAATTTACCAAACTCGAAATTACCCGTGAGTTTTTCAAGCGCCTGTTTACGCTGCATGTCTACTGGGATTTCTTCTGGTTTTTCTTCATACTCTTCATCATCTTGTTCATAGTCATCATCATCCATACAATCATCTTCGTACTCCTCTTCATCCTCTTCATCGTCATACTTGACATGTTTATCACGAGCTGGACCCGACTTTTTAAATGTGTGAATTGGTGTCTCGAAAATATCAGCGACCAAATCGTCTATATTAAACACACTAGAATGAAGCACGCTAAAAATCTTGTAGTATACATTTGCGTGGTACTTTTTGGTTTGAGTAATTTCACAAGTCGCATCTGATTTAGCTGATTGAATCTTGTCTGATTTTACATTATAATAGACTGGCTTTGAATCCGATATACTTTCAAAAAACCCACGATCCATAAATCGCAACCCTGGAAATTTTACAATCAATTGTTCAAAAGCGTACATTTTATTTGTGAGAGGATCAACAAAAAGAAGTAAAAGGGTGGACAAGTTAAAATAAAAACTCGAATAATACACGTCGTAGCTCGATTGGAAGGTTGTTGAAAATAGTTGGACGGGTTTTCAATAGTAATAAAAACTTGATTTCAGCATATGGTGTTTTCTGTCTGTAAAATATAATTTCCTTCACCTGGTCTACTGACTTGTATATAGATCTCTTTAGCAAAAAATCAATTACTTGACTATCGAACACCCTGTTATCCGGACATTTAACACTCAAACATGTATAACACACAAAAGACGTTTCAGTAAGCCTTTTGCGAATAGCTTGAATACTATCTGTACAATCACATGAAGAAGTACGATCGGATGTATCATGGTAATCACCGACTGAAATAAGGACCTCACACGAATCACCTTCTTGACATTTCGGTTTTACAAATCTACCGTATTCCTCAGAACAAGAAAAACAATATTTACAGTAACATTTTTTACATGATTCTACAACATCTTCATGAATAATATCGTTACATGCGCTACAAACTTTATAATAATCTGCCATTTTTTAAAAGGGTGGATAATGTGTTGTAAAAGGGTGGACAAGTTAAAATAAAAACTCGCACACAAAAAATGACCATAATGACAATATATTTTATTGGACCCAATGTCGATATTGAGGATTTGAATATCGAATGGCATGATAATATGGAGGATGCGGTTAATTATTGTTTTGATAAAGCGAGAGAGTTTTTACAAGATATTCTAGACGAGATTCCAGAGAAGGAGTATACCAAAGATATTCAAGCGTTATTGGATGGGATGGATGATGATCAGGATCATTTTAAAATTGGTGAATCAATCAAGTATACTGTAGATGATTATGAATTTCAAGCTATGATTATTATTCAATAACACAAATGTTTTCAACGAAATTGTTTCAGAGTGAATTAAAAGAAATTGGACATTTGTTAAAGGGTGGTGATTATGAATATTGTGGTATCAAAGAATTGTATGATTCAGTGCTAACATTCCAGCAAAAGATGGAATTAAAACGATTACGACAGTCTAGTAATAATATTATAATAGATGAACATGCACCATATATAGAAGATTCTCTTTTAAAAGCAAGGTTTTCAACAAGTGCATATCTAGGTAACTATAGTGTTGCAAGATACTGGAGTTTAAATGCAAAAAATGAGGGTTTTGGTGAAAATTATATAGAAATGTATTTAGATGATGAACGCGATACATTGGTACAAATGAAATTGTATCGCTGGTGTGGACATTGGTATACTGAGGCGCATCCTTTGCTCATTGAAAGGAATATATTTTATTACATTTTGGCAAAAGCATCTACTCATAAATTGCTTAGAAAGTTGCCGCTAGAGTTAATACGAATGCTTGTCTATTTTTTAAATTATTAATTACGCAACATGATACATTTTAGAGCAATGTAATTTCACAGCATATGCACATGCCACATCTTCTATACGATCAAGTAACGTCAACCATGTTTTATCAATTGTAAAATCAATTTCCTTTGATTTCCGAATAACAAACGTGTCATGTTTCAACACATGTACAAATACAGTCCATTCATCTGCAGAGAGTTGTCGATAGACTATATCCGTGTCGAAAAATTTTTCATTTGCTGAATTTTCCATGTTTGTAATAAATACCTTGTTTGAATCTCGCGTAAGATTAATTACTTCAATATCTCGAGTATTTAATTTATCAATTGTAATGGTAACATGGTCCTTTGGTAAAATAGATTTTTCTGTGGCAGTATACATGACACCTTGAGGTGGGATGACCAGCATTCTGTTACCATTGTCTAGAATAGTTTGTAATAAACTCTCGGTCATGTTCAGATTATACTTTTCACAAAGGGTATTGAAATCCATTTTATTTGTGAGAGGTTGGTTTTGCTTCATATACACAAAATGAAATTCAAAAATCAGACATGGGTATTAAGCAGCATTATTTTTATCATGCTCATGATGTACAGCACCACAAAAACAAATACATGTGGTCATGTGACTACATTTTCAAATACAGGAACCCTTCCTAAGATTGTACATCAGCAATGGTGGCCAGATGATGTCATTCCACCTCCATTTCATGATTTACAACGACAAACACAAGCGGTTTTATACGATTATGAGTATATTCTTTGGAATTTAACAAGTATGCGAGACTTGATTAAAAATAATTACGCCTGGTTTTTACCTACATATGATGCATATGAAACGGATATGCACCGAGGTGATGCTGCTAGGTATTTTATTTTGTATCATTATGGTGGAGTATATCTTGATGTAGACTATGTTCCTCAAGTAGATATTTACAAATATTTAAACCCGTACTATCCATCCGTATTAGAAAATGTTCATTGGAGTGGTGAAAATGTTGGAACCGCGCTCATGGCAAGTCCACCGAATCACGAATTTTGGCCATTTGTATTTCAAGCATTAGAAGTATACAAGAATCAGGATTCTGTATTAAAAGCAACAGGACCGCAATTGTTAGATAAAGCAATAGAAATGTATCCAAATGCCGCAAAAATAACCTTGTTGCCGTGTAAAAACTTTTATCGATTTCCAACTGGTGAATGGAATAAATATGTTTCTAAGGATATACAATTAGCAAGAGAATTTCATAAATATCTTCCTCTTAAGAGACATTGTGGTAAAATATCAGATGACTGCTTATATGGAATTCATTATAGCACCGTACTTTGGTTAAAATAAAACTGTTTTTTTTAACATGATTTCATAAATGGATTTTTTATTCTATATTTGCGTGACGTGTTTTTGCTCGAGTTTATTTGCAACAACTGGGTTTGTCGTATTTTTATTTACGAGACACACTTGATTCGACCACACCATTTTCCTTCAAATCCACCGTAAATAGGTCGATTGTACCCTGGTTTTCCCTTGGCCCATCCGCATTGTCCACGACAGATATTTCGAGGGTACTCGGCACATTGTTGTGAATAGTATGGAAGTTTAAACATGGAGTATTTTTGGTACACTTGCCATTGCTGCATTTCCAAAAATCGGCTCGGTGTGGTATCTGTCGTATGCGCATTCGCGACAATCATACATGTGCCGCGTTTATACATGGCAACAATACAAGCAGTGTTGACCATACACCATTGTAAACATTCTTTTAATCCGCATGTAAACTTGCTGTCGATTTTAGTGGTTGATCCTGGCATGGGCTCGGTGATTTCGCAAATTTTGGAATCAGTTGGAACCTTTTTAAATCCGCGGATGGAAACATCAGCATATTTACGAGTACAATCAGCAGCTGGTAATTTTAAAAACGAAGTGGTACCACGTTTTGTTTTAACCGTCACATTAGGACATGAATATGTGACACAGTTATTATTTTGAAACAGACTGTATCCAATACAATCTGGTTTGTCAAGACAGTCCACATCACAATTTGTACTTGGAATTCCAATGCAGTTATTAAACACACTATTAGTAATGACTTGGTATGTTGACGCGTGAACCAATACAATCAAGAGAATTTGCCACATTATTTTTTGTGATTTTTCAATTGGGTAGGCATAACAGGTGGACAGTGAAATAAAATCGTTTAAAAATTCCGGCGAGATTTAAATCACACTTTTTTAGGCGGTTTAAAAAGAATGGGGGATCTTTCATTCGTAAGCGAAGAAACTTTACAAGCAATTTGGAATGAGGGTGAAATCTCACCTCTTGATGATTGTGAACAGACACAATCGGATACACAAGCAAACTTACCACCATCTCATACTTCTTCTAGTTTGTCTCGTAAACCACAGTTTATGAGTAAAGAAGAGGCGATGAAGCAACATCTAGCTAATAATAATCATGTTGCGGGTGATACTACACCTGTTGTAAATGAACCGGCTACAACAAAACGCAAACTTGTTGTAGGTAAATCGGATACAGATACACCGAGTACTAAAAAACTCAAATCGGATACGAGTGAATCTGCTACGGATAAACTGGCTACTATACCTGATGTAGATTCTGATGATAAAAAAAAAAAGCAACAACGCATCACCGCTAATGCGAATGATGCTCGTAGCTTGAGGAAAATACCAGCTGGGATTGCTAACAAGATTAAGGCGCAATTGAAAAATCTTTTATCACTTGTGGGTAGTATCTTTAATCTTAAACCGGATAATAAAGATAGTCGATATGCTACACAAGATTTGCCATATTTAATGAAGGATGGTATCGATCCTGGCAAAATTGCGGATGCGTTTAAATTTGTAGCAGAAAACTATCCAAATGATACTAAACTATGCGATCAATTCAACATGATATCTAGCTCATGCTTGAAATTATTAAAGGTGCATGGGAAAATAGTGGAAGAAAAAAAGGCGCTAGAAACGAAAAATCTCAAGCTTGGTAAGATGTTGATGCAGATAGCTGATGGTAATATCAAGGTGTTTAATACAGCCATTATTAATGTGAATGTATTAAATGGTATCGAAATATACACCGATCCAAAATTAACCAAGTGTATCAAGACACTGGAGGATGAAATCAATCGTCTTGAAAATCCAAAAGAAGAAGAGTAAATGTGCTCTTTTTTTTGCGGTGTTTTTTGTAGTGTTTTTTGTGCTTTTTTTGTGTGTAAAGTCAATTCACAAATATCATGCATTCTGTTTGTAAATCAGTTGGAATAATTTTAATCAATCGATTCGGTTGTGAAAAACTTGCCCAATTGGTTATTTCCACTGGATGTGATTTTACAAATAATCCCTTGATTGTATCTTCGGAATGTATTTGTAATTGCAAATGGTTAAATGTGCTGCTTCGGTATACAAATGTATTTATATACGATGGACATGAGAAATTAGAGTATATATTAAAAATAGTTTCTGCACATTCTAAAGTGACCATTTTAAAATACGACGGTACGTTTCATGAACATGAATTGGATTTAATATGCCATACAAATCTAGTTGAATTGTATATTACTAGTAACGTGTATCATTTATCTGGGATCGCTAGAGTGTTGGCGATACTTCCACAAACAAGACTATTGTATTTTACGGCAATCATACCCTTGCATTTACGTTCAAAGCAAGTACATGAGGCCGTTTATAAACTAGATTCGACTTGTATTTGGAATTTCTATGATCCGAGATCCGAAAGTGACGCGTATGAATATATCGAAAACAATTACAAGCCCAGAGTCAGTAAAATTGTCCGCCTTGTAGAGTATTTAAATTTGCCGGTGGAACTTGTTCGCGAATTAATCACATTTTTAGGATGCTGAAAAAGCTGCGGAAATTGGTATTTCAACACTTGTATGAACATCCCGAGTATCAAGACTCAAGTACAACCGAAATATTATTTCAATTGTATCAGGACGGACAAATAGACACTAGAAACATTCATCAGTTAGCATGTGAATTTGATTTGGCATTTCCAAAATGGCGACATTCTCCTATTCTGGTAATTACTAAAAAACATTATTTAAATCCCCGAAGAAGCCGTAGAAAATCACAATTTAGGAATGAGTATTGTGAAAAAGGAGATTTATGTGAATAACTCGTTGTTATTAATTGAAAACCCATTATTATTATCAAATTTACGAGAAGATGTAAAAAAATGGATAGAAATGACTCCTCCTCCTCGATATGCAAATTACACTTGTGATCAATTATACGAAGAAATATTTGGTCCGATAGATCATCATGATACACTAAGATACGACCTTCAATATAAACATGTACAGTACATGTTTGAAAAGATTCAAAAACAAGCAGATGCATGGAGAGCCGCGTACCATGAGTTTTTACATAAAATAATGGACAAGACTTGTGAATTTATTTAAGATATTAAAAAGGGATTTTGTTTTACAACTTGTTCGGTAGTTAATTTTGGAAAATATGAATTTCCCAATAATTCTAATACATCTTCCTCAGACTTGTCTATTAACTTTCCAGATTGATCATATGTTTTTAACATGGTAGCTATTTTAAATAAACATAACTGAATAAACAATGGGATATCAAGATAGTCACATAACTGTGTAAGTATAGATAATTTTGAAAGTGGTAAATCCACTAGTTTAAAATACACATCGTAATTGGATTTTAATGTCGTACAATGATGATCTAAGTGATTCGTAAATAAACGATCTTTTGTAAATTCTAATGGATTTTCTTCCATTTCATTAAAAAATTCAAACACGGACGGTAAAAACGATACAAATTCCATATTTTGAATATCAAAAACAATCTCAGGATTCTCTTCATCTTCCATATCGATCATTTCACGAAACAAATTTGACAAACACGCTGTTCTTCGAGAAGCCTTGTACACACTAGAATTAATTACAAAGGTAATCATTTTTGTGAGAGGGTGGACAGTGCCTTTTTATTTACAAAGGGAATTACATGAGCGTCTATAGTAGGTACAAAGGGGTTGGTTTGTTGCCGATAAAAAGGTTACAAGTTGAAACATATGGGGGTATTTGTTGCCGATAAAAGAGAGATAGATAGCTACAAAAGTGCATCTAGTAGTAGGGTAGGTAGTAGTATATAATAGGGTAGGTAGTAGTATATATATATAGTATATATATATATATATATATATAT
>JACCEA010359172.1_pt1 | contig 12268 bp, 18 predicted proteins | sample 7449851 | NCBI WGS metagenome assembly JACCEA01 (sample SAMN15323453, study PRJNA562643) | freshwater metagenome | isolation source: river surface water | place: USA:Blue River Watershed | collected 2017-08-18 | reverse complement strand
TATCGTCGGCGTCCGGCTTGCCGCAGGCCGTCGCCCACGCCACCAGCTGCTGGCGACCGATTTTCTGAGCCTTGTCGCTCTTGTTGTTGATGTTGAAGATGTGCCACAAGAGGCGACCACTATGCTCACCCTTAGCAACTTCGAACTTCACATTGATGTAAGAGCCGGTGCCGTCTTTAGTCTCTTTCTCTTCTGCGTCAAGAGCCTTCAGATAGTATTCACCAGCCGGGATAGGATCATACGAACCACCACCGACGGATTCGTTAACGTCAACTTCCGCAACATCAAAACCAAATTTTGCCATGATTAGTCTCCTTACTTAGCGATAGGTACAAGTTTTTCAAAGTTTTCGATCGTCATTTCGATCTCTTCCGGGCAGTTGTAGCGATTCTTCGCTGCATAGGCCGGATTCTCAACGAAGTGCAACAGCCGCTCACCGGTCGTCACACCACGATTCTTAGTATTATTGAAGCCGGAGTCCGACTTGCGAATAATGACCTTAAAGGCTGCGAAAGCCAAGACGTCTGCCCATTCTTGCAGGAGCGCGTTGCAAAGCTTCGGCAGCTTGGGCTGGTAGCGGTCATACGGCTCAGTGCGCGGGTCTTCAAACTTCACGACAGCGGCATGAGCGATGAGCACGACGTTCATACCTTTGCGGAGCCGCAGTGCGTCCAAACCCTGCAGAATCTCACGGAACTCTTCCGCAATCATCATAGAGCCTTTACCATAGGCAAGCTCCTTGGCATCATGGTTGCTTTCCACGTTAGACACGATAAGCGGCTCGATGAGCCAGTCTACGCTGTCAATAACGATGGTTTTGAACTCGTGGTCCTCTTTGAGCAGAGTCTTGATGCTATTGACAACGTCATCAATCTTCTGAGCCTTCGGGAAACTAACCACATCCAGCGAATCCAGACCATCTTCAGTGCTGATGAAGATTGGGCTAGGAAACTGGCTGGCGAGGGTAGATTTACCGATGCCGTGTCCTCCGTAGATACAGATGCGCGGGGGCACCTCCTGTTTACCACGACGTAGTGTGTCTTGCCAATTTGACATTTTGTTCTCCTTTCTAGGTTTTTGGCGGTTAGTCGTCCGCCATGCTGAAATCTTCGTGGTGCGGATTAAAGTCCCACCTCTGCGGGATATATTGGAAAGTATTCCTGTCCCAACTGAGAATGTTCACCACTTCCGTTAATTCGTGTACTAATCCGAGCGCGACTGCACACAAGGCTGGATCACCAATCATCAACAGGTAATCACCCGACTGCCATTCTTTGAGCACGTGCCGAGCCTTACTCAGCATCGATGCGGTATCGTAAGGTTTGCGCGGCTTGCCAAACACTGCGCGGAGCTGTCCAAATTTCTTGGCTTCAGACATGTCCTTAGTGCTGTCGACCTGCACCACCCAGACTGTTCTACTGTTCCCTAGGTTCATTTTTGCGTTTCCTTTTCTGTTTTTCCGGGGGTGCTACTCGTTGTAACTGCTCTTCGGTTAGGAAGTCTTTACAACCCACGGCTATGGCAATCTTAATCGCTTCGTTGATGTACCAGTCGTAATCAAGGTCTCGCGGGTGAACCACTCTGTCGCGCAGAACCATGCACTCCTTTGCCCCTTCGGTCTTGGGTACTTTATTGCCATTGGAGACATATCGAATCGGTTCAAGAGTTCTATCATTGGACTGATACCAGCGTACCACTTTTCCGAGATATCTCCCGGATTGTTCTCCGCCACCTGTAACGTTGCGAGCAGAGACAAAGTCTTGAAACGGCGCATTGCGTATCGTCTCTTCAAAAGGCACTCCATTCGCCAACCAGTTCCCGACGGCATCCGCAGCCACTTGCGATGTCGGGTTCTTTTTAAGGTTAAACGTTTCTTGTCCATCTTTCCTCTCCACCGCCGGAGTGTAGATACCCTTGACCTTGAGCTTACGATCCGGCTTGACTGCAAAGTAATTATTAACATCCTTCATCGCCAACACCCGGTAAGGCGTAAATTCGAACGAGAACCGAGACAGCTCGCTGAACTCAGAGACCACGCGCTGAACGTCTTCTTCTAACTCTTTACGGTATCGAATAGCAATACCATCAGTATTAGCGCTCAACGTCTCTACACCCACGTTTTCTAACCTTTCGATGAGCATAAGCAGGGTAAATTGCCCCGTCAGGGTTACCGCGAGCATCAGATCCGGTGCGTACAGCACAGAATACTTAGATGCCAACTTGCCGAAGGTTCCGTTCAGGGAAATCTTCAGGGTCGCATCGGTCGTTTTATCTCCTTTACGCTTAGCGTCAAGTCGTCGCTGGTAAATTGAACGATACTCATCGACGAATTGTTGACCAAGACCCTCTGGTACGAATCCACACTCGAGAATAATACTAGGGTAGAAACTAGCTGCATCAATATCGCAGATCGTGTATTCATCCCCAGCGACATGGCAAACTGACTTGTCATGTGTGCTATGGATTCCGCCGACTCCGAGCTGATATGTTCCTTGTCCGAATGCAATTTGTTGCCCTCCCAAAAACTCCGGCAAGACGACGTGGCCGGTGTTTGTGTTCATGTCGAACACATGCTTAGAAACACGGTGTAGCAGGCTACTGAGTTGCTGGTCTTCAAACTGAAGAAACTTCGGCGGCGCATAAGTGACCGTCTTCGGTATCTTATTGTCTTTACGACGCAGACCCATAGACGTTATATACGCCTGTTCAGCCATTTGAGAGTCCGACTTGCTACGCATGTCTACATTGTACTGTTTAGATATGTCCACCCGTAGCAGCAGTTCCTTCTCAAGATTACGCAACAGTTCCTGAGTGGTCAGACAGTCGTTCCAGCAATACGCTAACACTTCTGACTCTTGCTCCTCCGTAATGACAGTGTCGTGCGCGATAGGCATATCTTGCAGCACTTCCATGTGCATCCGCGCACCGTATGCCTTCAGACCCACGAAAGACGGAGCAACTTCAATAAGGTCGATATCGTCATACGGGAGTTCCGCTAGCATATGCTTGTTCATCGCTCTCCAGGGAGAGAGCCGATTCTCAATAACGTCATTCGCGATGCGTTTTATCTCAGCTTCAGTTCTATCCGCAACGAATGCCGAGACAACAATGTTGTCAAAAGACTTGCTGTTAAAACCGACAAATGTAGCGTCTCGTTGCATAAGGAACTGTTTAAGCCTTTCAGCCGCGTTACTCTCGTGCTTCCAAATATGAAACCTTTCGCCGGTGTCTACGTTCATCGCGCAGAACAGTGTCCGGTTAGGTAGGGTTTCAGTGTCAAAGACCCAAGTGCCGCTCATTTAATCCTGCTTTACGTATCCGCGAGTCGGTTCAGAGCCATCATCAAAAGCTCGGTTAATCTTCTCTACTTCCTGTGCTCGAGCGATCTCTAGATACTTCTCAAGAAAGTGCTGAGCTTTGAGCAGGTCAGTGAGACCGTTCTTCTTTTTCCAACGAGTCACATACTTCGTAATCTGACCCTGAAAGTAGTCAAGATCATTAGCCACGACATAGTCCCAGTGCTGAATGCCGCTACCATAGTGGGTGCCTGCGACCTGCTTTTCATTTGCTTTCATCGTGCCATCTCCTTGATAGTGTCAAATAGTTCTAACTCGTAACCTCTAAGATTCATATCGGTCGCGTAAGATAGGTAGCGCCAGAAAACAGACGAGAGAGTAGAGTTACCCATACGCATCTCGGTTACGCAGAAAACCGCTCCGCTCGCGATGTCTGCCAGCTTCAATATGCGTTGTTCTTCCGGTGTCAATTCCGGCATCTCAAGCCCCGCAGAGGCCAGGATCTGATCTTCAAGCTCTGAAACCTTGTCACTAATTTTGAACTCGCGCTTTGCCGGCGCAGGTATGTCACCTACACACTGCTCAGCCAGGTCGTGCCGCAAGGCTGCAGCAATCAGCGCCAGTGACGGTTCGGGATTCAGTAGGAAGCAGAACATCGCTACCGAATGAGAATGATGCCCCACGGTGTCTTGTTGAAGAGTTGTGACGGTGTGAAACCGCTTGACATTCGCACCAGCAGTAATAAATTCTATGATTTCTCTCATAAGTTTTCCAGTTAGCAGTTATAAAGTTCCTCGTCTTTCCGAGGTGTCAGTTAGTGGCCGGCGCTGATCTCCGGTATTTGAACGAGCACGATAGAGGCGGGGCGACTCGCCACAAGCTTGTATCGTATCTTTGCGTATCAGCCTACGCATTCACCAACACGGCTGAGGACTGTTCTTGAGGCTGGCTCCCGGACAGTGCCTGCACCGCTTTCGCGGCAATCCTCATGCGTGTAGGTGTTGGTACTCACCGAGCCGTTTCCACAAACAAGCAAGAGGTTGATAAATACGGTCTCGGCTTTCCCAACGAACCAATTATAGCCTCTGTTCTCAAACCGAGGCAAAATTGTATTTTCAAATCATAACCGTATCTTTGATTGGTTTTACCTTTTCACGACGATCAATCCAACCAAACACCGCGAGCCTCCAGTCAGACGCACGAATCTTGTGCGCGTAATACCGACCGTCACCCTGCTTCAGTTTACGCACCCGGCTCACCATAGCCATCGGATGTGCCACTTTACTAAAGAACGGGTTCTTATACTGAATGTCGGCATTAAACGGATCATTGCAGAAGATTTCGCATTCTTCAAGGAACTTGCGATAGTCTCGGCCTTCAAATAGCGGTAGCGGTTCAGCCATACCCGTCCAGTAAGAATAGTAATCATAATCTTCATCGTTAGGAGGACTATCCAGGTAACGCGACACGTCGTACAATTCAGTGTAAAGATGCAGATTATGACTGGACTGGCGATAGTCACCTACCGGAACACCCAGGGCCAGAGCTACGAACTCTTGCAGGATGCTGAAGTGCACCGCATTGGCGCCGTAAGCACCCCACCACATGTCGTTGCTACGGTTAATCACGGTCATGTTGAGACGACCCCTGCGGATGTCAAAGATAACCTGCATGTTGCAGGCTTTGTCCTTAGTCTGCTTCGTCAGGTCTTCAACATCCCACATCTGCACTACCGCCTGCCGAGACTTATAATCTTTCTCAAGCATACGGATGACTTCCAGTAGCTGATCGTGTCCGAAATGATGCCGCCAGCGGTAGCCATAAGCTGCGTTGAAGTTCACACCATCATCACTGTACTGCCCGATCTTACTGTTGAACTGCTCTAAGAATGCGACGTCACGACGACCAGCTAGCATCCAGATAGACTCCATAAGGTGGAATATCGGGTTGGCGTCCCGACCGTTATGGAACAACACCCGCTCCTGCGGTCGCTCGTAGACCGTCGTCACCGGCTCAGGGAACACCAGCGCAGGACCATTACGGGTCTCTTCAGGCTTCAGGTTCTCAGCTTTGAACTTCCAGAACATCTCTGAGAATGCTTGATTGACGTTACGTACTGTGATTTCCATTAGAACTCCGTTTCTGGTTTGTAAAGTGTCTTCGGCACACCTTCACCGAGCACCACTCGGCAATACTTAGAATACTCGCACATGACGTTCTGAACATCATGTAGCGTCAAATCGTTAATCTTTAATTCTTCTGCTATCAGGTTGCTAATGTTGATGAGTTCTGAGTTAAATGATTCTTGATCCCACCCTGCGAACGGTTTCCTACCTAGCAGGTAGTTCAACCCGCGACTGCTACCTGGGCCGATCGGCGCATAAGTATAAACGTCTTCTGCACGGTCGAGGTGCCCTTTTGCGTAAGTTAAATCAGCTGCAACCTGCCCTGCCATGAATGTGCTAATCCCGAAGCAGCCGGACAGCAGCGACACAAACTTTTCAATCGTGCAATCTTCATCTTCCCGCCAGAGTTCGTAAGATATATCAGAAGCTTTTTCTACCACATCCGCGATTATATATTTACCCAACAGGTACGACTTGGTTTTACCGATACCCTTTTTGGTCGGATAAATCATATAGGCCGAGCCGTAAACCTTAGGCACTTCTTTCTTATACGATTCGATCACTTTAGAAAACTCCTTAGCGTCAAAGTCTTCTGGCGGGCAAGGGATGATGTCTTCGTATATAAGCTTCTCAAGTGTCGGCGGCCAGTTAATCAGACGAGCAATAAGCAGCGTAAACCAAAGATGCTTGTCTTTCAGATTCAGATTGATTATCTCCCGCAGTATCCATTTAGAGACCCTGTCGTCACGGCGATGAATGTTCGTGAACTTATAGGTCTGAAATATCGGATCGCGGCTGTATGGTTTCTCGCCCCCTCGTTCCTTAACGATTCGAATGACCTCGCGCTCCCACGTGAAGTAAAGCAAAGCTTCCCTTGAGCATACGTTCTCAGCGGTCGGCCTAGGATACGGGCAGGATTCAATCATCTCTCGGCCTCCGTGAAATACCCCACGACTTCGGTTATCGGATCCTGCCAGTTCAACCAGCGCACGTCGTAACCACCAGCTTGCGTCAACAGCTCGTAAGAACGATGACACTGGTCATAGGCGGTTCGCATAGTCTTGTTAGGATCAAACGGTTTGTCGTTACCAGCGGCTGCTCGACGACCCAGAACACGTTCCAGACAGACCTCCCACGGGGTATCAAGGAATGCGAAGATAGCCTCCATGTCTCGTAGGGCAGGAGCTGTGACACCCCCATCCGAACTCTTGCTCATGAGGAGACCTTCAACCAGGACGTGCCCGTGAGCATGAGCCTTTTGAACCCGCTCAACGATTTCTTCCTGCGTCTTTATGCCATCGGTTCCTCCGCAGGTATTCTCATAGCTGCCGACCACGTAGATCGGCGTCTGAATACCCCAAGCGGTGCCGTCCACCTGATACCCTAGGGGTCGCTCCGGTTTACCGCCGAGAGGAGTTCTCGGTAGCTTGTCAAGGAACCGACGCACGATGGTCGTCTTGCCTGACCCGTTGCATCCTCTTATGTTGACGATCATGTGTTCTTCCCCCTCAACTTGGCTTCGATGGCGCGGCAATCGCTTCATCGCCCAGACAGATCTCATCACGCTCCTCATCCGTCAGCCCCTGCCATTCGCGCTGTGGTGGGGCGGTGTAGACAGGCTCCCATTGTTCATCGCTGCACAGATGGCGGTTAGGCGAATATGCAAAACACCATCGGCTTGACCGCCAAATACGCCACGCCACCGGCTCCGATTCCGGCTGCGCAAGTCGCAAGCGGAGTGCGGAAATAACTTCTTCCTCGGTTTCGTCTATTGCTGCGTGTAGTAACAGGGCATCAAGCGCCTGCCGCAACAGTTCTTTGTCGTTCATTATGCCTCCAAAAAGTGTTCACCGCGATACGGAAAGCCGGTCTTAGGGAACTTCGCGGCTTTCTGCTTGAGTGTCATTTTATCATCGGCGCATTCAACTCTCAACCATGGCTCTAATAGTCCCGCACGCATTTCTTTAAAGATTTCCGTATGTTCCTGCTGACCGCGAGCGTCTGCCCACTCGATGCGTTCCCACGCCATGTCAGAATACACTCCCGGATAACGACGACCGAAGAAATGATTCTTGAACGTACACAGATTAGATTCCATAGTAAACTTGCTCACATTCGGAACTTCAAGATTCGTCGCTGCGAACATGGTCAAATAATGTTCTGCTTTCTGATTCAACCAGCCGCACATTTTCTTAAAGTCAGGGTACTTACCGTCCTGCCCATTCGGTAGTCGCTTGTCCCACACCAGATCGTCTCGCCCAAGCAAAAACAACATACCGTTACGGTGCGACTTGCTGCCCGACTTGTCTTCAAACAGAAGGTTACTGCAGTCTGCACCATAACCGTTTAAGTATACATATTCAAGATAGCTAAACGAAGATAGACGACCGAAAGAATAATAATTCTCACGCACCAGATGCCAAAGTTCTGAATACGTCTTACCAGTCAGCATCGCCTCCTGCGAGCCATGCTCAGACACCAATCTAGCGTATTTCTTTATAGCCTCTACCGTGTCTTTTTTCTGGTAACGACGATCTGTGTCAAACTGCAGGGTGTCCCAGTTCTCGTTAAACCATGCGTCAAACTGCACCAACTTAGCATTAGCCGGAGGTAGCTCACCGCCGAGCCGGTTAAACATACGCAAGGACGTAATCGGGTTCTGCGTCAGACCATTCAGAAAAGCGAAGAACAGTTTCTGCTCAGCGTCCCAACCGTAACGCTCAGCCAAAGCAGGCATGTAAAGATACACCAATCCTGGCATGACCCCGTGTTCAAGATTCATCCGGTAAAGCTTTTCAAAATATTCTGCCCGATGCTCCGGTAGCCGATAATCTTTCACGTATTCTTCTCCTTTAGCTTGGCTTCGATGGCGCTTGCTAGATGCGCCCAATACGGCGTTCTCTTGTACTGCCCTTGGCGGTAGTCGGCAGTCTTAATGCAGCCCTGCATATCCTCATCCGTCAACCCCTGCCACTCACGCTGTGGTGGGGCGGTGTACAGTGGCTCGCCTGCTGGTACACCTTTTGAAGTTGAAGGTCGCTCATCTGGTTCCCAGTATGTGTAGTCTCTTCGTCCACTCCAGTCAGGGCATCTATATGCCACCGGCTCCGGCTCATCAACAACACACTGCGGACACTTACCGCCAATGCACTGGCTTCCTGTTTTACATGGCGGCTCAGGCTGCGCAAGGCGTTCGCGGAGGGTTTTTGTCATTTCATCGGCTAAATTAATACTGCTGAATGCCAAACAATCCAGCACCTGCTGCGCTTCCTCGCGGGTTAGTGTGATGGTCATTGTTGTTCTCCTGTAGCTTTGGCGATAACGGCTCGACATTCTTCAGTAAACGCAGCAATGTTTTTGTAGTCACAATGAATACTGATTCCCAAGTCCCTACAAAACACCGATCCTGATGTGTAGCCGTCCGCAATTTCTTCTGCAACCGCTGCCATCATGGAATCAACCGTTCCCGTCAATTTTCTAAATGTGTGGTTGTCCCGCATGAAGTACCAAATAGGCGCATCTTTTGGTTGCTGCTTGCCTGTCGCTCTGTCTATGACTGCGTAAACTTTTCTTACCGAACCTGCGAGATCGTGTTTTATACGAAAATAGTCAGACGCATAGCTGCCCCAATGGTCTATCTCGTCTGCCGCTTCATTCAACGCCTCCACCAACTCAGCGTTTACTTCATGCAAGCGCTTGTGTTCCTGCTCAAGTTCGTTGGAGTACCGCCATGCCTCGCGCTCGGACTGGTGCAAGCGGCGTAGTTCGGCGGCGGCTTCGTTGCTAACAGCACCCTTCCAGCTTTCCAGAATATCAGCCAGCCGCAGGGCTTTGGATTGTTTGTTCATATTTATTCCTCAACAGGTTGAAACATCTTTTGAGAAATGCGAGATATACGCTTAGACATCTTCTCAGCGACCTTCTCAGTTAGACCCTGATGCGCAGTATACGTGAACGTCGTGCCGAGCAGGGCGATGCGGAATGGGAACTCTTTAGCCTCTTGCGGTGTCGGCTGCGAACCCGCAATCAGTGCTGCGCAAAACTCATCACGATTTTCAACTTCGTAAATTGCGTAGTTTTCCATATTATATCCTCGCTAGCGGATGATCCCGCGATACTTTGAAACCTGAAGCGTTACGATGCCCACCACCCCCATACGACTTAGCAATTTCGCTCACATCAACACCGGCATCAGTGCTGCGCAAACTAAATACCCGATGCTCAGAGGTATCCATATAGCAGGCCGCGAAAGGAAAACCCTGCGCCATAATGTTACCGGCCTCGCTAGACATCGTGTACGGCAGGTTTGCCACGGGAACCTGGTAACCGTCGATAATCATCTCTCTTTTAACCTGCTTGAGAAGCTCGGCGACATCTTTCATATGTTTCTTCTCAATCGACTTGCCTATGTACCTCATTGCGACGACTTCTTTATCGCCCGCGCGCATCATGGTTTCCCATTCTTCGAACGTATAGTCCTGAGAGAAAACATAAGACGATATTTCTTTTGTGAACGGTATCTCAAATTTCCACAGGTCGCGGTCTTCAACATGCTTCAAAACCTGCGGAGGCTCAACACCAGGATTCAAGAAATCCCAAGCGAGCCGCGCACCACTACGGTTCAGATCTGTGTAATAATGTAGACCCGACAGATCTTTTAGGTCTTCAAGAGCCGACTTGTGATGGTCAATTAACACCACTCGCTCAGCCACCTTAATCATTTTTTCTACCACGGCTCGTTTGTAGCTGAAGTCTACAAGATACACCTCTCTACCGGTGACGTCCGGGGGGTCTTGTTGGTACACTCCGGGATGGTAATCGACCCCATCTTTATATTTATCCCAGAAGCACCACGCAGCTGTGAAGCCATCGGCGCAGTTAGAATGGTAAATTACGATAGGTTTCATTCAATAATCCTCGCTTTCATCATAGCATCTGCCATTTCATATGCACAGTGAGCAATGTCAGCTACGTATTCTTCATAGGTTTCAAATCGCGATTGATGCCCGTCGTTAGGGTTGGCGAACATACCTTGCAGCGCCTTAGCTGCAAAATAATCGCGCAAGTCCATACCCATATACCCGTAAACAACCTGCCCACCCTCTAGCGTTACTGATTCTGTAGGAAAAGCGGGAAACGCTTTCACTGTTCTCTCCTCGTGTAGAAAGGCTCAATCACTTTGGTGCTCGGTGCGCTACCGACAATCCAGAAACCGGTCTTGTCATCAGCATCAATCTTATTGTTTTCCCGCAGCCAGCGCCACATCTTTGCCTCGTACGTCGGGTGAAACCTGATGCCGTCGAACTCTTCACCCTTAAAGTGGTCACTATACTTGCTGTACTTGTTGTCGTGTAGGCTGTAATGCTGCCAGCGGAACGGTAGCTGGTCGCTGTTTACACCCATTATTTTTAGCCTCTCTCGCACCCAATCTAGCTTCGATGGGCCGATACCTAGGGTAAACAGCGTTTCTACGTTCTTCGGGTCTCTCGTTAGCCCGAGGAGTACGCTCGTCAGGGAGTTGCACGAGCCGGCAGGCATGATCAAAGTTTCTACCTCATCGGGCAGGTTAGAAACCTGATTCGCACCCACCTCATGAAACTTCCTGACGTCGTCTGCCGGATACCGATCATGCGGCACGGTGATACCGTACTCAACCACCAGCGACTTCTCTTGCGTAAGATCTTTCACTTTACGCTGAATAATCGGATTGTACGGACCAGAAGCGTACTCAAACTCAGCACCGAATCCGTAAGCGATACGCGGATTCTCATGCTTCAGCACGGTCGCTGCCTTGCTATACACCACCTGCCGAGCACGCAAACCGTAATGTGCGCCCACGATGGCCGACATGCTTAGCTGCGGAGACTGAATGCTAGCGCCGGTCACGATATGCGACTTACCTGCCCGGAAGCGATTAACATACCAAATCAGCTGGCGCATCTTTGAACCGTTCGGACCTCCGTAACCCATAGGGGCGAAATAGTCTTCTCGTTTAAACCATATACCGTTATGGTTCTCCCACGGGGTAAATTCACCGAGGTAATCCTCCCAGCGAATCACGTTTCTATCCAGAGATAGATCTTTGAAGATTGTTTTCATCCGAAGATATCCTTCAATTGGTCGTACAGTTCTCGAGCTTCTTTAATAGAAAGATCATCCAGGCTAATCTTAGATTTCTTTTCTACTTTATACGGCATAACATCAACCAGCGGCATGGGGTACGGAGGCTTGGCGAAGGTTTTTGGCTTCAAACTGTACGTAGCACCAACAGTCGCGTAGGTGTTGATATTCTTACGACCGGGTTTACCCGCAAGATGCTTAAAATATTCTTTCTTAGCCACTACCATATTACGGCTCTCGAGATCTCTCAAAGTGGCGGTAACTTTCTTGATATCTTCGTTCAGACCCAGGGCGATGTCTTTAGCGGTTTTACCTGAATGGTCTTGAACCCAACACCATACTCGCTTAGTTATAGAGACCTTGATACCTGCGTTGTTCAGTGCTGCTGCCATGTTCGTAGTCATAAGTTATTCTCTTGAGTTATTTTCGGTTCCTAATAAATTCAGAGCAATTCAAAGCTGCGACAGCCATAGCAGTATTGATTTCTTTAATCTCTGAATACTGATCGCAAATGTCAGCACAAGCCTCGCGCTCTGCTGCTGCAACTAGGGCGGCAAAGCGTTCGAGAGATTGCTGATAAATGCCGTCCGGATGCGGACGCATTCCGATTAGCTGACACTCTTGCGCCATGCGGATAATGTCATCGCGATTCATTACCCGTCCCCCTTGCGCGAATATGCGATGCGCACCATGCCGCTGATACATCCTCGCCGTCATACTCTTTGT
>JACCEA011620242.1_pt1 | contig 12269 bp, 10 predicted proteins | sample 7449851 | NCBI WGS metagenome assembly JACCEA01 (sample SAMN15323453, study PRJNA562643) | freshwater metagenome | isolation source: river surface water | place: USA:Blue River Watershed | collected 2017-08-18 | reverse complement strand
GAAACAGGCGACGCAGTGATGTCAATTCCGGAATTGTTCAATTCTCGCGTCAACTCCCCCATCACCCAATTGCTCACCGTTTTGGGCATATTGAACTGCTTCAGGCAGGTCTCAAAATAGTCCGCCATGCCTTTCGATGTCGTGATCACACCCGCATCGTACTCTGGAAGGCCATACTCGGTGATCAATCGACGGGCACGCACAGCCGGCAATTCCGGCAATGACGATCGAAATCCTTCGATCCAGTCCTCGTTTAACTGTAGTGGTACCAAATCTGGATCAGGGAAGTATCGATAGTCATGGGCCTCTTCTTTGGACCGCATCACAGCCGTTTCGCCACGATCAATGTTCCAAAGCCTGGTCTCCTGATAGATCCTACCGCCCTCATTCAAGACCTTGGTCTGCCGTTTGATCTCATACTCAATCGCATCATTCACGTACTTAAAGGAGTTGATATTTTTCAGCTCAACCTTGGTCCCGAACTCCCGTTGGCCAACCGGACGCAGCGATAGGTTTGGTTCGCACCGAAAACTTCCTTCCTCCATGTTCCCATCACACACATCGAGGTACATGAGCACATCGCGTAACCCCTTCAAATAGGCCACGACCTCATCGGCCGAACTCATATCTGGTTCTGTCACGATCTCTAGCAACGGGGTGCCGGCACGATTCAAGTCCACACGGCTTCCCGCAGTCCCGGTTCCGTGCACGTTCTTCCCAGCGTCTTCTTCCAAATGCGCTCGCCGGATCCGAACTCGTTTTGTGACCGTCCCGACAGCCACCTCAATCCATCCATGCTGGCAGATCGGGTCCTCGTATTGGGAAATCTGGTACCCCTTAGGCAAATCCGGATAGAAATAGTTCTTTCTCGCGAATCGATTGTTCGCCGTGATCATGCAGTTCAACGCTAGTCCGGCACGAACCGCCATTTCGATCGCCGTTCGATTGATCACCGGCAAACTGCCTGGCAGACCGAGACAAACGGGGCAGGTCTGGCTGTTGGCAGAGAGACCAAAGGTCGTGCCGCACCCACAAAACATTTTGGAGTTGGTCCGCAATTGTGCGTGGACCTCCACTCCTATCACCGCTTCAAACATCATCCGCGTTCCGTCCCCTCATCTCGTGGACGCCCTCGTTCACGCTTCATCGCCTCGCGTCCAGCATCAAAGGCCTCTTGCAAAACTGACCGCTTCGACTCGACGAACTCCCTGCCTTGATCAACAGCTTCTTCAAATGCCTCACCGGCTCGCCCTGCAAGATCCCGCAAATCGGTTTCGGCACGACGAGCATACCCTCGCAGCCTGTCACGCGACTCATTGCCCGTTTGCGGCGCCAGTAACAACCCCATCACCGCACCCATAGCTGCACCGCTGAGAAACGCTAGCAACACCGCCGTCGAAGATCCTCGTTCATCCGCCATTGTGTGTCCCTCCCTCATGCTTCATGCGTTCCCGGACCACGTGGGTCGCGGCCTTGACGCCAGCAACCATACTCGCCACATTACTCAATAGCGTTCCGCCTGACCCACACACGACATGGTGCACTTGTCGCACCGATTCACCAACCTCGCCCACAGCATGTAGTAAGACAGCCGCATGCTCGACACCCTCGCGTGCCTGACCCGCCACCTCGTTCAAGTTCTGGCTCATCGTTCGTAACTCAACCACAAGAGCCGGCACCTCTGTGTTCATCTTGGACAGAAGCTGTTCAGACTCCATAACCGTTTTGCGAACCTGCAACAAAACAGGTATGAGACATCCAACCAGCACTGCAAACGCTACAGCGACAAGGAGTACTGCAATTTCAATGATCGTCATAGTTACCCCTCCAGGTCAGTCGCCGCATCAGATCGCCCCCGGCTCCGTTGTCTTCTTGCCGCCTGAGTTTTACCGGATACTCGGCCTTTGTCGATACCATGCTGTAGATTGCTCATAGGCATGTGCGGCGCGAAGCATCATGTCTTCTTCAAATGCCCGCCCGATCAGTTGGAGTCCGATCGGAAGCCCTGCTTTGCTGAACCCACAGGGCAGCGCGATCGCCGGCAGACCTGCCAGATTCACCGAAATGGTGAAAATATCAGACAGATACATCTGCAAAGGATCTTCGCTTTTTTCCCCCAATTTGAAGGCCGGTGTCGGCGTCGCCGGAGTGACAATCAGGTCCACCTCCTTGAATGCGGCGTCGAAGTCCTGACAGACCAGCGTGCGCACGGCCTGCGCCTTCCCATAGTAGGCATCATAGTACCCTGCGCTGAGCACATAGGTGCCGAGCATAATTCGACGTTTGACTTCCGGCCCGAACCCTTCTTGTCGCGTTTTCATATACAGTTCAAGCAGGTCTTTCGTTTCCTTGGCGCGGAACCCAAATTTCACGCCGTCGAAGCGGGCGAGATTTGAGCTGGCCTCTGCTGTCGCGATCACGTAGTAGACCGCCACGGCAGCATCGGTTCTTGGTAGACGGATCTCCTTGACCTCCGCACCAAGCTGTTTCAGCTCCCCAATTGCGGCTCGGACCGCCTGCTCGACCTCCGGATCAATTCCCTCGGTGAAAAACTCCACAGGCACGCCGATCCTCACGTTTTTGAGATCACGTTTCTGTAACGCTTTCAAGTAGTCCGGCACAGGACGATCAACCGACGTGGAATCCATCGGATCGTGGCCGGCAATGGCTTGTAGGAGAAACGCCGCATCGGGCACACTGCGTGTGATTGGTCCGATCTGATCAAGTGATGAGGCAAATGCTATGAGACCGTACCGCGACACACGTCCATAGGTAGGCTTCACTCCTACCACACCACAGAAGGCAGCTGGCTGCCTGATCGACCCCCCGGTGTCAGACCCAAGTGCCGCCGCACATTCCTCTGCGGCCACCGCCGCTGCAGATCCTCCACTCGATCCACCCGGCACACAGTGAAGATTCCAAGGATTTCGACTGGGGCCAAATGCGGAGTTCTCTGTCGATGATCCCATCGCGAATTCATCCAAATTGGTCTTGCCGACCAAGATGTACTCCTGCGAGCGCAGCTTCAAGACGACCGTCGCATCGTATGGTGGAACAAAATGTTGCAACATTCGAGAACTACAGGTCGTCGGCACACTATCCGTACAGATATTATCTTTGACCGCAAGCGGCATCCCGGTCAGCGGATGAGTTTTTCTCCACACTTTGAGCTTGTGATCCAACTCCTCCGCCTGCTGATAGGCCGCGTCTTTTGTCTGAGTGACAAAGGCCTTCACCTTCGGCTCCACCTGACTGATCCGGAGAAAATAGGCACGCACAATCTCTGTCGCAGTCACTTCCCCTGCCGTAAATTTCTTATGAAGTTCGACGAGACTTAACTTGTGGAGAGACATGACATTCCTATTGTCGATACACGCGTGAACAACAAACCGACAGCCGCCGGTGGGCTGGCTAGCTCACTGTCACAATTCGATTCTTCTCATTCACGCGTACGATCTTGGGCGCGTGCTTCTTGATTTCTTCTTCACCATAATACTCATAACAAAAGATGATGATCTGATCCCCGACTGCCGCTTTCCTGGCTGTAGGACCATTCAAAATAATCTCTCCCTTTCCGCGCGCCCCATTGATGGCATAGGTCATGAATCGCTCGCCGTTATTCAGATTCGAGCAGACAATGGCTTCATACGGGAGAATGCCGGCGGCCTCCATCAAGTCTTGATCGATCGTCAGACTTCCCTCGTACTCAAGGTGAGCTCCTGTCACCGTCGCGCGATGAATTTTTGAACGTAACATTTGTCGAAACATGTATTGCCTCGCCTTCCGTCGATTGTCATACCTCATCCAGGACAGCTACGGATGAGACGGTTATTGACGGTTAACGCTCCTCTATGATTTTGGGGACTACAAAGCCATCCGATTCACGTTCTGGTGCGTTGGTCAACGCTTTCTCCACCGGAAGAGAGGGACGCACAATATCCGCCCGAAAGACATTGACTTGCCCCATCACCGTGGCGGTCGGCTCAATGCCAGTTGTGTCGTACTGATTGAGCTGATCAACGTGCGAAAGAATCTGGCTCAACTGCTTCGAAAAGGTCTCCTTCTCCGAAGCCGTCAGCGCCAATCGCGCCAATTGCGCTACTTTCTCAACGTCCTGCTGCGTGATCTCCATCTATTCCCTGCTTTCTCTTCACCGGAGGTTCAAAATGGTCTTCCAGCAAGGCCGCAGGAAGTCCCGCGACTGAGGGGTATCGTCAGAGATACCTCGCAGGGAGAGGGACGACCGAGAACGCAGCTGGAAGCCATTTTCAACATCCGGTTATTCCACCGTCACACTTTTCGCTAAATTCCTCGGCTGATCCACATCCGCACCCCGCAACACCGCGATATGGTATGCCAGAAGTTGAAGAGGGATTGTAAACAGCATCGGAGAGATCAACGCATGAGTGTCCGGCACGGTGAACACCGCATCCGCGATCTTACCAAGTTCGCGTTCGCCTTCCGCCACGAACGCAATCACTGGAGCGTGTCGTGCCTTCACTTCCATGAGATTACTGACCGTCTTGTCATACAGTCGATCTCGAGGCGCCAACACCACAACCGGCATATCTTTATCAATCAATGCGATCGGGCCATGCTTCATCTCGCCTGCCGCATAACCTTCGGCATGGATGTAGGAAATTTCCTTGAGTTTCAGTGCGCCCTCCAGCGCAATCGGATAATTGATCCCGCGCCCCAAGAACAAAAAATTCCGCTTTTTGTAGTAGCGCTTGGCAATCGCGACGATTTCGGCCTCTCTCTGGAGAACGCTCTCAACCAAGACCGGTAATCGCACGAGCCGATCAAGCCAAGCTTGACCATCTTCTACCTTCATCACATTACGAACTCGTGCGAAATGCAAGGCCAGGAGATAGAGCGCCGTCAACTGCGCCGTAAACGCTTTCGTCGAGGCCACACCGATCTCTGGCCCGCAATGGGTATACAAAACTCCATCCGATTCACGGGCCAATGTACTCCCCACCACATTCACAATGGACACGACTCGCGCCCCCTTGGCCTTGGCCTCTCGTGCAGCGGCAAGCGTATCAGCCGTCTCACCGGATTGGGAAATCGTAATAAACAAATCCTTCTTACCGACGAGCGGGTCACGATAGCGAAACTCGCTGCCAATATCCACCTGAACCGGCGTCCGGACCATCTCCTCAAAAAGATACTTCCCGACCTGACCGGCATGCCAGGACGTTCCACAAGCCACGATCCAGATCCGTTCCAAAGACGCGAATTCTTTCGGTGAGAGCCCGATGTCCGGGAGATCCGCTTCTCCCGTCTCATAGGAATACCGCCCTCGCATGGTATCCAGAATGGTCTGCGGCTGTTCATGAATCTCTTTCAGCATGAAGTGCGGGTAGCCACTCTTCTCCGCTGCGGATGCATCCCATGTGATCTTCGACGCCTTTCGCGAGACAGCCCGACCATCGGAATCGGTCAGCTGCACATCGTCTTGGGTAACGACGGCCACGTCCCCCTCTTCGAGATAGGTCACTTCCCGCGTATGCGCCATCATAGCCATGACATCGGAGGCGATATAGGATGCATGCGCTGTCCGCCCGACGACCAGCGGACAGCCCGACCGCGCAGCAATCAAGGTTCCCGGCTCCCGCTCCGACATCACTGCCAGCGCGTAACTACCTTTCACATCTTTCGTCGCCAAACGCACAGCATCGGCGAGCTTATTTCTCTGTTGAAGATACTTATCAATCAGATGAGCGACGACTTCCGTATCGGTCTCTGAAACAAACTTATAACCGTCTTTCTCGAGCTGTTGCTTCAACTGCTGACAATTTTCGATGATCCCGTTATGCACCAACACACATCCTTTTGAGCGATGCGGGTGGGCGTTCTGTTCCGAGGGCTTGCCATGCGTCGCCCATCGAGTGTGGCCGATTCCGACCGTTCCCGTGAGCCCATTGGCCTTAAGTGCATTCTGAAGATTCACCAGCTTGCCCACACTCCGCTTGACGGTGATTTTCTCTCCCTGCAAGACGGCCACCCCCGATGAATCGTAGCCGCGGTACTCCAACTTCGACAATCCTCCAATAAGAATCGGCACCGCTTCCTGGTTGCCGACATATCCAATAATCCCACACATGGCAATACCCCGCCTTATTGGTTGGCAGACAATTAATGCGACGTTATCGTTCCGCGATCAGCCCCTTAATGACCGCCCAGGCTTTTTCTTCGACCTCGCCGAAGTCTTCTGTCTTGTTACGGCTAGGCGCTTCGCAGCGGTCTTAACTGAAGCGACGCTGGGTGCGGCTCTTTCTACCAAGGCCCGTCGTTTAGCCACCCACCCAATCCGATTGGCCTGAGGGACTCTGGAAATCGCTAACGAATCGATAGGTACGTCCTGCGTCACGGTCGTCCCTGCAGCAATCACGGCTCCATCCCCGATCGTGACCGGCGCCACAAGCTGGGTATCACTCCCGAGAAACACATTCTTCCCGATCACCGTATGATGCTTCTTCAGGCCGTCATAGTTACAGGTGATCGTCCCGGCACCGATATTCACTCCCTCAGCAATCGTGGCATCCCCCAAATAGCTGAGATGATTGGCCTTGGACCCCTCGCCCAACTCGGTCTTCTTCATTTCAACAAAATTTCCGACCTTCGCTCGTCGCCTCACGACGACACCGGGACGAAGATGGACAAACGGCCCCACATGCGCGTCGTCCTCAATACGGGATTGGCCGAGTACACAGGAGTCCAGCACCTCAACATGATTACCGATCACGCAATCGGTAATCCGAACCCCCGAACGGATCGTGGTCTCCTCACCGATCACCGTGTTCCCCTCAAGGACGACATGAGGGTACAGGACCGTATCTTTACCGATCATTACGCCCGCATCGATCCACACTGAGCCTGGGTCTCGCATCGTCACGCCGGCATCAAGCCAGCGTTCCCGAATGTGTTGCCGGACGACCAGTTCTGCTGCCGCCAGCTGCTGCCTGGTGTTGACTCCTAACCCTTCCTCAGGGTCCCGAAGCGTCACGGCAGCCACGTGCCGGCCTTGCGCAACCGCCATTCGCACGATATCCGTCAGGTAGTATTCACCCTGGGCATTGTCGGGCTCCAGCTTATCCAGCGCCTCAAAAAGAAACGCTCCGGACACCACGTAGGTGCCCACATTGATTTCCTTACTCGCCCGCTCGGTCGACGTGGCATCTCGATCTTCGACAATCTTCAGCACGTCCGATGACGAATGCGCATGCCCCTCATGGCTCGCGTCACGACGAATCACCCGCCCATAGCCGCTGGGATCATCCAGAATCGCCGTCAGAATGGTGATGGTCGCCCCCTCTCGCTGATGAACAGTCAGAAGCTCACGCACGGTGGATTCCTTCAGCAAGGGCGTATCGCCGTTCAGAATAAGATACTGTGCCGGACACACCTCATCATCATCAGAAAACACGGAACGGCTTTGCATGACCGCATGACCGGTCCCTAGCTGTTGCGCCTGCTCGACGATACACACCCCCTGCGCTCCCGGCATGCCGGTAATCCCCGCTTCAATGACATGCCGGACCTTCTCCGCTTGATGCCCAACAACGACCGCAATACGGTGACCTGCCACGCGAAGCGCCACGTCGACTGCGTACTGCACCATCGGTTTCCCCGCGACCTGATGCAACACTTTGACATGGTTGGACTTCATTCGCTTGCCCAACCCGGCTGCCATCACGATCACTCCGAGGCCGGCAATAGGCGAACGCGTTGCTTGTTGATCAGCCATTGACGTCATGCGCTGAATTCTCCCGATGATGAGTGTTTCGCAAAGGAACCCTGGGGGTACTCGACTTATCCGATCGGCACGCCAGCATCCGGCTGTTTAATCTGACTCCACTTCGCCTCCGCCAACGCTGAGGCCACGGCGCCGGTCGGCGTGTACAACCCCCCTGATACAATCAGCTTCATCGCCTCTTCGATACTGATATCAACCGACGTGACCTCCCGCTCAGGGACGAGCAGAAAATAGCCCGACGTGGGATTGGGGGAAGTCGGTACATACACATGGATCAGCGTATCTTCTCCCAACGCCGTCGTCTCACCTTTGGTCATGCCCGTCACGAAGGCAAAACAATAATGACCATTCTTGGGAAACTGGATCAAGACCACACGCCGATACGACCCTCGCTCCGAAAAGGAGAGAATATCCATCATGGATTTCAAGGTCGAATAAATTCCTCGGACCAGAGGCAACCGATTGAGCCAATCCTCCCAGTGACTGACGATCTGGCGTCCGATGAAGTTGGCGGCAAACAACCCAACCAAGAAAATCAGCAAGACCAACGTCACGATGCCAAGCCCGGGAATATAGTGATCAGGCACCAGCTCAGCCATCGCATCGCCCAAGATACCATCCAGTGCCACGAACAGAGTTTTCAGAACGAGAATCGTGCCCCAAATAGGGGTGACCAACAGCAGTCCTGTCAGAAAATATCGCCGCAGAGCAGTCTTTAGCATGAGAAAATCAGCCCATCCTCAATGGGAGAACGATCCGTGATTCATCTTACAGAGTACCCGACAAACGTCGCAAGCGTTTTCTTGTTAATTTCAATGGGTTATGCACACAAACGAGAAGGATCCCTGAATAGGTCCCACCTTGCTATTCCCCGCAACCTGACATAGGATCCGCTGTTAAAAACGCGTGCGAAGAAAAGAGTCGATGAGTCCTGCTACACAAAAATCATCCGGTCTCTTCATCACGCTGGAAGGCGGTGAAGGAAGCGGAAAAACCACGCAGACCCGCAGACTTTGTGACTGGCTGACAGCACAGGGCCGGCACGTCCTCCACACCCGAGAGCCCGGAGGCACACTTCTCGCTGAACAATTGCGCGGTCTCCTTCTCGACCATTCCTCGGAAACCATCGCCCCGGAAACCGAGGTGTGGCTCATCCTTGCGGCCAGGCGCCAACATGTCGATCATGTGATCAAGCCGGCTCTCCACCAGGGAATGATCGTCGTCTGCGACCGTTTCTCAGACTCGACAATGGCCTATCAAGGCTATGGACGGGGATTGGACCTCCGGATCTTGCGCACGATGAATAAGTGGGCAACCGGAAAACTTGTTCCACATTTGACTCTGCTCTTCGACGTGCCGGTTCGTATCGGACTGACGCGACGGCGAAGCCAACACTCCTCCCAGAACCGTCTTGATCGAGAAGCGACCCAATTTCACGAGAAGGTACGAGCTGGATTTCGGACCCTCGCCCGGCAAGAACCCCGGCGCATGGTTGTCTTTGACGCCTCTCTTCCTCTAGAGTCCGTCCAACAGAACGTGGTGGAAGTCATCACCCGTTGGCTCACAACACACCGCATACAACAGTTGCGACAGCGATAGTCTATGCCGTTTACTGAGATTACAGGCCACGAGCAGTCCATTTCACTCCTCCAGGCTAGTCTGTCCAATAAGAGACTCGCTCACGCCTATCTCTTCCACGGCGATGCCCACATTGGCAAGCGCATGACCGCCGTGAGGCTGGCGCAGGTCTTGAATTGTGACCGCCCAGTGCTCACTGAGTCACCAGACAGTTGCGGCCAATGCCGCTCTTGCTTGCAGATCGCGGCTCAGACGCATCCCGATTATTTTGTCATCGAACCCGATGCAGAAGCGGCGACACCCCAAATCAAGATTGAGCAGATCCGAGAACTCGAACAGCAGTTTGTCTATCGGCCTCTCATCGGCGAGCAAAAGATCTGCCTGATTGATGATGCGGATCGCATGACCATCGGCGCAGCCAATGCTCTGCTCAAGACATTGGAGGAGCCTCCGGGTCATAGTCTGTTTATTCTGGTCACCAGTCGGCTCCACGCACTCCCCATCACGATTCGGTCACGCTGCCAAGCCCTTCGCTTCACCTCACCGGCTCGAACACAAGTGGAGGCCGCACTGATTCTCAAGCGGGAGCTTCCACCCCATGACGCTCGATTCCTGGCGCTGCTGACCGACGGCCGCATCGGAGAAGCGCTCACCATGAACGTGGCAGAGATTCGCACGCGACAACAAGAGTGCCTGACATTGGTGAAACCCGAATCATTGATCTCCAGCACCACCATCCTATCGGCATCAGAAACCTTGGCCAAATCGGACCGGGGAGCGGAGACCTTGAGCTGGCTGACGCGATGGATCCGTGACCTTGTGATTGTCCTCGTCGATGGAGATCGCGACCAGATCCTTCATCTCGATCAAGTGCCCCACTTGCAACGATTCGCCGGCCGAGCAGACATTGACCTTCTCCTGACCCTCTTGAACGACATTGAAAAACATGCGCAGCAAGCCACCCGACACTTAAACGTACAAATGGCGCTCGAGACAACGTTTCTCCGCCTCCGTGAGGCACTCGGGATTGTCCCGGTCGGAGCCACGACCTAGCCAAACGCGCCGTTGACCTGATATCTTGCCTTGCGTATGGCGACAAGCGACAAGTTCTACATCACCACCCCGATTTACTACGTCAATGATGTCCCGCATATCGGGCATGCCTATACCACCGTTGCGGCTGACGTCCTGGCGCGCTACTGGCGACTGCGCGGACGCGAGGTATTCTTTCTCACTGGTCTCGATGAACATGGCCAAAAAGTGCAACAGGCTGCCGCCAAAGCCGGCATTGACCCGCAAACGCACTGCGACAAATTGGCACCACAATTTGAGAACCTCTGGAGGAAGCTAAACATCTCCAACGATGCGTTTATCAGAACGACCGACGCTCAGCATAAGAGCGTCGTCCAGCGATACCTTCAAGAGCTGTTCGATAAGCAACTGATTTATAAAGCCGACTACTCGGGCTGGTATTGCACGTTCGATGAGCGGTTCTGGACAGAAAAAGATGTGACCGACGGCGTTTGTCCGGACTGCAAACGCCCTGTCGAGAAGCTCAGCGAGCATAATTATTTTTTCAAAATGGGGCAATACCAGGACCAACTCATCGACCATATCAAGAAACACGATCGGTTCATTCGCCCGGAGTCGCGGCGGAATGAAGTCCTGGGATTCTTGCAAACCCAGAAACTAAGCGACCTGTCGATCTCCAGGCCAAAATCCAGACTTTCCTGGGGCATCGAACTCCCCTTCGATACGGGCTACGTCACCTACGTCTGGTTCGACGCGCTGGTCAATTACGTTTCTGCGTTGGAATATCTGCCTCGTGAGAAATCGGTTGGCCATGACTTTTGGCCGGCGAATGTCCATCTCGTTGGGAAAGACATTCTCACCACCCATGCCGTCTACTGGTCCACCATGCTGATGGCGCTGAATCTGCCATTGCCCGAAACCATCTTCGCCCATGGCTGGTGGACCGTCGACGGTGAAAAGATGTCCAAGAGTCGTGGCAATGTCGTCGATCCGAACAAGATGGCCGATGAATTCGGCATCGATGCGTTTCGCTACTTCCTCATGCGCGAAGTCCCGTTCGGCCAGGATGGAGACTTTTCTCTCACCGGTATGATCACTCGCATCAATAGCGATCTGGCCAATGGTCTGGGTAATCTCTTGAGTCGGACACTCACCCTCATCGAACGGACTCAAGGAGGGGTAATACCAGTTTCAGGGAATACCGGTCCCGGGGAGCACGAACTTGAACAGGCCGCAATGTCCCTACTTGCCGAGACATTACCGCGCCATATCGAACAGCTGGAGTTCAACCGATCCCTTGAAGCGATCTGGCATGTCGTTCAACTGGCCAATCAATACGTCGACAAGACCGCACCTTGGACATTGGCCAAGAATGAGCGTGATGCGGAGCAGCTCAAGACGGTGCTCTACACCATGGCGGAGATACTTCGCTGCCTCAGTATTGCCATCTATGCCGTAATGCCGAAGAGTGCCCAGACAATCTGTGCACAGTTGGGCATTTCAGATCAATTCGTGCAGGCGCTACCCATCGATAGAACGAAATGGGGGTGTCTCATACCGGGAACCGCCATTCAGAAAGGCCCCTCTCTCTTTCCACGCATCGACTCGAAAATACAAGGAGCCAAACCCGTGACCGAATCGCCTGTGCCTTCACAACCAACCGCTGCCACACCAACATCCATACCTGCCGCACCGGCTTCACCACAGATTACCATCGACGACTTCATGAAGGTGCAGCTGAAGACGGCAAAGATCCTGTCCGCTGAGCGGGTGCCGAAATCTGAGAAGCTGATCAAGTTGCAAGTGTCTCTAGGCACCGAACAGCGTCAGATTGTGGCCGGCATCGGCAAGAAGTATGAGCCAGACGCACTTGTCGGAAAAACAATCGTCATCGTGG